>ERZ860445.58-NODE-58-length-98490-cov-96.407396_pt1 | contig 98490 bp, 90 predicted proteins | sample MGYA00509977_ERZ860445 | MGnify/ENA primary metagenome ERZ860445 (study PRJEB30046, sample SAMN00715233) | human gut metagenome | study: EMG produced TPA metagenomics assembly of the A metagenome-wide association study of gut microbiota in type 2... | reverse complement strand
ATCACTATCACTATCACTATCACTATCACTTTCATCATCTTATTCATTCTTATTCTCACTCGCATCATCATTATCGCTTTTATTACCTTCTTCACTATTATCTTCAACATCATTTTTACCATATTCATCACTTTAATTTTCCTCTTTTTAATTATTATTACTTTCTCCTAGAACTTGACGGGGGTAGTCAAGTCCAATTTAATGACCCACCCCTTATACTCACTAGCCTCATCAAAACACCAATATACACTATTTTCACTCTAATTATTACCATTACTATTATTTTCACTATCACTCTCATTATAACTTTTCATTTCATTTTCATTATCGTTACCTTTATTACCTTTATCTTCACCCTCATCTTTATAATTATCATCATTTTTATCATCGCATTTAACTCAGTCCTCACTAATATCTATAACTTCAGTTGCATACAAATCTTTATTCGCAATTACAATACCTTTATCAGTATCATTTTTAAATAAAACAAATTTATCAACTATAAGTCTATCTTTATCATCAAAAGTTTTTATTAATTTAGCTTCACTAATAATATTAATAAGTTTGTTAACATCACCTCTAAATATATAAATAGGATTAACAACATAAATATTTTGTAAATTAGTTCTTTTAATAATATTTTCATCTTCAAGATAAGCAATGGCATTATAATAATCTCTACGATTAGGTTTAACTAAACCATAACCTTTAATTAAATCATGAGAAATATAAATAACATTACTATTAAATTTAATATTTTCAGCAATATAACCAATAAAAGAAATAATAACAGCATATCTATTTTTTCTTATTATATCCCAAACTCTCATACCAATAGTAACAAAATTACGTTTAATGCCAACTTCTTTACTAAGATGATAACCATTATCAAATTCAGCAACTATACCAGTTCTGGTACTTTTATTATAACTAAAAGGATTAGCAACAACAAGTCTTTGTTTTTCAAATTCTTCTAAACAATCAGCATTATAACAAACATCATTAACAAGTTTATTATAAACTTTAGTAGGTTTAAAATCTTCTTTAAAAGTCATAACAATAATAGTATTAAGTTCAACATAAAAATATATTACTCTAGGAAATAGCGAAATGTGTTCCACCCATGGAACAAATATAGCAAATAAATGGCGAAATGTGTTCCATGGATGGAACAAGTTATATATTGTAACTTATTGATAATCAAATAATTATAAGTTAGCAATAGTATCTATATAGATATATATATATATATATATTATATATAATATTAATATAATCAGCATTAATAGATTTGTTATGACCCGCTCCGAGCTTCGCTCTCCGCTAGACTCCCCGTGGAGGATGGATACAATCAGTATCAATCACATCAAGTTAATCAGCATCATCATCTCTATTAATATTATCAATACTAATATGATTAAGTCTAGCTTATCTTCATCTTCTACGGGGAGTATGACTTGCATATTTATAATCATATAATCCTCTACGATTGAAATGTTAAAAATAGTTTTTCTCTTGGTAGATTCATTCAAACTCTTACATTTGCTAAAAACAATTAAGTTATGGGCAAAGATAAAAGTGAAACTAAACCTAAATACACTAGAGAATTTCATAGTGGTGAAAGGAATAAAAAAGAGATTAAAGTTCCAAGTAAACTTAAACTTGGAAATATTGGTATTGATAGTATTATTAAAACTAAATAATTTAGTGTTATGATTAAAGTTGAAAGTAAATTTAAAGATTTTGGTATTCAAATACCTACTGACATTAGCGAAATAACAAGTGAAGCACTTGACGCTATTCTTACTAATGTAGTTATTGCTAAACATTATTGTGTTGTTGCTCTTTGCCAAAATGAAAGTTTGTTTGGTGTTATTAATAATAAAGTAAGTACAGTTGAGGTTATGCCAATTATTGCTAAAATTAGTAAAGAAGATGCTGAACTTATTGGTATGAACCAAATGGATAAGATTATTATTGACCGTTCTACTCTTGAACGTGGTTATCATCTTTATCTTAAACATAATGTTCTTAGTCCTCAATTTGTTAATAAGTATATTACTAATGATGCTGAACTAACTCGTTCTATTACTGTTGGTACTTTTGGACAAAATCAAGGATATAAAAAAGGACAGAAAGTTTGGTTTGTTGAGTTTAAAGTTATAGCTATTAATGATTTAAGAGCTGCTATTACTGATAAACATAAAGCTATTAATCCTTTTGTTTATCATTCTGCTGAAAAAGCTAATTAGCCATTTCATCTAAATAATCGAACTCTTCTTAGAACTACTTATGTATAATTTAAAATTATAGGTACTTGTGTTCTTGTTTATAGTAGTAATCTAAGAAGAGTTCTTAAACTTTCAATTATGGATTTTAAGACTAATACTAGTTTTAATATAACTAATACTAGTTCTCAAGAAGATTTTGACGATGATTATATTCTTATTTATAAAGATATAAATAATATATTAGATGATATTGGATTTCAAGGTGATGATAGAATACTTTGTAAATCTATTATTGAAAGTCTTGAAAAAGAAGCTAGTATTAATATACGAAAAGATAAATGTGTTGCTATTCCTCATATTGGTACTATTCAAAAGAATTGGTATCGTTCTAAACTTATTAGTCATTATAAAGACTTTAAAGAAGCTAGAAAAACTATGACTAGAGAAGAGTATAAAGAATATACTGCTAAAGTTATGGAAGAGGAAAAGCAAAAACATTATGAAGAAGAAGAAAATATTAAGAATGAACGTAAGTTTAAAAAGAAACTTCTTCCTATTTGGATTAAACTAAGTAAAAAACATAGTGCTGCTTATGCTAATCTTTGGCTATATGCTATGGGTAAACTTGAAATTATTGAATTTGATGAAGAAGTAGAAGAAATATATGAACGGTTTGGAATTGGATTGGATGCTGACCATAGATGAAACTGGTATGCCAAAAGCTCCTACACTTAAACAACTTCTTGATAGAGATGTTAGTCTTCTTTATACTAGAGATAAATCTCCTAATAAAGAGATGTATGTTAAAGAAGTTGGAGTTATTTATTATCTTGGTGACCCTAAAGGTCCATGTCTACAAGAAGGTCTTAGTGAAAAAGAAGCTCTTAAGAAAGCTATTGAAAACTTTGATTTACCTAAAAATTATCAACCTGATATTCTTGTTTGGAAACTTATTAAAAGATATTATAATCAAAAAGCTGGTGCAGGTATGGAAGCTGTACTTAATATTAAGCGTGGTATTCATAATGTTGCTCTAGCTGCTAGCAAGTTAAATGAGTTGCTGAATGACAAGTTATCTGATGGTGCTAGTCTAGAAGATGTTCCAGTTGTTATTGGTTATATGAAACAAATTAATGATTTAGCTAATCAGTTTCCAAATACAATTAAAGCTCTTAATGTAGCTGAAGAAAATCTTCTGTATGAACAAGAGAATGTTGCTGGTAGAGGAGGAGTTGAAATTACTAGTAGTATGATTGAAGAATAAGCTGATGCTAATCTACTCCATCCTCTACGGGGAGTATAGCGTAGGCACGTAGTGCCGAAGCGTACCCAAGCTAGTGTTGAACTTAATAATGTTAATATGGAACTTAGAGATAAAAGATATAATGATATTAGACTTATTTTTCATGAAGAAGAACATAAATATAATGATAGTCTAGATAATGATTATATTTCAACTACTACTATCCTTCATAATTATGCTCCAAAGTTCGATAAGAACTATTGGTTGAGAAAGAAGTCTAAAGAACTAGGAATAAGTGAGAAGAAACTAGAAGAACAATGGTCAACTATTACTAAAGAAGCTTGTGAACGTGGAACTAATACTCATAATGGTCTTGAAGATGGCGTTAAAGGAGCTTCTATGTTTCAACAAGCTATTAATTATCTTGATAAACGAGAAGATGGTGTAATGGTTACTATTGCTGATATACCAAATTTTGGTGCTAGTTATAAGTTACTTAATCTTAAAGATTTTATTGAACTTACTAATAATCGTTATCCTCTTATTTATGATGCGTTTAAAATGTACACTGAAAGAGGATATAAGATTTATAGTGAGATTGGTATGTTTCTTATAGATTGGTTAATTAGTGGAACTATTGATATTCTTCTAGTTAATGAAGATACTAATTGTGCTGTTGTGGGTGATTGGAAAACTAATCGTGGTGGATTAAAATTTAGTAGTGGTTATTATAAAAAAGATAAAACAGTTAAACCTGCACAACAAACTAATGTTTGGGTTGATAAAGATGAACGACTTTTAGCTCCTCTTAATCATCTTCCTAATTGTAATGGTGCTATATATAATCTTCAACTTAGTATGTATGCTTTTGCTGTTGAATATATACTTGGTTTAACTATTAAAGGTATTTGGTTATGTCATATTGATAGTGATTTTGAACTTAATGAATATGGTATGCCAAAAAGATTTTCTGATGGTCTTTATCATATTAAAGAAAATCCTATTGAAACTACTAAATTTTTTACTATGAATTATCTACGTGATGATATTAATAAAGTTCTTAAAGATAGAGAATTACAAATTAAAGCTAGTGGTGTTCAAACTCAATTTAAACTTGCTATATGAAATTAAATAAAGACAATTTAATTGGAGTAATTATTGGTTTTATTGTTTTAGTTATATTTGCTATTTGTTTATCTAGTGGATGTGCTAAACGTATTACTCCAGTTCCTGAAATTCGTTATGTTCCTGTTACTGATTCTACTGCTATTAATGAATTAGTTTTAACTAAAGAATTACTTCGTAGAACTCAAGATTCTCTTAATGCTTATAAGTCTGATACTACAATTAGTGCTGATTATTTTGTAGCTAAATATAAACTTGAATGTATTAGATATTATAATGATATTGCAGGTAAAGGAAATAATATCAAATTTCTTAGAGGTTGGATTCGTAGAACTCTTGAAGAATAAGTTATGTATATTATTAATCGTAGAAAAAATATAAGATTAATTGGCGATGAACATCATATTGGTGATGACTTTGAATTTGTGATTTATAAAGTTCAAATTAAAGTTCTTTGGTTTTGGGTTACAATTAAAGAATTTGATGGAGATGAATATTATGATGCTGTTGACTGTTTTAGATATTGTACTAATCCTTATATAAATTAAATTATGGCTTACTTTGGAGATGCTTTTAAAAAACTATCTATTAAAGAAGGTGGTTATGTAAACGATAAAGATGATGCTGGTGGAGAAACTTATAGAGGTATCAGTCGTAAATATAATCCTACTTGGCAAGGTTGGACTATGATTGATTCTTATAAGAAACATTATACTGTTGGTAGTAAAGAGTTTAAATCTAAACTTGATAATGATGTTCAGCTTCAGAAACTTGTTTGGGAAAAGTATAAAATAGGTTATTGGGATGTATTTGAACTTGATGATTTTAATAGTCAGAGAGTTGCTGAACAACTATTTGATACTAATGTGAATTGTGGTCAAGTTGCAGCTATCAAGATGGCTCAAAGAGTTCTTGGTCTTAAAGAAACTGGTAGATGGAATCTTGATTTACTTAATAAACTTATCGAAATAAAAGATTAACTTAATACTGTATAGAATTATGAAGAAGATGTTAATAGCAATATTTATAATAGCGATTATTAATTTATGTGTTACTCTGTATTTATCAATAAGTCGTTTTAGTGTAGAAGTCAATTCATATAATAAAAGTGACACCGCTATTAATCATGTTCGGATTGATTCTATACAGTTAGTTATAACTGAAAGAGAAAGTGTAGTTTATAAACTTAAAGAACATGAAAAAGATATTGAAAATAAAGTTATTAGTCTTAATGATAGTGCTACTTGGGAGTTATTCAAGAAGTTGGTGTCAGAGTGAGATTGATAACATAGTGCATCCTCCACGGGGAGTCAACACTACTGATACAACTGTTCTTGTTCCTATTAATATGATTAAGGTTGCTAATACTAAAATTATTAAAGCTAAACTTTATAAAGATATTATTAATGAACAAGACAGTATAATTAATCTTCATAAGATTAAATATAATGCTCTTTATAAAGAAGTTGAAACTTTACAAAATAATCTTGATAATAGTAATAAAGTAAATGATAATTTAAATAAGTCTATTGAACGTATTAAACGTAAGAATAGATATTTGGTAAGCGGTGGTGCTGTTTGCGCTATCGCTTTTGTTGTTTGTTTACTAGTTAAATAAAATATTATGGCTGATGGTAAATATCCTTTTCTAGAATACATTGAAGAACCTGATAAAGAGAAAAAGTATAAGAAAGCTAGTGATTGTGGATGGTATGACCCTCATAATAACTTTTTAATTGGAGATAGTGGTGGCTTTCTTTTAAATATTAGACCTGGCAAATTTGTTAATACTGAACTTTTTAATGAAGCTGCTAGAACATATCAAGCCACAGGTAAATATACTCAATTTAAAGTTGATAGTATTCCTCATAGACAATTTAGACGTAGAGAATGTGATAGACGACGTAATGGTTTTTCTGCTCCTTGTTGGCAAAATCCAGATGGAAGTATAGAAGATGTTTGGATAACAGGTGGTCATTATAATTTTCTTAATTATACTCGTATGGAACGTACAGATGAATCATCTGTTATTGTTACTGAACATGGAGCTACTGCTAAAAAGATTTATAGTTTTCCTAGTTTTATTGATGCTCAATTTTGGACTTGGCAAATTATAGAATTTTGTAGACGTAATGGTTTACATCTTATTATTGATAAAACTCGACGTGGAGGTTTTTCTTATATTATGGCTGCTGATAGTTCTAATGAAGTTAACTTATCTAAGCATAAAGTTGTTATTCATGTTGCAGCTGATAATAAATATTTGATTAAACAAGGGGGTTTAAGTGACTTTGCTGTTAATAACTTAAAGTTCTTTGAAGAGAAAACTCCATTTAAAAGAGGTATATATAGTCCTACTACTGATAGTTTTAAACTTGGCTATCGTATGAAAAATGGAGTTGAAGCTGATGATAGTTGGTCTAGTTCTCTTTTAAGTGTTAGTGCTAATAATAATCCAGACTGTGCTATTGGTAAAGATGCTGTTACAATTAAAGTTGAAGAGTTATCTACAATGCAGAATTTTGATGAGTTTATGAATGTAACTGAACCTACAATGACTGTTGGTACTCGTACTACTGGTACTCTTATGGCTTGGGGAACTGCTACTGCTGCTAATATGCAAATATTTGAACAAAACTTTTATAATCCTAGAGCATTTGGATTTATGGCTTTTGAAAATGTTTTTGATAATGATGCTCGTAATGAAGTTTGTGGATTTTTTAAATCTTATGCTTGGGGTCTTGAAGGAGAGATAGATGGAGTTAAAGGATTTGATGAAGATGGAAATAGTAATTTACGAATAGGACTTAAGCTTGCTGCACGAGAAAGAACTGAAAAGAAAAAGACTGCTAAGACTTTTGCAGAATATCTTAATTATCTTGGTCAACGTGCTTTATTTCCTGCTGAATCTTTTAGTAGTGCTAGTGAAAATATATTTAGTAGTGAAGCTCTTAATAAGTTTGAAGATAAACTTAGAGTTGATAATAGTTATAAGTTTTATACTGATGGTGAACTATTTGAAGATGGAACTAAAAAGATTTATTTTAAATCTAATGCTCGTATAAGAATTGAAAATCCTGATATGAAAACTTATGATTATATTCAAGGAGTTCCTAGACGTGGTAACGAAGACCCTCATGGTTGTATAAGAGTTTGGTTTGCTCCAGAATATGAAGAAACATATATTGGCGATAGGCTTATAAGAAGTATTCTTCCCGGTACTTATGTTGCAGTTTATGACCCTGTTGGTATTGATAAAGATAAAAAAGAAATTACTGATAGACATTCTCATAATAGTATATTTGTTATTGAAATGCCTAGAGAACGTAATGGATTTAAACCTAAATTATGTGCTGCATATTATGGACGTACTGAAAGACTAGAAGAAGCTGATGAAAAGTTTTATCGTTTATGTAAATGGTATAATTGTATTGGTACTGGACTTGTGGAAATAAATCGTGGTGAAACTGTTTCTAACTTTCGTAAATGGAAAGCTACTAAATATCTAGGTTATGAACCTTTATATGTTTGGGATTCTGCTGTTAAAGAAAAAGTTAGTACTAGTTATGGTTATAATATTGGTAGTGGTCCTAAGAAACTAGATGGTCTTCGACTTCTTAAAGAGTTCTTATATGAAGTTATTGGTAAGAATGAATTTGGAGAAGATATTTATGTTTTTGAAAGATTTCTTGATTATCAAACAATTCTTGAACTTAAAAAGTTTAATGCTGAAGGTAACTTTGACCGTATATCTAGTCTTATACTTTTAGGTATATATTGGAAGTCTATTGATATTAAAGGTAAGCGAGAACTTGCTAGTCGTAAGAAAGTTACAGAAGAGAATGATAAAACAGATATTTTTAATAGACAATGGTTTTAAGATTAAACAAATAAAGATATGTATAATTTTGGTAGACTTGATTTCCCTAATCAGCATGTTAGTTATGCTGAAAAACAAGAAGTTGATTGGTATGCTAAATGCTGTGATTATGTTATAGAAGCTGGTATTGCTTGTAAAGCTGATTTTAATGTAGAAGAAAAGTTTAATATTCTTCTTGGTAATATTCCTAGAGAATATTATAGAAAAACTCTTAATCCTTATAATGAGAAAGATGAGAATTTAACTCGTTTTCCAGCTACTATGCGTAATTATGATATGATGAAAGGTATTATTAGAAGATATATTGGTGAATATATTAAAAATCCGCATGATTTTATTGTTGGAGCTAATAATCCAGAAGTTGTATTTGCTAGAGATGCTGAACTTGGTAAACAAATTATGATGCTTGCAGAACAAGCTGTTGCTAAGAAAATACAAGAAAGTTATATGCAGTTTGTTAATGAAGGTAATAATCCTGAACAATTTAATCCTGAACAAGCTGTTGATATTGAAGCTTTTATTAAAGAATTTAATGAAAATTTTATTGATGATATTAGTGCACAAGGACAAGATTTAATTAATGTTATTGATGACCTTACTGATGCTTTTACTATATATGCTAGAGCTTATTTTGAATTTGTTGCTTTTGGAGCTTGTTATACATATAGAGATGTTGTAGGTAGTCAATTAATTAAACGTGTTGTTAGTGTTAGAGATGCTTTTCCTGTTCCTAACGATAGTATGTTTGCAGAAGATTATGATATGTTTGCTGAACGTCGTATGTTAACTAAACAACAAATTATAGATGAATTTTATGAATATCTTTCTGAAAAAGAACGTGAAGCTCTTGATACATATTATCAATATAGTGCTACTACTTCTAGCGATAGAGCACTTTTAAATTGGGATAAGTATATGTATTATTTTGGTGATATATGTAGTAAATTTAATAAAGATGATTTACAACATATTAAGAACACTAATATAATGGCTCGTGATGCTAATAATGGTTTATTTGAAGTTTGGCATACTGTTTGGAGAGGTGAAATAAAAGAAGGTATTCTTACATATAGTAATGGAGCATTTGTTACAACAAGAATTGTTGATGAAACTTATCAGCTTAACCCTGCTGGTGGTGATATTAGTATTGAATGGGTGTGGCGTCCACAAGTTTATGAGAGCGTTAGAATTGGTTCTCGTGCTACAAGCATATATCCTTATAAGGCTCGTCCTATTGCTTACAATAGGAATGGTAAACTTCCTTATAATGGTATTGCAGAACTTTTGCCGGGTTTTGGAAGATTTAGTGTTGTAGATACAGTCATTCCTTATCAAGTATTTCGTAATATAGTTTCTTATCATAGAGAAATGGCTATTGCTAAAAATAAGATGAATGTTCTTATGATTGCTAAATCTCTTCTTGGTCGTAAACCTGCTGAAACTATATATCGTATGGCTGCTGATGGTGTACTTTATATTGATGATGAAGATGATGCTAATTTAGTTAAAGCACAAAATGTTCGTTATCTTGAAAGTCGAATGAATAATTATATTACTGAACTTGGACAACTTATTCAAGAGATTGAGCAGACTGCTAAAATGGAATGTGATATGACTCCACAACGTTATGGTGAGATTGCTAATAGTGCTGGTAAAGGAGTTACTGATGAAGCAGTTATTCGTGGAAGTATGGGTTCTGTTATTATTGAATTTATATTTGATAAAATGAGAGAACGAGATTATCAAGCTGAAATGGATTATACTAAACTTGCTTGGATTGATGGTCTTAATACTTCTTATAAAACTAAAGATGGTGATATTAGATATTTAAGTCTTGATGTTAATAGTCATATATTTGCCAATTATATTGTTACTTGTAAAACTTCTGTTAAAGAACGTGAGAAACTTGAACAATATAAACAACTTGCATTTAGTGCTGCTCAGAATGGTAATATGGATATGGCTAATGCTGCTATACGTGGAGATAATGTTGCTCAAATTAGTAAACTTATTGATAAGTATCAAAATATTCAACGTGAGCATGAACTTGATGTTGAACGTGTTTCTCAACAAACAGAACAACTTCGTCAAGAATTTGAATTTGCTAAGATTGATAGAAAAGCAGAACAAGATAGAGAAACAATTAGAGTTGAAAAATATCTTGATGGTCAGATTGAAGCTATGAAAGCAAATGCTAATATTATGAGTTTTGATAATGGTCTTAGTGATGCTGAAAAGAGTCAAGCTGAAGAACGTATGGAAAATGCTAGACTTAATCTTGAACGTAGTAAACTTAGTTTAGATGCTCAAAAGACTTCTGTTGAAGCGCAACTTAAAGAAAAAGAATTAGCTGTTAAACTTAAAGAAAGTGATGATAAAGTCAAGATTGCAAAAACGAATAAAAATCGTTATGATAGCAAAAGTAAATAATCGACTGTACTTCTAAATTTTGTTCATAATAGGGCTGGACTTGCTTGTGAAAGTAGGTTCAGCCCATTTTTATTTTTATTTACATCACATGAGCCATTTTAAGCTCATTCTAAGCACTTTATTCATTTCGTGATAGATTAATCATTATGATAAAATTTGATTTATATATGGCTTCTCTGAAAGCGACAGGATAGGTTATCAGTAATAAATATCCTAGTTAGCAATAGTATGTTAGTCGGCAAATCGGCTTAAAGGTGAACATATTTTAACGATACAAGTAAAACTCGTATTATTATTATAGTTTATATTTGTGATATAGTAATTAATTAAAAACAAAGAGTTATGCCTAATTTTGATAGTTTTGGTTTTAATGGTGAAACATCTAATGGTGATGGAAAACCTACTGACGACATTACAGACCTTGATACAGGTAAAACAGGGCAGTTAGATGCTAATGGTAATCCTATTGATGATATTACTAATAATGGTAATGGAGATGGGAATAGTGATTCTAATGCTAATAAAGATAACCAATCTTCATCCTCCACGGGGGGTAAGCCTAATGACAAAGCGAATGACGCTGATGCTGAACATGGTTTAGAAGAAGGTACTATTATCGAAGATGGAGATAATAAATATACTGTTGATAAAGACGGTAATCTTATTGACGATAAAGGTAATATCTTTAAAGCTAAAAACAAAGTTGCTGCTTATCTTAAAGAATTTGAAGTAGAAGATACTAAAGAAGAAAATACTATTGATGTTAAATCGATTCAAGAACTTGTAGGTGTTTCTGTTACTTCAGAAGATGGTAAAGCTGTTACTTTTGAAAATACTCCTCAAGGAGTTGCAAGTTATATTCAATCCGTTATTGATTTAAAACGTGATGAATTTGCCCAAGCTGGTGTTAATAAGTTATTTGAAGATTATCCTATCGTTGGTGATTTTCTTAATTATTATGTTGCAAATGGTAATTCATTTGAAGGCTTTGGTGAACTTCGAGATAGAAGCGGTATTGAAGTAGATGAAAATAATGTAAGTCAACAAGAAGCTATTGTTCGTGAGGCGTTTAAGGAATTTAATCGTCGTGGTAATGTTGATAAGTATATTCAATATCTTAAAGATAGTAATGAACTTTTCAATGTTGCTAAAGAAGAACTTGAAGCTCTTCAGAAAGCTGATAACGAAATGCGTGAAGCTAATGCTAAAGAAGCTATGCGAGTTAAAGCAGAAGAAGAGAAACAACTTGTGGAATTTTGGAATGGAGTTAAAGAATGTATTGATAAGCGACAGATTGCTGGTTATCGTATTCCCGAAACTGTTATTATTGAACGTAATGGAAAACAAATTTCTACTACTCCAGAAGATTTCTTCAATTATGTTTATCAAGTTGATGATAAAGGACTTTCTCGTTATGAAAATGATTTAATGAAGTTATCTCCTGCTGAAAGACGCGATGAAGAACTGCTTAAGGCTTGGCTTAAATATACAGGTAAAGGTTATGATAGTTTGATAGAAATGGCTGTTTCTGATAAAGAAGCTAAAAAGTTGAAACTTACTGCTAGTCAACGTAAATCTACAAAAGGAGCTATTAAAATAACTAAACCTGACAGTAAAAAAGACGTTCTAAAAGATGAGCGTTTTGGTTATTAATATAATAGTAAATTTGTAGATGAAAACATTACGTGTTATTGGACAAACTCGTTATGAAGATAGAGGTTATTCTAATGAAGAATCAATTACTTATCTTCAGCTTCAAAAGCCAGAAGAAATTAATAGTTTTCTGACTTATAATTATGGTATGGATGATGACCGTTTTCCTTTAAGTTTTATTACTGAAGGTCAAGGTAGTCGTGGTATTAAAGATGTTGCTACTGTACAATGGACTTGGAAAACTATGGGTCGTATGAAGTTTACAGACTTTGTAACTTACTTTAATACTGCTGTTACTAAACCCGGTCAAAATGGTAGTGAATTTGAAGTTCATTTCTCTACTCATTGGTTTATTGAACAACATGGTCTTACTGCTCCTGATGGTGTTACTCAAGTTCGTATTCAGAAAGACTTAGGTGAATCTGCTTATGGTTATGCTTATCTTTTGAAACTTACTTCTCCTAATCCTGATGCTTATGTTGACCCTCAATGGTTGGCTAAAGGTATGTATTGGGCAATGAGTGCTCCTACTGTTTCTGAATCTTATTCTAAAGGTAACAGAAGCAATACTATGGGGCCTGCTGGAATGACTTCTCAACTTGAGTTTTATCGTTATTCTAAAGAAATAGCTGGTAATCTTGCTAATGTTGTTACTCAATATCAATTCCAAAATGATAATGGTGGTACTTCTAATCTTTGGATTAACGAAGAGATGCGACAGTTCAACTTGCACATGAGAGTAATGAACGAAGAACGTTTGTGGAAGTCTGAATATAACCGTTTACCTGATGGTACTATTCCTTTGAAAGACCATGATAATGGTAAACCTATTCCTCGTACTGCTGGTATGTTAGAAATTTGTCGTGAATCTAACTACGATACTTATGGTGAAGTTCTAACTGTTAATAAACTTGAACGTACAATCGGTGATGTTCTTGACCGTGATACTCAGGATGGTGATAAGAATGTAGCTCTTATGGGAGGTAAAGGATTTATTCGTGACTTTGAAATGGCTATCAGAACTGATGCTAAAGAAAACGGATTTATTACACCTCTTGGTGAAAAGATGATTCAAGATAATGGTAATGGTCTTTCTTATGGACGTTACTTTAATAAGTATAAAACTCCAGATGGATATACTATTACTGTTATTCATAATGCTTATTTCGATAAGGGTACTGATGCTGAAGCTGCTAAGCAAAATGGTATGATTCATCCTACTACCGGTTTGCCTATTACTTCTCATCAAGCTGCTTTGATTGATATGAGTAATTATAAAGGTAATCAGAATGTTCGTATAGTACGTCAAAAAGGACAGGCTTATAAAGCTAAAGTTATCGAAGGTATGACTGATATTCCTGCTTGCTGGGGATTGCCTAATACTAATCATGCAGCTACTGAAATTGATATGGCTCGTTATGAAGTTAAAGGCTCTATTGGTTTGCAGGTAGATAATACCACTAAGATGTTCTTATTGAAATGTGTATTATAATCATTTAAAAGAAGCTATTTAAGATATGGATTTTAACAAAGTAAATGAAGCTAATAAAGCAGGAGAAAATACTCCTGCTGCTTCTAATATAAATACAGATAAACAGGTTATACCCCCCGTAGAGGATGGAGTAGATAAACAGCCTGCTAATACAGTAGGATTTAGAGATGAAAGTCTTGATGAACCTTATACTGAAAAACGAACTATTACTATTAATTTAGTTACTAATTATTCATTATATCGTAGAGTTAATGATAAAACATTACCTAAACGAATGGATAAGATTGGTAGTTGTGTTCGTAGTTCTCGTATTCTTTCTTCTAATAAAGGTGAGATTGAATCTTATTTTCCTGCTTTAATTGGTCTTGCTCCTAATAATGAAAACTTTATTTCACGGGTTAAGGCTTATCTTAATAATATTAGTGTTTCAGTTGATGAACTAGGTAAGACTTTTGATATTTCTTTCTTTTGGAATCGTAAACGAGATTATCTTCGTTTTAGAGCTGAAGAAGAAGCTATTGAAACTGCTTATATGAATAGTGACCGTAAAGGAGTTAAAGAACTTAGAGAAGCTCTTGAAGCTAAAATTACTAAGTTAAATCTTCTTGAAAGTGAAAAGTATAAATATGGTTATCCTATTGTTCTTGATGATTATCTAATTTATCGTCATTGTTTATTATATAAAGATGTAGCTAAAGATATTGCTCTTATTAATTCTGACCCATCTATTAGATTTTATTTTAAAGATGACCAAAGAGAAGCTGAGCGTCTTGCTAAACATCGTCAGGAAATTAATTCTGCTAAAGGCAATTATGTTAAACTTCTCACGAATAGTGATTTGTTTGATGCTGTATTTATTCAATACTGTGTTGCCAATAATATTAATATTCCTAACGGTATGGCTATGGATACTGTCGATAAACAAACTCATCTTGATAAATTTAGTACAAATGAACCTGCTAAGTTTAATAAACTTTGCAATGATAAAGATATTACTATTAAATCTTTAATTGAGGTTCTTATTTCTCGTGGAGAATTTATCAGAGCAATTCATAATCAGAATATTACTACTCCTGATGGTGAGTTCATTGGTGCTAATGTTAAAGAAGCTGTTACATGGTTTAAGAATCCTACCAATAGTGCTCTTGTTAGTGCTTATAAAAATAAACTTAAAAACATTTGATTATGAACATTGGGGAGATGCACGTGACGTTCAGAGAACTGGCACAACAGATGGGTATGCAGACCGTTCGTGCTATTCTCATGGAAGATATAGATATTTGTCTTAATGCTGCTATAATTGAAAAAGCTAGAAATGTAATAGTAGAAAACGTCGGACCTGTTCCTTATAATGATAAGGTTGCTCGACAAAATGCTTCTATTAGTCCTGTTAATGCTCTTAGAACTTTATACACAGCGGGTACTGTTAACGGCGGAGATATTACAGGTGGTGGAACAGAAGTTGACCCTTATAAAATTAACATTGATAGCGACGGAATAATGCTATATACAGGCTTTCAAGTTAGTTATAATGGCAAGACAATTTATGATTGCAGAATTATTGAAGCTGAAGATTTAGGTCAAACGCTAAGAGATTTCTGTAATCGTGCTGCGAAAGATGCTCCGATAGTTACTATATTTGGAGATGAATCTGGTATTAATGTTGATATATATACTGGACGTAATAATACAGTTAAACCTCAATTAGTTAAATATCTTTATATCAAAGAACCTGCTAAAGTTAAGTTTGATGAAGATAGAGAAGAAGATTGGGTTAATTGTGATTTACCTCCTTATTTACATATGGAAATAGTTATGCGTGCAGTACAGATTTATCTTGCTAGTATTGGTGCTACTTCTAATGGAGCTGATAAACAAAGTTAAACTCTAAATTAAATTAAAAATGAGACAGTTTTTGTTAGCGGGCAATGTCGCTTATGGAGCGAGCTTACCTCTTGCTGCTGGAGCGGTTGCTTTTACTTATCTTGCTAATGGCAAGGAAACTATTTACGCTGACGGTACTAAGATTACCGATAAGTTTTACATTAATCTTGGTCGTGAAGCAAATGGCCCAGTAGTTCTTCCAGCTTATAAGAAACATCTTACTTTTGTTAAAGGTGTTTATCAAGCTGCTACTACTTTCTCTGCTAATCTTACTATCGGAGATGTAAATGCTTATTCTGATTATTCTATCATGGTTGTGAAAAAAGGATTAAAGTTCAATGAACGTAATCGTTGGACTGCTACCATTCATACTGGTCTTAATCCTACTGCTAATGATGTAGCAAAGAAATTAGCTAACCAAATTAATAATAATACTATTGGACATGGTATTAAAGCAGTTGTTGCTGATGCTAAAATCACTTTAACTGCTGAGTCTAAAGGTGTTGATTATGAAATTCTTGGTGCTGATGAATTAGCTGGTATTGCAGTCACAGTTACAACTCACGGTTTACCTGCTTATGGTGACGCTGCTTATATTATTGATTTAGCTAATAAGGCTGCTGCTGATGCAGGTATTGAATATACTTACCGTGATACTTATACTGAACTGTATCCTGCATATCCTATTAATCCTTTAAAACAACCTGACAGTGCAGATGCTGGATATACTATCTTTACTCTTCGTTTTGCTGTTCCACGTGAAATGAAAACTAGAGATGAAGTTGTTCATCAGATTGTACAGATTGCGTTCCCTACTGGAGCTGCTGCTATTGCAACTGTTGAAACTATCCTTAAAGCTATTGCTACTGAAGAAAAAGCATAACCTACTACCCGACTTGATTAGGTAAATATTAGGTAATATTAATCAAATAGGGGCTATTGGTGTTAGCATTAGTGTTAATACTGATAGTCCCTATTTTCGTATTCATAAAAATGGAATTAATACAAAATGCTTTTGAACAAGGTCTAGTTCCCGGTATTGTTATTGTTATTTATCTTATTATTAATAAAATAATTGATAATAACAAAAAAGACCCTCTTGATGATATTGCCAAACTTCTTAATATAGTTACTAAAGATATTATTGATAAAGATAGAGAAAAGTCTAAAGCTGTAGTTTCTATTGCTATGGTTAATGCAGCTTCAGAATGTGCTAAATTTGTTGCTTCTACTATTATTACTAATAATGTTGATAGTAACCGTGACCAAATCGAATATAATGCTCGACACTTAGTTAATAGCGTTTATTACGATGCTTATTCTAAACTTAATATGTATCGTGGAGATGAAGATTATCTTAGTCATTATATGAGAGAAGAATGGAAAGAAGATATATATGGCGATATTATTAATATAATTTATAATAAACATCTTGATTCTAATCAACGTATTCTTGCGTTTAATAAACGTGTTGATATTAGAGTTAGTGATTATACTGCATATATTATTAATAAGGCTTTTAAATAAGATAATATTATGATAAGAGGTTATATTAATAATCCAAAACAGCTATCGAAAGAGATGCAATTACGCATTGCAAGCATGGCTGAAAAACAGGTGAGAATAGCAGAATTAGGCTTTCCATTGAATGAAAAAAATTGGTGCAAGCTAACACAAGGACAAATTTTAATTCAAGCACTAGAAGCCTTAGAATTGCTTTCTGATGAGCAACAAAAATCAATTATTAATTCATACAATAACTTAATATTAGAATGAGTGAACAAATAGATGATAATTATGTTAATGGTGTCTATGTAAAAGCTGATGGAACTGAACAAGTTGAGATTAATCCTCAATATGTTTATATGACTGTTCCTAGCAAATATGTTTGTGTTTATCATAAACTATTAGTTCTTATGGCACAATATGGACTTGATATGCTTAATGATTGTTCTGCTACTTGTAAAGGTAATAATAAAAATATTGTTACTTGTTGGAATATGTTTCAATCTGCTATGGCGGCATATCAACTTGGTCAAGACAAACTTGCTGAAACTCTTCTTAAATATATTAAAGGTCAACTTAATATTATTTATGAAGGCAGTGAACAAGTTCAGTATAGTGGTTCTATTACGCTTCCTGTTGATGAAGAAGGTAAAATTCATGCAATAGTTAGTTGTGGAGATGCTCCTAAATTTTATGTTGACCCTGAAACTGGTAAACTTTGGGAGAAACGAGAAGAAGGTAAAGAATATAATGAAACTTATAGTCTTAGTAATGTTGATTACGATAATGAATAATGTGAATGTATTCCATCCTCTACGGGGGGTCTACACATGAATTTAGTAAACCTAGAGAACATATGAAAACAATAGAAAAAGAACTTGGTAAAGTTAGTCTTACTTGTAATGGTCAATGGAATGATAGACCTTATGAAAGACTATGTATAGTTCATGACGGTTTCTATGCTAGCTATATATCTCGTAAAGCTGTTCCTGCCGGTATTCCTTTATCTAATGAAGAGTATTGGCAACCTATTGCTAAACTTCGAGAAGATTTAGTTATTGATTATGAAACTTTCAAGAAAGAAATACTAGAATTTATTGCTGTTGTTCAAAGAGGTCTTAAAGCTGCTAGAATTGTAGTATCTACAATAGAAGATAGAGATGCTCTTACTTGGGAACAGATTGGAGTAGGTTGTGAAGTTTATGTTATTGAAACTAAAAAGAGTTATATTCTTGATGAAATAACTCCTGTTACTAATGCAAAGAAATGGCATCTTGAAGCTGATTCTGAAATTGGTTCTAAATTTGTAGAATCATTTAGTGGTATGTTTCCAAGAGCTATTGCTGAACGTGCAGTTGCTGATGAATTTGGTATTAATATTCAAGATAATTATCTTCGTCGTAATGTTGTAGTTAATTATATGGCACAAGTACTTAAACAGTATTTTGAAGATAATGCTGTTCAAATACTTGAAGGTCAGATTACTCCTGAAATGCTTAGTGAATCTGTTAAACAAATGTTTACTGCTTCACAGATTACTAATGCAGCTGATGAAGAAGATTTAACTGTTGTTGATAATCTTCTTAAATTTGCAGATAAAGACTATAATACAAATGATTATAGTGGAAAGGCTCGTAAATATCTTCGTAAGAATATGATTAGTGGTGTTAATACTCTTACTCAAGATATGATTAACGAGCCTAATACTATTTATATACTTCAATATGATTATTGTTTAGCTGGACAAACTATTGAACTTCCAGATAATAGTATTATTCTTTGGAGAGGTGGTAGAATGTATGATGGTGCAGTTAAATTAAATCAATGTAGACTTCTTAGTAATTATCGTCAAGAAGATATGTTTGATAAAGAATCTATATCTCTTGATGGAAATTGGGCTGTTGGTCAAATACTTTATCATCCTCTTGATTTAGGTGAAGATAATAAACAAGTTGAAATTGTTGGTTGGGGTGGTTCTTATACTAATGATTTTTATTGGTTTTGGGATGGTGAAAAATGGGTAAGTATGGGTTTTGATTTATCTGTATATCTTACTCGTGCTGAATTTGAAGCTTTCTTAGAGAAGTTAAGAGAAGAGATGGAAAAGTTTTATGCTTGGCTTCTTGCAGAACTTAAAAAGATTAATGACCATCTTGAAATTCATGACCAACAAATATCTGAATTACAACAAGATATAACTGATATTAACACTAGAATTAATAATCTTATTACTGAATATAATGCTAAGTTTGAAGATATTTATAGTAAGATTGGAGATTTAAATAATAGTGTTGAAGGTAGTATTAACAATCTTGAGCAATATATTAATAATAAGATTGAAGAAATTCTTAATAAAATAAATCAAAGTGGTAGTAATATCAGTAATGAGTATAAACAATATTTTGAAAGTAATTATGTATCAATGTTTAAAAATAAGATTAGACCGGGTACTAATATTACTTTTGTTGAAAATGATGATGGTACTATTACTATTAATGCTGCCGGTGGAGGTTCTGGCGGTGGTGGACTAACCGAAGAAGAAGTACGTAATATTATTAATTCTATACTTAATAATTATTATACTAAGCAAGAAATTAATGATATTATTGCTGGTCTTGAAGGTGGTGGTGGCTCAGGCGGAGATGGTACTCATAATGTTATGTCTACAACTCAACTTGGTGAAGCTAGAACAGGTAAGTATCTTGTTATGAATAAATTTGCAGATAGTGAAACTAAACCTAGTAGACTTGATGTAGATTTTAATTCTCTCTATACTGATATTAAAAATAAATTAGTTGGAGAAGGATTTGGACAAGGTTGTGGAAGTGGAGAAGGTGGTGGAGTTGCTGCTAGTCAAATTCAAGCTTGGATTGCTGCCGTTGTTCCTATTGGTTCTATTATGCTTTGGGATACTTCAACTCCTCCTAATGGTTGGGAAGTTTATACTGCTGCACAAGGGCGTTTTGTTATGGGTTATATACCTAATGGTATTAATATTTATAATAATCCTAAACAAGGAAATCTTGATTGGAAAACAGTTCTTGAAAATATTAAAGATACATATGACCCTGCTGCTCCGGGTCGTAATGTAAGTGCATATGCATTTTATATTGGTGGTACAGATTTGCCTCTACATCAACATGCTGTTGCTGTTGGTAAAACTAAATCCGGTGATAATAACCATCGAGTTATAGCACCTAGTAACTGGAGATTTATATCAGGTGATTTAAATGGTGATGTTAAAAATGGTTATCCTTATGGTACTGATAGAAATAGATTTGATAATCTTGGCATTAATCGTTCTACTAATTGGTATATGACTGGACCTAATATTAGCAATAATGGTGAAATGACTTGGAGCCAAATAAGTGGTAATAGATGGACAGGTAATTATCTTGCTATTAATAAACTTATGCCTACTATTGCTTTACATTATATTAAACGTGTTTCTAATCCGTGGTAATTATGGCTGAAGAAGAAAATGTTTTTGTTGGTACTAATTGTCAATCTTTTGACCCTAGTAAAGTTCAATGTGATAAAGAGGGCAATATGCCAATTCATATACTAGATAAGTATTGTGAAGAAAATGATACTAGGTATAATATATATCCTTTAACTGTTATACAAGCTATATTTGATGGTTTAACTGGTACTAGACTTGATAGAATACTTGCTGCTTGTAATAGTGTTTATTTAACTTGGGAAGGTACTTTTGCTGATACTGTTAATAAACTTGATAAAATTTATCGTCGTAAAGGATATATTATTACTTATCGTGATGCAACTAATATTAATTGGACACAACGATATAATAGTGATGATATTAGCGATACTGCTTGGACTAATCCAGATAATTGGGAGGGATGGTCTTTTGATACTGTTATTAAAGATTTAGCAGAAGCACTTGAAGAGATATTTACTAATATAGGTGATTATAAAGACTTTCTTGATATTATTACTAGTTTTATTAATGATTTTGTTATTAATGTGTTTAATAATATTAATAATTATCCTAAACTAGTTGAAATTATTAAGAATAGTACAGTTGAAAGTTTGCCTATTATTATTAGAGATATATTTAATAATATTAATGAATATCCTGAGCTTAAAGAGATATTTAATCAATATATTAAACAATGGACTGAATCTATCTTTAATAATATTTCTTCTTATCCTGCACTTAATCAATTCATAACTAATGCTATTAATTCTCATGTAGAAACTACTATTGGTAATATATTTAATAATATTGATAATTATCCTGCTATTAAAAATCTTATTATTACTAATACTATTAACAAAGTAGTTGATATATTTAAGAATATTGGTCAATATCCAGAATTACAAGAAGCTATACAGAATAATATTAATGAACGTGTTGACTATATATTTAATAATATTAATAATTATCCTGAACTTATTGGTATTCTTTCTGATTTAGTTTGTAATTGTGTTAAGAATATATTTGCTAATATTAATAATTATCCTGCTCTTGTTACATGTATTAACAATACTGTAAATAGTAGAGTTGATTATATTTTCAATAATATTGATAGATTTCCTATTCTTAAGAATCTTATTGAAACTAAAGTAGAAGCTAGAGTTACTTATATATTTGAACATATTAATAATTTTACTGAACTACTTAATGTTATTAAAGGTAATATAGAAAATATCTTTGATAATATTGATAATCATCCTAATCTTAAAGTTGTTATTGAGAATAAGGTTGAATCTACAGTTGAACATATTCTTAGTAATATAGATAATTATCCTATTATTAAAGAGAAGATTATTCAATTCTGTAATGAAGCTATTGAAGCTAAACGTGGTGTAGCAAATGGTATTGCTAGTCTTGATGGAGATGGTAAAGTTCCAGCAAGTCAATTACCTAGTTATGTTGATGATGTTCTTGAAGGATATTATGTTGATGAAACTCATTTTGCTGAAAAATATATAGAAGATGCTCCTGTGTATTATACTCCTGAAAAAGGTAAGATTTATGTTGATATAAGTGAAGGAACTGAATATAGTGGTAAAACTTATCGTTGGTCTGGAACTAAATATGCAGTTATATCTGAAACTTTAGCTTTAGGTGAAGTTACAGGTACTGCTTATGATGGTGGTAAAGGTAAGAAAACTACTGATATCGTTAATAGTTTACCTAAATATATTTCTAGTACACAAATTAAATTATCTAGGTCATCTGGTGGAAATATCATAATTGGTTCACATCATTATGAATTTAATAATACAACAAATGTTTATGAAAGTAAACCTTTTAATGATGGTATAACATTTCCTATTGTTAGTAAAACTGAATCTGGAGTTATGTCTGCTGCTGATAAAGTTAAACTTGATGAAACTTTACCTAATCAAATTACTGAACTTAGTAATAATGTTTATACTAAAGAAGAAATTAATAATAAGTTTAATAATGTTCCAACAGTAGAAAATACTTATACTAAAGCGGAAGTTGATAAAGCTATTGCTGATGCTATTAAAGCTTTAATTCCTGCCGGTTATGAACTTGTTATTAAAAAGAAAACAACTTAATATTAATCATGGTGGTACTGAATAAGTGCCACCATTTAAAGTTTATAAAGTTATGCAAGATATTAATCAACAATTATATGAAAATAAAAGCACACCTGAAGGATTTATTCCTGTTTATGGTGTAGTTATTACTGTTCCTACTGGAATATATATTAATGGACAAAAAGAATTTACTTGTGATAAAACTTTTGATGAAGTAAAAGAAATATTATTAAAAGGCGGAAGTATTATTGCTGTTGATAATAACAATAATAGAATTAATTTTGATAGAATTGATATAGGTAATAATAGCATTAGTGCCACGATTACTTATTTTTCTGCTGGTGGAATTAATAAAATTGATTTAAGTTGGGATAAAGGTATAGCTAAAGTTGGAGGTGAAGAAACTAAAAGTATTAATACTTTTGTAGCTATAAATAGTAATTCAATTATTAAATCTTATGATATTGGTAATATTACTATATTATTAACAAATAATGGTAGTAAAGAAGAAGTATTAGCTGCTATTAATTCTATTTTTACTAATTTTGCTGGATTTGTTACAGCTATTGGTAAACCTAATTCTGTATTTCATAATGGTAAATATGGTACATTTAATGTTAGATATACAGATAATATTATAATTATTCAATGGAGTAATGCTAATGCAATTCATCATGTTGCTTTATCAGAAGATGGTTCATATGTTTATAATACTATTCAGATAGTTGACCAAACTCTTTATAGATTATCTAAACTTACTATTGACCCAATAGTTAATCCTAAAATATGGGTTGGTACTGCTACTCAATATGCAGCTATTGCACAAAAAGATAATAATACTACTTATATAGTTAAATCAGATGTTTAAATTATGCCTATATATCAAGGAGATGTTGGAATACATGATATTAAAGTTGGTAATATAGATGTATTTGAAATATATCAAGGTAATAAACTTGTTTATCCTGAAAATATAGATGTTACTATTACATTTAAATTGAATGTTTCCGGAACTGTTACTATTAATGGTTATACTCCTGTTATAAGTGAAAATAATACTAAATTTGTATTTACTATTCCTGTTAAGACTAATTATACTGCTATTATTAGTGCTGAACATTATAAATCTCAAACTATTAAAGGTAATAGTGGTTATTTACCTATAACTCATAATGTAGAATTAGAATGGGAACAAAGATTTATTTCTTATACTATTACTTTTCCTACTGATGGAGTTAAAGTTTTATTTGATGGAATAGAAAAAGGAGTTATAACTAATGGTAAATTAGTTGTATTAATTGATGATACAGAAGCTAAAGATAGTTATACTGTTACGTTTAAAGGTAGTAAAGCTAGTATATATGATACTAGTACATTGACTGTAGTTAATAGTAGTATAGCTAATACTGGTGGAAGTTATGATTTAAAACTTCCTACTAGTTCTGTTAAAAGTGGATATAAGAGAACTGACTATGCATCCTCCACGGGGAGTATAACCAAGGGTTCTACTTATGCTGGAACTTGGATTGAAACTGTTGTTAATCTTACTGCTAGCTTTACTAGTTCTACTACTTTAGGTAGTATAAGTAATAATGTACTAACTATACCTAATAATGAATCTACTAATGCTAAAAGTGGAACTTTAACTGTTATATTTACTTTAGAAAATAAACAAACTAAAGAAGTTAGTGCTGCTTTAAATCAAGCTGCTGGTGCTAAAGTTTATACCGATTGGGTACTAGATTTACAAACTGATGGAACTAGTGTTGAAGCTAAAGGCGGTACTAGAACTATTACTGCTAATGTTGCCCGTAGAACTTATAAATGGAATAACACTGGTACTGTTTATAGTGAAACTGCTACTCCTACTCTTAGTATTAGTGGTAGTGCTAGTCTTAGTGGAAATCAAATAAAATTTACATCAAACGAAAGCGTTTCAGCCCGTTCAGCGACACTTACAGCTAGTTATGTAGGATTGTCCAAAACGGTTACGATAACACAACAGGCAGGCGCGAAAGTGTATTCAGCGTGGTCTGCTTGGGCTGTTTCTATCTCGGCAAGTACGCAAACCATAGGCGCAAGTGGAGGTTCATCCACAATAACTACTAATGCTAGTCGTTCTCGTACTTGGACTTGGAATGGAGTTGGTACTACACATACTGATACTGAAACTGCTACACCTACACTTAGTGGTAGTGCTGGTGGATTTACTTTAAGCGGTAAAACGGTTACTGCTAGTAATAATACTACAACAAATAGTCGTAGTATAACTATTACTGCTACTAGCAATAGTATTTCTAAATCTGTTACTATAACACAATCAGCTGGAGCTAAAGTTTACGATAATTGGTCAGCTTGGACAGTTAATATTAATGCTGATAAAACTAGTATTGGTGCAACAGGTGGTACTGCTACTATATCAACTAGTGCTAGTAGAACTAGAAGTTATACATGGAATGGCGTTGCCGGTTCTGGTGGTACAGAAACTGGAAACGGAAGTCCTGCATTAAGTAAAGTTAGTGGAAGTGGTAATTGGACTAGTCCTAAAGTTACTTATGGAAATAATACTAGTACAAGCGGTAAATCAACTGTTATTCGTGCTACTATTGATTCAACTACTAAAGATATTACTATTAGTCAATCTGCTGGGGCTAAACAATATAGTGCTTGGTCTGCATGGACAGTTAATATTTCTAATAGTGGAAATGTTGCTGCTAGTGGAGGTAGTTCAAATATAACTACTTCTGCAAGTAGAACAAGAACTTGGACATGGAACGGAGTTAATGGAAGTGGTGGAACTGAAACAGGAACTGGAACTCCTACTCTTAGTAAAATTAGTGGTGCTGGTTCTTTTGCTAGTAATAAAGTAACTTATGATAATAATACTTCTACAAGTGCTAGAAGTACAGTTATTAGAGCTACAATGGATTCTGTAACTAAAGATACTACTGTAACTCAAAATGCTGGTTCTAAAACTTATAGTAGTTGGGGAGCATGGTCTATTAGTTTAAGTGCTAATGTAACAACTATTGCTGCTGCTGGTGGAAATGCTACATTATCTACTTCTGCTACTAGAAGTCGTACTTGGCAATGGAATGGTACAGGAACAACTTATACTGAAAATGCTAGTGGCACTCCTACATTAAGTAAAGTTAATGGTGCAGCTTCTTTAAGTGGTTCTACTGTTAGTTATGGTAATAATACTTCTACTAGTTCTCGTAGTTCTGTATTTAGAGCAACTATTGATAGTGCAACTAAAGATATTACTATTAGTCAATCTGCTGGTAGTAAATCGTATGGAAGTTGGTCTAGTTGGTCTGTATATTGTAATGCTAGTAGTTATACTGTTGCAGCATCAGGCGGTTCTGTTACTATTTATTATGGTGCTTCTCGTTCTCGTACTTGGACTTGGAATGGCGTTGCAGGTTCAGGAGGAACTGAAACAGAAAATGCTACTCCAAGTCTTAGTGTAGGAAGTGGTGGCGGAACTTTAAGTGGTAGTACTTTAAGTTATAGTAATAATACTAGTACAAGTGTTAGAAGAACTAGAGTTACTGCAAATTATAATGGTGCTATTAATTTTTGCGATATTGAACAAAGAGCAGGTAGTAAAGTTTATGGTAGTTGGTCTGGATGGTCAGTAAGTATTTCTGCTAGTCCTACTAATATTGCTGCTGCTGGAGGCAATTCTACTATTACTTGTAGTGCTGTTCGTAGTAGACAATATACTTGGAATGGAGTTGGACAGAATTTTCCTGAAACTGAAAATGGTAGTCCTACATTAAGTAAATCTGGAGATGGTACATTAAATGGTACTACTAGCGGTAGTAAACTTACTTATGGTAATAGAACTGCTGCAACAAGTAGAAGTACAACTGTTACTGCAACTTATAGTGGAGTTAGTAAATCTATTAATATTACACAATCTGCTGGTTCTAAATCTTATGGTGCTAAAGTATATCATACTAAGTATTATGACACTAATCCTGATGGAAATGGATTAGATTTTACAGGATATCCTTATACTAATGAAATTGATACAATTGCTGATGTTAATACCATATCTGTAAGTGTTTATTATAGATTATATATAACTCAACCTTGGACTTGGAATGGTGTTGCAGGTTCTGGTGGAACTGAAATTGTATATTATAATCCGGATGATGTAAATGTAACAAATAAAGTTAATTGTGATGTATCTGTTGCAAATGCCTTTAATTATGCTAGCATGATTATAATAACATTTAAACTTTCTGCAAATAATTCTGATACAGCAAGAGAATATAAAATTGAATGGAATTGGTTAAATCATAATGTTATTACAAAAGGAACACAAAGAGCAAATCCCATGCGTGGTAGACTTGTTATTAAAAATGATTATTTTACTAGTCAAAATATTGCATTACCTATTTATTTAGATAGTGAAAATGTAGATTCAATATATAAAGAAGAAGCAAGTTATAATGATATTAAGAAAACTCCTATTGGTGTTTATGTATATATTCCTACTAATATTTCTATAATGAACGCTGGTAAATTGCAATTTTGGTTTGAAAATAAAGATGGTGGTGGCAGTAAATATACTTGTACTTTAAGTAGTGTTAGTACACCTTCAAATAATGTTTCTGTATCTAATAGTAATAATATTATTAGTGTTACTGCTAATACAACTACTTCTTCATTTACTATATTATGCCAATTTACTATGACTTCTAATAGTACAGTATTTAATGTAAGAGTTTTAATTGAACCATGATGAAAATACTATTTAATATAACAATATTACCAATGCTTATATTGTTTATTTACTCATTAAAGTTATTTAAATTAATCACATAATTATGAACAATAAACAACTATATGAAAAACTAGGTCAGAATAGTTATGATAAAGTATTTCCTATTACTTATCTTCAAAATATTCTTGACAAAGATACAAACAATGATTTAACTGTTGTTCTTTCTAGGTTTAATCATTTATGGATTCCATATCAAGGAACTAGAGTTAATACTCGTAAAGCTGTTCCTGCTATTTTTAGACGTAATAGCCTTACTATTAGCTATTATGACGCTGAACATAATCTTTCTGTAACTGAGAGTTATATAGGTAGTAATCTACAAGCTGGTGTTGAAACTAGTTGGGTTTCTGATGATAATTGGACAAAAATTCTTAGTGAGAAGTATCTTGAAGAGAATGGTGCTAAGATTCCAATTGCTGATGGAACTATTGATTGGGATATGCTTAATGAAGCTCTTAAACAAATGATTGCAGGAGATGGTAAAGTTAATATTATTAATTATCCTGATGAAGAAGATATTACTATTAGATTAAGTCCAGGTTGTTGTAATGTTAATCGTCTTAGTTTTAAAGATAGACCTTATGAACCTGAATATAAAAGTGGTAAAGGATATAAAATAATTCGCAAGGTCTTACTCCCCGTGGAGGATGATGCTAGTAATGCAGAACAGCTTTTATTTGATGGTTTTCTTGATGATACTTATTGTGAACAATATGGTCAAATAATTCTTAATACTGATAAATATGAAGTTATTAGAACAGATTTAGGTAATACTGCTGGTATTTATTATGATACTTATCATAAATTATTTGTTCTTAGAGTTAAGACTATTCATGATGGAGTTGGTTTTTATAATTATTATACTAGATGGACTATTGTAGAACCTACTGATAGAGTTCATCCTCTACGGGGGGTCAACACTGCTGACTATGGAAATAGTGAAGATTATAATATTTATAATACTTGTCTTTCTGATGAACGTCCAAGACTTGGTATTATATATGTTAATTCAGTAGATAATATTAAATATTATTTTAATGAAGAAAATCTAGTTCAAGTTAAGAATAATATTTATCTTAATTATAAAGCTGTTCTTACTCAAGATATGGTTAACGAAGAAAATACTCGTTATATTATTCGTTATGCTTTTGATTTAAGTGGTAAAACTATTACAATGCCTACTGGATGTGAACTTGTATTTGAAGGTGGTATTATTGAAAATGGTACTATTGATTTAAATAAATGTAAACTTACAGGTATGGTTGGTGAAGAGTCTGAATATCTTCCTAATGTAACTTGTAGTAATTGGGCTAAAGGTCAGATTGAATATCGTAATGGAAAGATTTGTTATTGGAATGGTACTGAATGGAGAGTAATGGGAGATACTTCTTCATTTGATAGTTATACTAAACAAGAAATTAATAATTTACTTAAAAATTATTATACTAAGTCTGAAACTTATAATAAAGAAGAAGAAGTTAATAATTTACTTAATGGATATGTTACTAATGATACGTTTAATAACTTTAAAAAAGAAATAAATCAAACTATTACTAATAGTGTTAATCTTGATAAGATTCAAAAAGCTATTAATGATGGATGTGGAGTTAATATGACTATGCCTAGTGCGAATAGTAATAAACTTAGTCTTCCAATTTGGACAGGAACTGCTACCCAATATGCAACTATTACCCCAGTTGCTGGAATGACTTATAATATTATTGATGAATAATGAGTTTAACTCTTGGACGTCAAGGAGGAATTGCTCAGCCTCTTAAGAAACGGACAGTAGGTCAAACTAATATTGCTCATGTTTATGATGGTGCTAATCATATTTGGCCTACTTCTGTTATTCATTTTAGTGATTTTACTAGTGTCCAACTTAGATATATTTGGGGTAGTGATGATGGTCGAGATTTGGATACTAAATCATATTATGTTAATTCTCCTATTAATAGTTTAAATTATATAGCTGTTGGTTGGTCTTGGAATTTAAGTCAAATTCCTTATCTATATTGGTGTGGTGATAATACTGATTCAGGTGCTGAATGTGTTATGTTCAATATTGAATCTATGATTGACCTTGAAGATAAAATGCCTGATATAATGAAAATGAATCTTTGTGCTAATTGGTTTGGAAGTTTGAGTAGAGGTCATGTTACTGTTGAATGTACTGCTTATAAAGGTGGTGTTATTGTTCATACTTGGCAATTAAAGAATAATGAAATTGATATTGATAATAGAGGAATGTTTATTTTTCCTTTGGCTGATGGAACTATTAATATGCCTGATGGACATGGTGGTTATAAAGAATGTTGGTATGGTGAAGTTGTTAAAAGAGTTGCTAAATCTAATAATGAAGTAAAGTACTTTAAAGTTAATCCTGTTAATGATAAAGTTATTGGTTTAGATGATATTAAAATAATTCGTCATGGTAGTGGACTTGTTCATGGCGATGGTTATTGCTGGTATGAAAATAAGCCTAATGATAAATATAAAGTTTGGAATAATCAAGTCAATACAACTGGTACTCCTTTAACTCTTGATAAGCCAACTCTTAATATAACTAGTGATGATAATTATAGTTATGAATATCATACAGTTTTGTTAAATGAAGATAACACTGTTTATAATGATAATTATACTGATAACTATAAATTTAGATTTGGTTTTGTTGCAGGTAATTCTGAATTTAGAGGACAACAAACTATTCAATGTTATGTTGGTACACAAGGTGGTAAAGCTGATGATGGTAAGACTTCAATAGGTGAAATAAAATATACTAAACTTAATAAAATTGGTGAATTGACAATATATAGTCCTATTGAAAGTTAAATTAATGTTAATTACCAAACAAAAAATAACGGTTTAAGCGTTATAGATTATGTAGTTCAAACTACAAGTATTAATCTATTTTTTTAACTTAAACCTTAATTTATTATGCAAGTAATTGAAAAAGTGAAAGTTGTTCCAGAGGGCTATAATGGTGCTGGAATGAATTATGACGGTGGTAATCGTCGTGATGTAAACGGTAAGGCTAATGCAGGTTTAACTCTTGGTATTATCGGTACTGCACTTGGTGCTTGGGCTTTGTTTGGTAATCGTCGTTCTAGTGTATTAGGTAGCGCTGGTGGTGGAATGTTAGGTGATGGCTCTACTAATATTAACGTACTTGGTGCTACTGCTGGTAGTGGAAGCGGTGCCCCTACTGCTTTTCAAGCATGGGAAAAATCTTGTGAAGATACTTTAGCTCTTCAAGGTGGTCTTTATCAATGGGCTTTGACTCAACAGAATCAACGTTTTGAAGATAGAGAACGTCTTAATAGTGAATTGTTTGGTGTTTATATTGATGGACGTAATCGTACTGATGCTCTTATTGAGAAAAATAACACTGACCATTTTAATCTTTACAAATATACTCGTGATGCTGATGATGATATCCGTAAAGAGTTATCTGATTTGAAAGCTGAATTGGCTGTTACTAAAGCTATTCGTCCTTATCAAGATAAACTTATCCAATGCGAAATGGAAAAGATGTTTACGGCTGGTATCAACTATACTGATAGAAAGACTTGTAATGTTATCTATGGTGTAGTTACTCTTCCAAATGAACCTACTGTTACTGGTCTAGTTGGACGTAATGCTTGTGGATGTTTACCATGTGGTTTTACTCAACCTGCTAGCGGAACTCCTGCTCAGTAATATTACTAAGTTTGATTAAGAACATAAAATTGAAAGAGATATGATACCTGTTACTCAATTCATACTAGGTAATAGTGACCCTTTACTATACCCTAGTGAAAAAATGACTAATAGCATTGATGAACAAATTGCTTTTCTTCAAAGTCAAAAACAAGCAATTAATGAAGCTTATCGTCGTAATGCTATTCCTAATGCAAATAATGGTACAACTCAAAATCAGCAAGTTCCAACTCAAGGAATTTGGGATGCTATTGATGCTGAAATTGCACCACTTACACAAGAACAACAAAATATGCTTCTTAGTAACCAAGATTATGTAAATAACTATAATGCTTTACAAAGTATGGTTCAAGCAGAAGTTCTTAATTTAGTTAGAGGAAAAATCGAAGCTAGTGAAGATGGTAAACATTTACTTGAAGAACAACTTAAACTTGTTAAGTTGCTTAAAAGTAAAATTGTTGAAGTTACTAACAAAGAAATGGAATTATTTAAAGCTTTTAAAGAAGCTAGTAAAACTAATCCTAATTTAACTTATGAAGAATTTTTAAAGAAGTAATATTATGGTTGAAATTGGTAATGTTAAAGAGGTTATTAAAGATTATATTATTAAACAATTAGTATCTATGGGTGAAAGTTCTCCAGCTATAAGACTTTTAATTCCTTTAGCTAAAAGAGCGATTACTAATAATATTAATAGTTTTGATAAGTTTTTAAGACCTATTGCAGATAAAGATGGTATGATTGATATTGAAGGTATATTTGATGAAGAAATGGAAGTTATTAATAATATTGATAATTTTAATTTTGATATACCTTTTATTGGTGGCGGTAATATTTCTAAAGGTATTATATCTCTTGAAGTTCCTTATGTGAATAAAATTGTTGCTCTTAATCAAACTGATTTAGAAATTTTAAAAGAATCATTAATCAGTTTAAAAACAAAGTAATATTATGAGAGAAATGCCTTACATTCAACCTTACCATGTTGGTAATCGTCGTGGCGGTAATTAAAATATTCTTGATGAATTTCGTGAATTTCTTGATGCGCGTGGAGGACGAGGTGGTCGTGGTGGTAGAGGTGGCATGAGAAATCGTATTGGCTATGATACTTACGATACTTATGGTCGCTCTACTAATAAAAATGACCGAGAAGAAAAGATTTTAACTATGCTTATGAGCGGTGGATATAATGACGATGGCTATCATTTTGATGAGTATGAAGCTAAAGAAGTTGTAGAACAAATGTATCATGTTAAAGACAATAAGAAATATATTGGTGAAAAATATGATATGAATAAAGCTCATGAGATTTGTGAACGCTATAAAGAAGTATTACCTAATGATGTTGAACCTTGTGATGTTTATGTTGCAATTAATGCTCAATATCATGATTATGCTAAACTATTTGAAGAATGGTTTGGTGGTAATATAGATAATAAAGTGTTTGAAAGTGCTATTACATTTTGGTTTAAAGATGTAGATTTTGATGGTGATAAAGTATGGGAATATTTCCACATGAATAACTAATCATTATTGTAAAACTGTAAAAGGGAATTATCTTCGGATAGTTCCCTTTTTTATTTATCTAAATTTTAGTATGGACAAATTTATTGATGTAATTGTAGATGGAATCCTTAGTAATTTTGATTTTGGATTTATGTTTATTGTTAATGTTCTAACTTATATTATTATTAAAACTATTGATTATTTTAATGGTGATAATAAAGTTCCTACTTGGCAAAAAAGATGTGTATTAGTTATAAGTATTGCTGCTATGATTGGTATTTATATTGCAGCTGGTTATGATAATACTATTATGCTTGTTAATAGTGCTATTCTTGCTCCTGTGTTTTGGAGTTGGGTTGTTAGTCCTATTCTAAAGAAACTTGGAGTTGGTTATAAAGATATTGATAATACTATTGGTTGATATTGTATGATAATTATTAGCTAGGCTTAACTAACTGATTCAGACCTGCTCCATCCTCTACGGGGAGTATAGCTTGCCGAATTTGGCTAGTTTTAAGCCTAGCTGATTAGTTATACACGATTGAATAAAAGTCTTACTGTAAGCCTAAAAAGTGGCTCTATGGACGTACATAAATATTTACAATATTAAAATTTAAAATAGTAAAGTTATGAGAGTTATTAAGACTAAACATTTTCCTTTTAATGGTTATAAAGCTATTAATATTTTTGGTATTATATTTACTAAAGGAGAATTAAGTAATAAAGAACTTAATCATGAAGCTATTCATACAGAACAAATGAAAGAGATGTTATATATCTTTTTCTATATATGGTATGGTATTGAATATTTTATTATAAGACTATTTCATATTAAGCAACATGATGCTTATAAAGATGTAAGTTTTGAAGAAGAAGCTCATATTAATGATGATAATCTTGATTATATTAGTGAACGTAAACATTATACTTGGACTAAATATCTAGGTATTAATAGTTCTAAAACTGCTTAATTAAAAAATGTTAATAATATTGTTAAACTACTTGTTATTAATAATATAATTTATATTTGTAACAAACTAAATTCTAAAGATATGGAAGATGATAAAAGAGTTAATTATAAGTTAGATGCTATTAATAAACTTATTAATAATCTTAAACTTAGTATTTCTGGTAATAAAGAACATGATGAGCTTGGAGAAAATAATGTTATAGTTAATCTTGATGAGATTAGTCAAAAGATTACTGAATTACATGAAATGGTTAAAGCTGAATTTGATGAGTTTGAAAATCAACATAAAAGTGAATCAGATGAAACTCAAACTCTTCTTAATAGTCGTTTTGATAAAGTTGATGCTAAATTAGATAGTATTAAAGCTGCTATTGATAGTATGAAAACTACTATTGGTGATAAACTTGATACTGTTAATTCTACTATTAATAAAGCAAATACAGATATAGTTGCTGCGATTAATGCTATGAAAACTAGTAATGATACTAAAAACGATGCTATAATTACTGCTCTTCAAGGACTTGTAACTAAAGTTAATCAAAATACTAGTAATATTAATTCTCTTAACGGTCGAGTTGATGCTCTAGAACAAGCTTAACATGAATTTTAATTTAGTAGAGATGTATAATGGCTTATTAAGATTTAATAAGCATATACTAAATGAACTTGCAGAAGGACTTAAACATTTACCTAATTTAGATGGAGTATCTAAAGGAGATAGTTTAATTATTAATGAACAAGGTAATCCAGCTTGGGGTTCTACTGCATTTATTCCTACTTTTGAAAATGCTGCTTATGGTATTGAATGGACTAAAGATGATAATGATATAATCAGAATTGGTAATGCTAAATTTCATAGAAAACTTCCTATTCAAAATAGACTTAAAGGTTGTGTCTATAATGAAAAGAAAATCAGTTATTTCCTTAATCCTACGGGTTGGGCTAAACCTCTTGAAAATGGTCTTATTCCTCCTCTTGATGGAAGTGATGGCGATGTTGGGGTAAGAGTTCCAGAGTTTTATATGTGTGTTAAAGATACTGGTACTAAATATCAACTTTGGATAAGTGATTTTAATATTGATGGGACATTTATTAGAGTTCATCCTTTTATTATAAGTCATACCAAAACTATGACTAGAACTAGAGAAGATGGTAAAGAAGAAGTATTTAGTGCTTGTATTAAACCTGATGATACTAGATATTTAGGAGGAAATAAAAGTTCTTCTGTTAACGCTATTAAATTACAAGGTAGACCTAGAACCGGTATTAATTACGATAAAGCCAATGAATTTTGTGCTAATCGTGGAGATTGGGTTACTATGATTGATTATCTTGAATATTGCGCTATACAAGCTCTTTGTTATATAGAGTATGCTAGTTTTGATAATCAAGCTGCATTAAATACTAATTTAACTAGTGACGGATTTAAACAAGGAGGACTTGGTGCTGGTGTTACAAATTTAAATTGGGATAGATGGACAGTTTTTAATGGCAATAATCCTATTGTACAAACTTATTGGACTGCTGAACATAATATTGGTAATGGCAGTACAAATGGTGACCATTATGAACTAGGAAATTATAATACAGATGGAAGTAATTTAAGTACTTATCCTGCTGTTTATCGTGGTATTCTAAACTTTTTTGGTGATATATGGACATTTATTAGAGATATAGTTGTTATTAATAAAGATAAAGATTATAATGCAGTATATCTTCTTAAAAAAGGAGTTAATCATTCTGATGTTACAAAAGATAATGTTAATGAAAAATGTTATTTAATTGGGCATCAAGCTAATACTAATAATTTTATTACTGAATTTGATTTTCAAAGAGGAGTTTATTTTATTCCTAATAAAGTTGGAAGTAATAAAAAAGCTGATTATAATTGGATAAGAGGTAGTAATGGACAAGATACAGATAAAGCTGTTCGTGTGCTTCTGCTTGGCGGTCGCGCTAATTACGGTTCTTTGGCTGGCTCTGGTGACTTTTATTCTGTTTGGGTTCGGTCGGATTCTGATGCTCATGTCGGCTTCTTTACTACTATTAAACTTGATTAAATAAGTCCACGTGGAACTGTTGCTAGGAGTAGTTGGTTAATTAATTTGTTTTCTGTTTTTGTATTTCTCGATACTACTCCTACAACAGTTTATTATGATATTATTTAAGGTTATATTTCTTAGAATGATTGACATTTAGATACAGTGCTTCTGCTTAGCAGTAACGCTAATAACAGTTCTAAAGCTAGCTCTAGTAACTTTAATTCTAATTGAGTTCAGTCAGATTCTAATGCTAATGTCGGCTTCTTTTATATAATTCCTGAAACTAATAAGTATAAAACTAATATAAATATTATTTTGGGAAGTATAACCTTACCTCTTGGTAAAAGATAACGTTATTTAGAAACTAAAAGTGTTGGTAGTGATATTCACGAAGGCTCTTATATAAATTATATAAATATGAAAAGATATAATGGTTTGCATGATAAACTATGTACTATTGAAAATATTGAAGTTGCTGATGATAATGCAAGAAAGAATAAAAATAAGAAATATGGTATTAATAAACATGATAAAAATAGACAATATGAAAATGAAGATTTAGTAGATAAACTACTTAATCTTAAATATAAAACTTCTAAATATAGTCTTTATAAAATATATGAACCAAAGGAACGTATAATTTATAGACTTCCTTATTATCCAGATAGAATTGCTCATCATGCTATAATGAATGTTGTAAAAGATATTTGGACAAAAAGTTTTATTCATAATACATATAGTTGTATTGAAGGCAGAGGTATTCATCTTTGTGCAAGTAATCTTAAAAGAGATTTAAGAAAATATCCTAATGAAACTACATATTGTCTTAAATTAGATATTAAAAAATTCTATCCTAGTATTCCTCATAATGGTCTTAAAGAATGTATTAGAAAAAAGATTAAAGATAAAGATTTTCTAATTATTCTTGATGAAATTATTGATTCTACTGATAGTGTTCGTAATACTTCTTCTAAATTAACTGGAAAAGAAGGTGTTGGAGTTCCTATTGGTAATTATCTATCTCAATACTTTGCTAATCTTTATCTTAGCGAACTTGACCATTTATGTAAAGAAGAACTTAAATGCAAATTTTATTATCGTTATGCTGATGATATAGTTATTTTAAGTAACGATAAAGATTTTCTTCATAAAGTTCTTATCTATATTAAATTATATGTTCATACTATTGGATTGAAAGTTAAAGATAATTATCAAATATATCCTGTTGATAGTAAAGGAATTAATTTTGTTGGTTATGTATTTTATCATACTCATACTCTAATTAGAAAATCTATTAAGTATAAAATTATAAGATTAGTAAATAGTTATTTAAATAGAGAAATTGATAGAAAAGAATTTAAAGTTAGAATGTGTGCTTATTATGGATGGCTTAAACACGCTGATGCTAAAAATCTTCTTTATAAAATTCAAAGTCTTACAGGCGTTAGATATTCTAATTGGGATGGTAAAAGAACTAATATTACTAAATATTATGGTAAATATGTTAGAATAATTCAAGTTATTAATTATGGTAAATATTTTAGAATTAATTTTATTAGAAATGGTAAAGCTTATTATGCTGATAGTAGAGATAAAACTCTATTTTTATTCTATACATAGACTTAATCATTTTCCTATTAATTTTAAAATTACTAAATATGATTGGCGTATTTATACTAAAAATAGAAAAGAAAATATTAAACCTCAAATATAATATATTATGGCTAAAAATAAACTTAAAGATGATATTATTAGAACTATATGCTGTTTAAATAGTGATATATCTAATAAAGATAGAAACTTATTAATTGAATTATTAAATTCTATTGTTGATTATACTAATAATACTGAACTTGAACAAAAAGTTAAAGTTATAGAACAAAAGCATAATGAATTAGTTGATACAGTTAATGAACTTAAAGCTAAAGTTGAAACATATTCTGATAAGATTAATGAGCTTGAAGAAAGAGTTCATCAATTAGAAAACGCAAGTCAATCTTAACATGGCTAGTCTTAATCAATTAGTTAGTGAATTTGCTCATGCTGTTGGCAATCCTAATAGTATTCCTCTTAGACGTAATCTTCGATATGCTATTCTTCATGGTCGTAATGAACTAATTCGTAAAAGTTATGAAAATCATAAATATGTTGATAAAGGTATTCAGCAACGTATTCGTGTTTCTATTATTAATATTCCTGATGGTGACTTATATAATAGTCAAACTCTTGGGCTTCCTGCGATTAAACGTACTAAACAAGAAGTTCCAAAGCCAGTTAGACTTATTAATAACTTACCTTTCCAATCAATTAGAACTACCGGACATACTGGGATAGAAATACCATTTGCAAAAGAAGCTAGTGCTAAGTTTTATCATTATCTTGCAGGTATGTGTAATCTTCCTGTTTATGATTATATTAATGGTTATATTTATTTCTTTAGTAATAATAAAGATTGGTTTCAAAATATAGGTTCTATTATTATTGAATCTCCATTTGAAATTCCTTATCTTGTTCCTACCGAAACTGTTGAAAAAGCTAAAGATGTAAATTATGACCCTATTGATGATGAAGCTAAATACGATGATGATGAATTTCTTATTCCTGAAGATATGATTGGAACTCTTAAAGAGATTGTATTTAAACGTAATCTTATTGAAGTTCCTCGTCAAACAAATGAAACTCCTATTGATAATTTTGTAACTAGATAAATTATGATTAAAGATATAGATATTAGTCATTATTATAAAAAGTTTATTGAAACTTCTAATGACGATATGGCAAAATATAATAAAGAACTTGAAGTTATAAATAAGATGAAAGCTGATTGTCGTGCTTATATTAAAAGTAAAAATCAAGTTATTAAAGATGATTTAAAAATTAATCTTAATGAATATGGGTTTCAATTTCTTAATGATAATGTTGAATTAATTAATAAGTTAGAGCAATTAATTAATAATCGACTTAGTTATACAGTTGGAGAAAGACGTATTGTTCTTCTCCAACTTTTGCGTTATTGTAATTTAGCTAAAAAAGCAAATGATTATATTATTGCTCTTAAACTTGCTACAAGACGTTCTGAATTAAGTCTTACTGATTATAAGAAATACATTCATAGATATTATAGTTATGGTATTCATAAATGTGTTCTTGAAGGTTATGCTTATCATTTTAAATATGAAATTGGTGATTTAGTTATTAATTTTTGGAGATATAGAGATAAACCTAGAGATACTTATGTTGATTGGAACGCTACTAGACTTAAGAAACAAGAAATTATTGATGCTGGTCTTAAACCTTATGATAAAGAAGAAGCAGAGATATATAAAATTCGTGGACTTAAATATGATGGTATTCCTTATGTAGTTTATAAAACTAATAAAGAGTTTTATGAAATACAACTTATTAATAATGGAACTCATAGTTATAGTGCTATTAAATTTAAGTATGCTAATTATATTAATAGAGAACTTAGAGGTAAAGATGCTAAACAACTTAATTCTGAATGTAAAACTGTTGATGATATTTTTAATCTTAAACTAGGATTAAGAAGTAAACTTCTTGTTTATCTTGAACGAGAACCTAATGCTCCATTTAAATATATTAGAAATGTTAATCAACAAAAGTATGAACGTGGAGCACATAATAATGGTAATAAAACTAGATATAAAAACTAATATTATGGCAAATAATAAAACGATTACGATAGAACATATTATTGGTAAACTTGATAATGATTTCAATCCAGATAATAGTGATTGGATTCCTAGAGTTCCTGCTTGGTGTGTTGATGCTATGAATGAACTTAAAGTTCTTCGTAAAGTTGATAAGAAAATGAAACTAACCGTCATTAATAAGATAGCTAAAAGTAAATGTTGTCTTATTGATGACGGTCTTAAAGTATATGATAGTAATGGTTGTGAAGTACCTAGAGCTGATAGTAGTAAGTATAGATGTAATGATACTGAATCTACTCCATCCTCTACGGGGGGTCAAGCGGAGGACGAAAGTCCGGAGCGTGCTACTGATAAAAACTATCTTGGTATGCCTGATGATTGTTGTCCTAATGGTTCTAGAACTAGAGAAGTTATTGATACTGGTAAAGTAGGATGTAATCCTGTTGTTTATACACTTCATAACAATACTGAATGTCCAAGATGTCAGCATGAAGTTCATTCTCATTGTCAGACCCCCCGTGGAGGATATGATAAGTCAAATCATAACTATATTCTTATTGGAGGTAATACTATTGAACTTAATTTTAATGATACTTGTATAACAGTTGTTTATAAAGATATTGAAACTCAATATAGTGATAATTATCATTGTGAAGTTCCTGTTATACCTGCTAATGGTAAATTAATTCAAGGTCTTACTTATTATTGTATGGCTCGTATGCTTATGAGAGGATATAAACATCCTGTGTTTAATCTTTCTGCTAGTCAATATGGAACTAATCCTTTCTATCTATGGGAAAGTATGAAGAAAGATATTAAGACTAGTATTTTATTAGATGAACAAAGCGATGATGATAGTGGTTGGAATGAGTTCTTTTATAACTTTACTTTTCCTAAATAATTATGAATATACAAAAGAAATTTAGTCTTAATAAACATCCTGGCGATTGTGTTCCTTATTCATTAGTTGCTGCTAAAAATGTTAAAGTAAGTAATGATGGAAGGATGATTGTTAATGAAGAAGGGCTTGAAGATTGTAAAGTAATTGCTAACGCTATTCATGAAGATGGTATTAATAATTTTAAAATAGTTGGTGTTATTCCTACTAGTACTGAACTTATTTTATTTGTTGTTAATATTGATTCTAATGAGTCTTATATTTATAGATATAATGAACAAGCTGATAATTGTTATAGAGTAAATAGTAATTGGAAATATAATGGTGGAAAGATTAAAGGAACATATACTTATAATGTTAAAAACCATCTTATAATAGCTATTGCTGAAAGTAATGCTTCTGTTGATGTTCCTCTTAAAACTATTAATATTGATTTAGATTCTGACCGTCCTGATTCTGAAATGTCTATTATTCCTCAAATAACATTACCTACTATTAGTAATCTAAACTATGTTAGTGGTGGTGCTTATAAAGGATTTTATTTTCTATTTATTCGTTATAAAATTGATAAAACTAATTATACTAAATGGTATAGTATTGGATTTCCTATTTTTAATGATGTTATAATACCACAAGTTATTAATAAAGTTTGTTTTAGAAAAACTAATGTTTATGAACCAAAAGATGAGCCAAATGGTTATTGTTATGGTAATACTGATTCATTTAGTGATTCTAAAGATATATGTAATCAAACTTTTGAAATAAGTATTAGTGGAGGTCGCTCAGGACTTTATCAACTTGGTTTTATTGTATGTAAAAAGGATGGTACTCAAGCATTTAGAACTGATGATTTAAGTAATAATATTTTTAAATTTAGTAGAGATATTCTTGTTGAATATAACGTTTCTGATTTAACTACTGATTATTATAATTATTATAATGTTGGTAATATTATTAATTATAAAAATAGAGTATATATTGCTAATTATAATGAACATACTGATAATGATGATAGGACTTTAAGTAATGGTAAAACATTAGAAGAAGCTGTTAAAGATATTACTATAAAACTTCGTAATAAAGCTGTTAATGCTTATTATAATGATTATACTACTGTCAATGCAGTGAGTGAAAAAGGTCCTTATTTTAAAATGGCTAGTCTTCAAATTACTGGTACTGCTGATTGGCAAATTAAAGATATTAATAAAGTATTCAATAATAATCAATATCATTTTCGTACTTTTAGAACTTTATTTAATGATACAGTTATACAAGGTATTGCAGCACATGAATATTTAAAAATTAATTATAATGCTAAAATAAAAGTTGGTAGTAGAGGTAGTCATAATCTTAAAGAATATCTTGCTTGTCATTGTTTTATTATTCCTACAAGTTATAAATATGAAAATAATCAATCTGTTTATACTTTACCTAGTACAGTTAAAATAGCTTGTTATGTTTATAATGGAACTGGATTTACAGAAGATACTGTATTTACTAGTGGACAAGTATTATTTGGTGATACTATATTTGATATTGATAATTGTAAAATGAGAATTACTCATTCTATTATTGAACCTAGTTATGATTTTAATGAACGTAAAAAGAACGATACTCTTATTCCTGGAGAAGTATATAATTTCTTTATTCATTTTGTTGATAAATATGGTGATGCTAGTAGAGGATATAAATTGTCAAATAAAGATAAGTATATAAATAATATTGTTAATGATGGTTCTCATTGTACTATAATTACTTTTAATTGGAATAATCAAGGTAATGGTAATATTCCATATTGGGCTGTTATTAGTGGGGATATTCCAATATCTAGTATTAGTACTAATGTTAAAAGATATATTGCTAATCATAAAATTGTAGTTTATACTGCTGAACCTATTAATAATCCTACCACTAATATATTACTTAATAGTTCTGGAGAACTTGAAGCTAGTAACAAAGATGAACTATATACTCTTATATCTAATTATTTTATTGATTATAAAGATAAAGATAAATACAATGATTTATATGTTTATCAAGTTATAAATAGTGGTAGTTATACTCCTTGTAGCAATCAAGTAATAGGTGTTATTGGTGTTGATAATGAAGCTAAGTTTGGTTATTATGAAAATATTAATGGCGATGAATTATTTAGAATACCTGATTTAATATTTGATTCTGAAGTTGTTGGTGGTGAACATACTAGAGATTTTGTGTATAATATGAATAATACTTTTAATAAGTTTTATATTCGTGCTAATATTGATACTACTTTATGGAATCAAATTAAAGAATTAGGTTATGTTGGATGGTTTATTAGTTATGAAAAAGTTGAACCTATTACTAGATATACTGGATTACTAACTAGAAAAGATTATTGTAATATAGCTAGTAATGTTACTTGGCAAGATGGTAGTTGGGGTACAAAACCCGGTTTTGTAGCGAATAATTTTACTAGTGATAAATGTTATCTATATAGTGGTCGATTTGATATTGATGATAGTATTAAATATGATTTTAATATTATTCGTATTGATGGTAAATGTAAATTTGAACCTTATAAAGAAAAACATGATGTAGTTGATATGGTAGTTAATACTACTTATCCTTATAGTTATAATATGCCAGTTATAGGTGTTATTAGTAGAAATGAATATAAACCTATTAATAATTATAAATTAGTAGTTGCTGATAGTGTTGTTGATAGTAGAGCTGGAAAAGGAACTGCTCTTGAAATGGATGATTATAAGGAATTGCTACTTGACGCTGAAACTATGTTTCTTGCAACAGTTCTTAATTGTACTAAAAATATTTATACTAGCAAAGAAAAAGAACTTGTAAGACTTAACGATGTTTGCTATAATGGTGGAACTTATTCTATTGAACATGGATATAATGGTAGAATGACTTATGATGGCGTTCTTATTTATAATGATAATGGAGTTATAATGAACGAAGGTAATTATAAATTATATACCCCTACTAATAATCAATATTATTATAGTGGTGATGAACCATGTTGGTTTGATATCCCATTCAATGTTTATGTTCAGTTTCCTCTTTATAATGATAAGTTCTTTGAAAGTAAATGTTTTAATAATGAACCTAGTAAGATAGCTTTTAGTATTAAAGAAGATACTGACAAGAAAAGTATTGCTTTTGGTACATTTGTAGAACCTAAGAATAGTGTTGATTTATTTAAAGACCCTATTGGAAATGTTGACCAATATGTTCCTAAACTATTAACTCAATATCGTAACGATATTATTAATATTACTCGTTTTGATAAAACTATAAGACGTAGTAATGTTATTCAAGATGAAAGTGAAGTTAATGCTTGGCGAATATTTCCTATTGAAGGTTATAAAAATATTACTGAAAATAAAGGAAGTATAACTAATTTAGTTGGAATTGGATATTATCTTTTAGTTCATACTCAACATAGTATGTTTATGTTTGATATAAGTGCTGCACTTAAAACTAGAGATGAAAATGTTCAATTATATCAGCCTGATGCTTTTGAAGTTGATTATAAAGAAGTCTTTACTAGTGATAAAGGTTATGGTGGACTGCAAGATGATTTAGCATATATAGTCGGAGAATTTGGTTATATTTTTTATAATGATGATTTTCATAAACTTTATCAATTTGATGATGGTCAACTTAAAATAATGGATGAAGATATTAAATTATGGCTAGATAAATATCATCCTAATAAAGTTAGATTTGCTCATGATAAATTTAATAATCGTATTCTAATTAAATTTGATTATACTTATAATAATATTAATCCTAATACTAAAGAATCTATTATAGAATCACATAATGAAGTTATTAGTTTTAATTATAAAGTAGGTAGTTTTATTAGTTTACATGATTATTATTTTAATAATGCTTGGTCTACTAAAACTAAATGTTACTTTCAAACTGAACATAACAATGATAGACTTAACTGCCCTCTTCATGTATTTACTCATGAATATAATTATGGTAGATTTAATACTCACATGGGTGATGATAGTAGAAGTCTATATCTAGTATCTAAACAAGAAGTTGGTGATGAGCCTATATTAGTTCATAATAGTTATATTGATATTATAGTTAATGAATCTTATGAACTTATTAAATTTCTTGAATTTATTAAATATAAAGTACGTAAGATATATATTCCTATTTATAGCGATAATATTAATAATCCTGTTGATTTAAGAGAACATCCTTATGCTGGGGATATACTTCGTATATTTAATGAAGATAATGATACTGATGATATAGATATTAATATTGATAAACTTAATGAATTTAATAAGTATAAAAAACCGTGGTATGAACTAACTCAATATAACTTTAATTATTTCCGTAATGCAATTAAAGAACATCCTAATACAGTAAGTGATAAACTTCGTAGAGTATATGGTAATTATTTTGTAATTCGTTTCATATTTAATAATTCAGATAATAAGCGCATTGAATTTGAAAGTCTTGAATGTGCTCAAACTCAATTTAGAAAATTATGATACAGTATAGAGATAGACAAAGACAAAAAGCTTTTATTGGTGCTATTATTGGTGCAGCCGCTAGTATTGCTGGTGGTATTATTAAAGGTAATAAGCAAAAGAAAGCTCAAGAAAAAGCTCAAGCTGAAGCTCAAGCTGCACAAGACCATAAAGATGCTTTACAAAATGCTCAAGCTTTAACTAGTGCTTATGCTAATCAAGATTATGTTGGTCAATATAATGATAAGCTTACTCTTAAATGTGGCGGTAGAGTTCGACGTAAAGCTGGTTTCGGTACTGAATTTGCTGATGCTCTTCCCGGTTTAGGTAATCTTGCTAGTTCTATTACAGGAGTTCAAGGGCTTGGTGAATTAGGTACTGCAATAGGCCAAGGTATTTCTGCTAATCAACAAATTAATGAAAATAAACGTATTGCTCAAGAAGCTGAACAGCGTAAACAACTTCAAGCTGGTCAGCAGCAACTTAATATTACTTCTGATAAAATGACTAATCCAATGACTATGTATCAACGTTCTAGTTTTATTAATAAATATAAATGTGGTGGACGTAGAAAAGCATGGATTGGTGCTGCTATTGGTGCTGCTGGAAGTTTAATTGGTGGTATGTTTGGCAGTAAAGGACAACAACCTATTAAAGTTGAACAAGCTGACCAAGCTAGTTATAGTGCTCCTAAAACTGGTCTTGAACGTCCTGAATGGATTACTAATGGTAATGTTCAGCCATCTGTTATGCCTCAATCAATATATCGAGATAGGCTTAAAACATATCGCTGTGGCGGTCGTAGACGTTAATCTTTTGCTCTCTGTTGAATTATTATATATAGGTATGAACTATTAATCAGCTAATAACCTATCGTTCGACAGAGAGCCTTAAAATCAATCAAATTATAATTTCTCATTATATTATATAAAATGCCTAGAAAAGATAAAGTTATTCATATAAGTAATTTGCCTAGTACATTTAGAGGTAATGTTACTCGTAATGGAAGATTTATTCAGAATGGTATTCCTCCACTTGGCGGAGTTTATGATAAAGTTGTTAAATCTACTGGTTTAATAAGACTTGGTAATGAATTTCTCTATAATGGTATAAACAATTTAGTATCTAAAGATAATAGAGAAAAATTAATGAATAATACTGCTGGTAGACTTATTAATTATGTTAAAGATTTTAATAAAGAATCTTTTCCTAGTGATGATGAACTTGGACCAACATTTCCATTTAATATTATTCAAACTACTAGAAGTAATGGAAGAAATCTTCCTCAAAAACAATATGCTGTTGGTGGTAAAATACCAAATGTAGTTGCTGGTGGTATTGCTCAACCTCTTGGTAATAATTTCTTTTATATGAATGGAAGAAAACATAGTCAAGGTGGTATTGATATTGGTCCTAGTGATAAAACTGGTATTGAAGTAGAAGATGGTGAAGTTGTTGAAACTAATGGAAATGAACTTAAAGTTTATTCTGCACAACCTATTATTAATGGTGTTAGTCCTGCTAAATTAGTTATGGGTGGAGCTAATCCTAATAAAGTATTTAAAGCTCAAGAAGATTTTAAAGATAGAAATGGGATTAACGATGATGGTACTAAAGCTAAATATGGTAAAGAAAAATATGTAGCTAAAAGTGATAATACTAGAGTAACTCCTATAATGGAATCGCCTAGAAATAGTGGTATTAAACAAGGAGATTTTATTTATTATCCAGAAACTTATAGAATAGCAAATAATACTTTAGAAAAAGTTCCTGCTAGAAAAGAAGTTAATATGACTCCTCTTGAACAAATTAATCCTGAATTTGATATATTATTAGGTGGAGCTGGAGTTTTAAGAGGTGTCGATAAAGTTACTAAAGTTGCTATGGCTTTAGATAAAAATATTTCTAGAACAAGTCAAAAAGCTATTACTAAAGGTAGAGATGCTTTAGGTTATTATTCTATTTCTCCTAATATTCGTTATAATTTATCTGTTAATAATGGTAGAAAAGCTCTTGGTGTTAAACCTACTAAACTTCTTGAAGCTCCTAGAAAACAATTAACTTCTAATATTGGTAAATATAAAGATTTTGTTAATATATTAGATAGTAACGGAAAAGTTATTGATATTCCTGATGTTCTTCAAACTAATATTGATGATACAAGAGCTTTTCTTAAAACTTTTAATAAATGGAATACTCGTTATGGTTATGAACCTATTCCTTTATCTGCTGCAAAAAATCCTAAACAAGCAGATAAACTTATTAAAGATAGATTGCTAGAACATAATACTTTTATTAGAGGTGTACATGAAACAGGTAATGAAGAAAATATAAATAATATACTTAGAAGAAATGGTATTGAACCTACTCCTGAAAATAGAGCTAAATATTATGCTTCAACTTATGCCCCAGATACAGGAGCTGGTAGAGCTGGATTTAATTCTTCATATAATGGAGAAGGTACTATTTATTCTTCTAATAGTTTAAATACAGGTATTGGATATGCAAAAGCTAAACATCATAATGAAAAAGATGGATTTGTAGTATCTGTTAGACGCCCTATTAAATTTGAAGGTAATAGAGAAAATTGGGTTAAAAATGCTGATTTTGGTTTTGATAATTCTAAAAGAAGTAGACTTTATGCAGATTATGAACTTCCGTATTTACTTCGATATGGTAAGAGTGCTAGAACTGAATTAAGTAAAAATAAAACAATTCCATATAAAGATATTGTTTCTAAAGTTAATAAAATAAATAAATCAGTTTATAGCGATTATATTGCAAATAAAATCAAAAAAATAATTAATGACCCTAATATAAAATATAAACCTAGTTATAAAATAACTGGTGATATTAAACAAGATTATATTAATACTACTATAGCTCGTGAAGTTAGTAATACAGATTCTTATAATCCTAATGGTTATTTAGAACTACAATATGCTTATGATATAGCTCGAAAAAGAGGAATTAATAGTTCTACTTATTCTATACGTTATGATGATAAAGATTATAAAATACTTGATTATATAGATGATAATTTTACTGATTATCAAACCATAGATAAAATACCTGAGGATGAAGTTAAAGCTATTTATTATAATAATGTTAATAATAAACTTGGTAAATTGCTTTCTAAAAATTATAGAAAATATGTTGAAAAACAATTTAATAAACAATATCGTAAAGCAATTAATAAAGAAATTGCAAAAAATGGAATTACTGATGATGAATTAAAAGAATATATTGAATCTAAAGGTATTCATCCAGAACATAAAAAATATAATGTTATAACTAGTGAAAAACTAGTTAAAAGTAGTCGAAATGAAGGAAATCCTTATCAACATTTTATTTTTACAGGTGATGTTGGAAAACAAGGTTTTGAAGTTATTGATATAGTAGATGTTAATTCAGATAAATTTAAAGGAATACCTTATACTCGTGACAATTTTGGTAAATATACCAAAGGTTATAGTCGTAAATCTAGAAAACTTGGAGGAAAAAATATGATTGTAAGTATTAGTGGTAATGTTAAGAATGGATTAATTCATTCCCCATCCTCTACGGGGGGTCTACGCGATAAATTTGCTGTTGGTGGAAAACGAATTAATCGTCATGGAAGAACTTGGGAATATGATGAACAAATTGGAGCTTATGTTCCTATTACTAATAGAACTATTAATAGAACTTCTACTTATCCTATTAATAAATCTGCTAGAGGAGAAACTATTATTGGAAGTGATTATACTTTTAGAAATGGAATATGGTCTAAAAATAATAATGTAAATACTAATACTAATAAACCTAATGTTGATAATGGAAATCGTCGTCCTCAATATTATGCAGAACGTAGACTTCCTTTATTTGAAGATGGTGCTGGTATTACTAGCGGTTTAGTTAGAGCTGGTTGGAGTCATGGAAATAACAAAGGTGTTAGTATAAATAATACTAATATTCCAAGTTTATCTGCAACTAAATCTAGCGGGAAGACCCCCCGTGGAGGACGAAGTAAATCAAGTCAATCAACCCAATCTATCTCTACTAAAACTCCTCCTACTGCTGTTTATAATCGTAATCTACCTAAAGTAGAAGCTAGTATTCCTACTACTTTACCTGTTCCTACTAATATTCCTGCTCAAGGAACAAAATATTCTGATGGCAAAGGACAAGGTAGATTTAAAAATCTTACTACTGCTGATTGGATTGGTTTAGGTAGTAATGTTGCTGGCAGTTTAGCTAGTTATTTTGCTAGTAAAAGAGCTATTAATAAAATGAGAGGTCCGGGTCAACCTACTCTTATTAGCGCTAATAAACTTAAAACTAAATACAATATTAATCCTCAACTTGATAGAATTAGAGAAGATAAATTTGAAGCTTATCGTGATATTGATTCTAATACTGCTAGTAGTCGTGTAAGTTTAGCTCGTAAACAACGGGTTCGTAATGCTGCTGGTCAAGCTGTTAATGAACTTTATGGTAATAAAGAAAATATAGAAACTAATCTTATTAATCAAGATAGACGTAATCAACAAAGTGTTCGTCAATTTAATGCTCAACAATACAATCAATATATAGATAGAAAAACAGCATTTGATAATGGTATTAGAGAAGCTAAAGTAACTAATATTAATAATTTATTTAGTGGTATTAATGCTGGTATTCAAGATATGATTAGTAGATATGAAAATCGTAAAGCTTTAAATAATACTATTGGTGCGATGAGAGCATCTGCTCCTAATGTAGATGATAGAATTATGAGAGATGCTGGAGTTGATTATGATGAATTTATTATTCGCAAACGTAGAAAACTTGGAGGAAAACAATCATGCCGATAAACTTTTATACTCCTACTTTTAGACAACAAGTTAATCCTATTGACTTAAATGTCTTAGCTAGAACTTATAATACTCTTGAACAAGGACATCAACAAGCTATTCAAACTAAATCTCAGATTGATGCTCAACTTGCTCAATTAGATTTAAATGAAGCTGAAGATGCTTGGCGTCAAGAACAACTTAATAAAGTTCGTAATGCTCTTACTGAAAATATGCAGTATGGTAATGCGTATTCTAGTCTTGATGATATAGTTGGAACTTATGGAGATATAACTTCAAGTCCCGGAATGATTGGTCGTTTACGTGCTCAACAAGATTATAAAGCATATATGGATAATCTTGATAAACGTACTGATTTATCTGAAGATTATAAGAATTATTATCGTGCTGTTAATAAATATAATTATCAAGATATAACTGATAAGAATGGTAATGTTATTGGTGGAAGTAAATGGACTCCTATTGATAAAGAAGTTTCTGAAATTCCTATGAATCAAATACTTAATCAAGCACTTCAATGGGCTGCTAAAGAACAAGGTGGTGGTAGTCAAACAAGATGGCTTGATGCTAACGGTAAAGTTACTGATGATATTACTAAATCTGTTACAGGAGAGATTTATTCTCATACTAAAGGTGATTGGCAAAGATTAAGTAAAGCTAAACTTGCTGAAGCTGTTAAAGCTGTTATTGAAAATACTCCCGGTGCTAAAGCTAGTCTTGAACAAGATTATAAAATTGCTAAATGGAAATATGACCAAAATGGTAGTAATCCTGATATAACAGATAAAAATGGTATTCTGCTTACTCCTGAACAGTATCTTGCTAAACGTATTGACCCTTTCTATAACGCTGCAACTTTTTATAATCAAGATAGTAATACTACTTATGGAGAAGCATGGAAAGCTCAATTAGCTTTAGCTAAACAAGCTGGATTAGGAAGTACAAATCAAAGAAAACAAGCTATTGATAATTTAACTTATAAAGGTACTCCTGTTCGTATTGATAATTTTATGCCTGCTCAAGCTCAAGCCGAAATTACTAGTAATAGACAATCAATAGCTGGATTACTTAACAAATATAATTCTGATATTAATATTGATTTAGCAACTGCTAACCCAGATGATATTAGAACTAGTATCATGACTAATATTACTAGCCCATCTGATAGAGCATATGCTCTCAGTTATCTTAATGATATTATTGATAATCAAGAATATATTAATAGTCTTAAAGTTGGTAAATCGCAAGATAGCATTGACGGATTTGATACATATAATTCTATTATTAGTTTAAGTGATTTACCTAATAATAAATATTCTGATACATATAGTAAATATGTTAATCAGATATTTGGAGATAGTAGTTCTATTAGACAATACTTTAATAATGATGATGTTTATAACTCATTTATTAATGCTCTTGGTGGAGAGAAAAAAGCAATTAGTCTTGGAATAAGATTTGGTTCTGATGGTAATGGTTATAGATATGCTGAATTACCTAAAGATTATCATAAATCTATTTATAGTTTTGGTAAAGCTGTTAAAGAAGCTGAAGATACTAGAAATCCTTTAAATGCTTTTCTTAATTCTGCTAAAACTAGATTCTTTGGTTATGGTGATAAATTTGTTAGAGTTGATTCTAATGGTGAAGAACATCATGCTGGATTACCAACAGGTAATAAGGAACCTTATATTGGTTTAGTTAATTATGTTGATTCTCTTAAATCTAAAAATGATGCTGTTCTTGATGGTGGACAAATAAATGCTTCTACTATTGGCATAGCTGCAATGACTCCTGAACTTGCTGAACTTAATTTTGTTATGAGTTCTAATCCAGAAGCTGCTAGTAACTATGCTGCTCAAAAGAAACAATTAGAAGAACAAGCAATGAGCGCAATTAAAGCTGGAATTGATTTAACTCAAGGAGAAGCTTATATTACTAGTGAAAATGGAGTATTTGAACCTATGACTTCTGAAGATAGAAAAGCTTATACAGCTTATCTTAGAAGTGCTAAAGAAAATGAAATTACTCCTACTATTGTTCGTGACCCAAAAACTGGTGATGTTGGAGTTCAAATTAATATTGCTGGTTATTACGATACAGAAGGTAAACTTAAAAGAGAACCTATTACTTTACTTGTAGGTAGTGGTGCCATTGATAGTTCTATTATTCAATCTTGGAATCAAGATACTAGTTGGAAAGCTGCTTGTAAAGTAGAAAATTATTATAATGCTAATAGACCTATTTCGCTTACTAATAATGCTGCATTTACTGGAATTGATAAATTTAAATTAGTGCCTAATGGTGGAGGTTTTAATTTAATTAATTCTACTAATAATCAAACTATTGGTTTAGTAAGTAAAGAAAATGCTGTTGATATTGTAGATAATTTATCTCAATGGGAACAAACTGTAACTGCTGTTAAAGCTGGTATGGCAGTAGATGAAAATGCTGTTAAAGCTATTCAACAAAATGTTGCTACTAAACTTGCTCAACTTAGTGGAAGTACAGATCCTTATGTTATTCAATATTACTATGATGAATTAACTAATAATCTATATTAATATGGATGTATTAAAGTTTCTACAAGGTGGTAACAAAACACCTAATCCTGAATATAATCCTAAAACTAAAAAGGGGGCTATACAGCCTCCTACTTTAGTTGATTACAACCCTGGCACTTCTATTAGTGACCAGGGTCGTGGTCATTTATTTAGCCGTATTGCTGGGCAATCATATAATCTTAACCAATATGATATAGATAAATATGCTCCTTATGATGTTTATGTTAATCCTGTTGATGACCCTGAAAAACTTGATAAAGAACGTGCTGTTAATCAAAGTAATTGGGAACAAGGATTAAGAATGATTGGACAGATTGGTAATGAAATTACTGTTGGTACTGCAATAGGTTTTGCTGATTTAGCTGATGCTTTCTATAATATGATTAGTGATAGTCCTAATGATTATCAATCTGAAATAAGTTCTGGACTTGAATCTTTAAAAGAATCTATTAATGAAAGATTAGCTATATATCGAGAAAATCCTAATGCTGCATTTGACATTGGAGATTTTGCTTGGTGGGCTAGTAATGCTCCTAGTATAGCTAGTTCTTTAACTCTTATGGTTCCTAGTACAGGTCTTGCTAAAAGTGTTTCTTTATTAGGTAAAGGTATAAAGTTTAATAAATTAGCTAATAAAATGGCTAATGCTATTAACATGACACAAAAGAGTAGAGCAATTACTAGTAGAATAGCAGAAGCTACTGCTATTGGAATTCCTTCTCGTTATCTTGAAAATTATCAAGAAGCTAGACAAACTTATAATGATATTGAAGATTATTCTAAAACTCAACTTGCTAATATGAATGATAAACAAAGAGAAGAGTTTTATAATAATAATCCTAAATATAGAGATATGTCTGATGAAGAAGTATCTAAAGATATTGCTAAAAATAGTGCTGATATTACTTTTGCAGAAGATTGGGCTAATGTTCTTTTTGATGTATGGCAAGTTTATAGTTTAAAGAACTTATGGAAAAATGCTTTAAGTGGTAATACAACTAGTTCTAGACTTAGAAATTTAAATACTGCATTTAATAGTAATATTGATGATGCTGCTGCAATTACTAATGCTTTAAGTAATAAAACTACTAAACAAGCTATTACTAGTACATTAAAAGATGTGGGTAATGATATTCTTCATGGCGTTAGAGCTGAATGGACTGAAGGTGTTGAAGAAGCAATTAATTATATAGCTAGTCAAGATGGTTTATATAATGGTAAAAAAGTATTTGATAAAGATATTCCTCAACAAACTATTAAAGATTATCTTCAAGACCCAATGTTATGGGAACAAGCATTTTGGGGTGCTCTTGGTGGTATTACTTTTAGTAGTGTTATGAATAAAGCTGGAGAATTTATTAATAAACGTCTTGATAAAGATTGGACTTCTGCTGAAAAACAAAGAGAAAATGAAATTCTTGGTCGTACTGCTACTTTTCAAGCATATCAAGAAAGACTTAATAGTGTAGCTAATGGTAAAAATCCATTTATAATTACTGTTGATGAAAATGGTAATCAAGTTAATCCTGATATTGTAGTTGGTACTGAAGAGGAACTTCGTAATATAGCTGAAAAAGAATATATGGATAATATTATTATTAATTCTATGAATGCTGGTAATTTAGGACTTCTTGAAAGTTCTATTAATAGTAAAGAATTTAATGATAGTATTACTAATAAACTTGGATTACAACAACAAGAAAGTAGTGAACTTATTAATAGATTTAAAACTGAAATTAATAATCTTAAAAATGAATATAATACTACTTTAAATAAAGTTAATAGACTTGGTGGTGGATTTGAAGTTGGTCGTATTATAGCTACTCAAATGGTTCATGCTCGTAATCGTCAAGAAAATTATAATAATCTTCTTAATTGGGCTAATAATGTTTTAAATCAAGATATTACAAATAATCATATTGAAGATGTTGATATTACTTCTGCTAAAAATGGTATATATCAACATATTCTTGATAGTATTCAAAGAGATATTAAAACTATTCAAGATAATGCTGCAATTAATGATTCAGTTAAACAAGAACGTATTGCCCAATTAAATGAACGTCTAGATGCTATTAATAAACTTTATATCCCTATTGATATTGAAAATAAAAATGATATTCAATCAGCTATTCAACTTCAAAAACAATATAATGAAGTATTTAAAGATTTAGCAGAAGTTGTTAATGCTGAAATTAATGTTGAAGTTAATAAAAATCAACTTAATTTATCTGATGATAATATTAAATCTCGTATAACTTATCTTAATAATTTCTTTGATAATAGTCGTAAAAAGATTGTTAATAAAGCTATGGACGATTTACGTAATGCTTATAAACAATATGGAAAAGATTATGTTAATTCTGTTATTAAAGATGCTAATAATGGTAATAAACCTAATATAGATAAAGTTATTAGAGATGCTTATGCTGCACTTGATTTAAGTTCTAAAGGTAATGAACATCTTAAAACTACATTAGAACAATTAGCTGAAATTGCAGAAATTGAAAACGATGTTAATAATGCTCCTAAAGAGGAAGAAGTTGCTCCTATTAATCCTGATGTTAATGAAGTTAATGAAACTGATGTAGATAATACTAGTTCATCTCTATCCTCTACGGGGAGTATAGCGGAGCGAAGCGGAGCGGTTCCTAGTAAATCTACTAATACTGAACAACCTCAATCTCAAACTGGGCAACCAGTTTCTCAAGGACCTATTAGCACTCCTAAACCTGAAGTTACTAATGTTCTTCCAGATGATGAATTTGAACGCGGTCAAATAGGTACTGATTTAGTTTATGAAAGTATTGCTGATTTAGAAGATTCTCTTGGGCATGAATCAACTAGTAGTGATTTACTTAATGCAAGACAATCTTTTATTGATAAACTTAGTCAAGCTGGATTTGAACAAACAGAAGCTGCTGATATAGTTAATAATATTATTGATGGTCTTACAGGTGGTAGTTTATATAGTTCTGTTCAAGATGATAGTACAAGACGTTTATTACTTAATGCTACTTATGCTACTGTTACAGGTAATGAACGTAATATAGAAGCTGTTATGAATGATTTTGCTAATAGTGTTGATAGTGAAGGTAATACTAGAGGTAAAATTGTTAATGGTAAAGTCTATCTTAGTATTGGTCAATTAGTTGAATATATAGATAGTATTACAGGTAATAAAATTATTAAAAATTACTTGTTTAATCAAATAAAAAACTATCTTTACGCCAGCACTAATAATCAAGGTAAATATCGTGCTACTGATGAATCAACTATTAAGAAACTTAATGCTAGACAATTTGTTCAATACGTTGACGGTATTGCTAAAGAACGTCTTGAAAGACTTCAAGTTGAACATACTAATAATGTTAATCTTAAGTATATAGTAGAGAATGAAAATGTTAAAGCATTTACTAGTATTAAACAAGGTGATTATTTAGAAGCTGTATATAATATTAAACTTAAACGTATTGATATATTTGCTAATGATACAATTATTGGTTATATAGGAGTTCCAAATATTGATAAGTTTGGTAATTATGATATGGTTAATCAAGGTTGGAAATATAATATTCATGCTGAAAATGGTCAAGTTGTTTCTCCACTTAAAGATGCTTTAATTAGTATTCTTGACGGTGACAGATTTGATGAAGAATTTATTGGTCATTTATACGAACTTGCCGTTAAAGAAGAAGTTACAAATAAAGAACTTGATACTTTATTTAAAGAATTTGAAGTTAAATATCCTGATATTGTTAAAAACTTTACTACTCCTGTTGCAAGTTTTGATTTAGCTGGACATCTTATTAATCTTACTAAATATATATTTAATCAACCTTATGAGAATAGTCATGAAGCTAGTATTAATCGTTGGTTTAATAATCTTCTTAATAGTTATGACCAAGCTATTACAATAGTAAAAGGTGATTTTAAAGGTAAGATTAGAGCTGTTAATGTTAAATATGGAGTTCTTAATACTATTGATGATGCTAATGGCGAATGGAATGATGTACAAGAAACAGTAGTTAATTATAATGAAGATGTTAATAAACTTGGTGTAGTTGTACAAGGTCAAGTATATCTTAATGGAGAAAGTAAACCTACTATTATTGAAAATCTTACTACTAATGGTATGCCTGTTATTAGTATTCCAAGTAGTGATGGTACTTCTCTATATGCTTTTTGTAAACAAGTTCCATTAAATAGTAATCTACTTAAAGGTGATGCTCGACGTATTATTAATTCTATTAAAAATGAAGTTAATAATCTTTGTAGAGATTATATTAGTGGTAAAATAAGTTTTGGTGAACTTAAACAAAGTCTTGGAGATATATTTGGAAATAATAAACTTATTAACGGAGATAGAAATACTGGACTTCAAATTAGTATTAATCCTACTAATATAGGCTTTTATGTTAAAGGTGCACATTTTAATGGTAAGGATTATGCTTTTACTATTAATTCTGATGCTGGTAATTATAAACGTAATATTATTATTAATTCTCCTTATGTTGTTAATAGTGCTTTTAAAATAGGTAAAAGTTATGGTATTAATGCTAGTACTATTGATGAATTAGATAATGCTCTTCGTCCTGTTATTGATGAAATGTTTAACTATGCCCAATTTGCTATTAGTAAAGATTTTATTAATGATAGTACAAAAACTAATGATAAAACTAATAAATATATTTATCGTGAAAATGGTAAAACTATTATAAATATTGATGGTAAAACTTATAGTTATAATAGTTATCAAGATTTTATTATTAGTAATGGTTTAGTTCGAACTAAACTAGCTAATACTAATACTAATGAAACTGCTGGTAATTGGCAAATAGATATTCATTCTAAACTTGATATTACTTATGAACTTGAGGGTAGACCCCCCGTGGAGGATGGAACAATACCTGAACAGCTATCAGAGTTCATGTTAGATGATACTCTTAATGCTATTAATTTTAATGCTTTTGAATCTGCTATAACTGCTAAGAATTTAACTCGTGGACTTAAAAAGTATTTTGCTAATGACCAAACTGCTATTGATTATATTAATGCTCTTCAAAAGATTGGTATATTGCCTAAGAATATTCAAGTTGTAGATAGTATTACTGATAATAATGGTAATCAAGTTAATGCTGTTTATCATCGTGATACAGATACTATTGAACTTAATAGTTCTGCTATTGCTGGTCAAAGAGTTTATCGAGTTGTTAATATTATACTTCATGAAAGTTTACATAGACAACTTTATACTAAATATAATACTGAACAAGCTCTTGCTTTAGTTAAACCTATTTATGATAAATTTAAGTTTTGGCTTGATACTCAGGATGATGCTACTAAAGAAAGACTTAAACCTTATCTATTTGAGAATTTTAATACAAGTGAAGCTCTTGAAGAATTTCTAGTTGAAAGTATTACTAGTAATGCTCTTATGACTGCACTTAATGAAATTAAATATGATAATAGAAAAGTTAATAAACGTAAGACTTTATTTAGTAAACTTCTTGAAGTTATTGCTGATATGTTAGGTATTAAAATTAATGAAGATAGTTTATTAGCTGCTGCTAGAGATGCTTATAAAGCTATTAAGAAAATGCCTAAAGAAAATAATCAAGAAGCTATTCAAGGAACTTTTCAATTTAAAGAAGAAACTATTAGTACAGAGCAAATTGAAAATCCTAATGAAGATAACAGTCAAGATTATAATTATAATAATGATAATCTTAATGATGGACTTGATATGTTTAGTAGTGTTGATGATGATATAGTGCTGAATATGGCTGAATTAACTAGCCGTTTATCGATAGCACAACAGCCCGAATTTGCCACTTTGCTTGACACAGGACGCATCAGTTTTAGCTGTATGTAGAATTAATCGAGCAAATATAAAAGTCGCTTAAAACGAAAGGAAATCACCTCTATGACGATGTAATTAAATTTTACTTTACATTAGTCATAGAGGTATTACTATTAATGAATTTAAACTTAAATATAAACTTATGAGTTGTGGAAATATTAAACTTGTAGGATATAATAATCTTAATAATGTTATTATTAAAGAACATGGTTCTAATAATGCAGATTATTATAGTCTTATAGCTATGGTTGAAGACCCAATCTTTAAGAAGATTATAGCTGATAGAGGTATTAATGTTAAAACTTCTGGAAGACAAGCTTATAATGCTCTTCTTGAAGCTAGAGCTATTAAACTTCGTAATATGGATGATATAGCTTCTGTTGCTGAAAAAGAAGAACGTGGTTTGTTTAGTACAATTAAAGCTAGAGATACAGCTATTACTTATATGGCTGATATTATGAATAAACTTAGTTTTAATTTTTTATATAATGGTGCTCCATTAAATTTTAATGAAATTAAAAAACGTACCAATGAAACTGTTATTAATGCTGGACTTAAACGTGCTAAGAAATTAGCCGGAAGTGATGAAACTAGAAATAATGAACTTAATAGTTTTATTAATAATCCAAATCCTGCTATTAAAATTAACGGTCTTGGTGCATTTCTTCGTAAATACGGTAATGCTCAAGATTTTAATTATGGAGCATTACTGCGTTCTCTAACTAATACTGAATTTAATGAAGCTCTTTTTAATAATAAGAATGTTGCTAAACTTATTAAAAGAGATGAATTATATCAAACTACTGATTATGAAGAATTAGGTGGATATCTTGATGAAACTTCTACTGAAGGTGATGAAAATAGTATAGATGATGGTATTGATTTAATGACTCAACTTTGGAATTTAAGTATTGGTGAAGTTAAAGATTTTAATAAACACGTAGAAGAAGTTATTAAGTATCATCTTGCAAGTTTACCTAAACTTACTGCTGCTTCTCAACTTGATAATGGAAATTATCCTTTTGATACTAATAATGAATTAGGTGTTGTTACTTTTGCCGATGCTAATTATTTATCTAAAATATTATATGCTAGTGCTGATACTAGTAATGTAGATAATTTTATAGCTAGTCTTAAACGTATATCTGAAACTATTCCAAATTGCGAATGTTTGATTCAATTACATGATTTACTTAGCAAAAATAAAGTATTTGCTAATAAATATATGATGGTTTTTAATAAACCTATTATATCTAAAATTGAAACTTATATTCAAACTGATTCTGCTGGTAATAGTTATGTTCGTGCTCGTGTAACTAATCCTAATACTGATTCACGTACTATTTTACAGAATACTTTTTATAATAATGTTAAGAATAATATTATTACTAATCGTGTTCCTGCTGCTCGTGAAAAGTTTCGTATATATGATAGATATAAAAATACTCCTCATGCTAATCTTTATTTATATGATGCTTTTAAAGAAATATTTCCAGATATTAATCAAGCTAGTTTTAATTTAGCTATTGCTAAGATTGGTCGTGTAGCTATGGCTAATAATCTTATTAATTTTGCTAATGTTATTAATCGTACAGTTGAAAACTATAATAAATATGTAGAAGCACTTAAAAAAGATAAAGGAACTAAAATGCCTGATAGTTTTATTAATAGAGGTGATACTTCTATTATATATCAAATGGCTGATGTTTTTAAAGATATTATTTATATTCCTGTTGAACTTAATTCTCGTAATCCTGAAGGTAATTTAAGTTCTGATGTTATTAATAGAAGTTTTATTACTAATATTGCTAAAATAATCAATGATGATAAATCTACTGTTGAAGAGCAAAACGCTATGGTTGAAGCTTATGCTAAACAAAAGTTTGCTAGTCATCAATATGATTATAGTAATTTACTTCTTGAACATAGGGACAGCAATGGTAATATAATTAATTATGGATTATTTAGAAGAGTTGGAAATGGAACTCCTAAACTTACCGAATATGCTCGTAGTATGTTTAAAACTTCTCTTCTTAATGGTATTAGCGAATTAGATAATAACAATAATGACTTATATCGTAGTATGAGTGATGGTGATTATTTAATTACTGCTATGGGATTATTTATGACTGATATTAATAATTCTGAAACTCCTACTGCTAATTATTTACTTCCCATACCTAGTGATGCTCCTAAAAACTTTACTATTACTGCTCCTAGATATAGTCTTGCTGGATTGCGTAGTCAACTAGAAGATGGAACTAAAATTATAAATAGAGAACATCCATTATTTAAACAGTATTATAATATAGCTATTCAAGAACTTACTAATATGGCTCAAGCTGTTAATGTAATGTTTAAGACTAATGCTAATGGTAATCCTATTTTAACTAATGGAGATTTTGAATTTAGTGATATTTATAATAAAAATCCTAATCATTTTTATAATCAATATCATAAAGATGGAAAAGGTAATGTATTTATTACTAAAGATGGACACAAAGTTTTAGCTGGTAGAGTATTTAGTTTTAAACGTTTAGTTAGTAAAATTACTCCTAATAGTAATGGAGCATTTAATGAACTAATTGGATATGGTAAGACTATTGACATCCTCTACGGGGGGTCTACACGTGGACTTAGCTATGTTAATAATCAAGTAGTTCTTAATGGAGAACAACGTATTGCTCTTGAAGATGCTGTTGCTGATTGGCTAAATGAATATATAACTAATGGTTATAAAGAACTTAAAAATAAATATGGTACATTTATTGATGATAGGATTAATAATGAATCTTTAGCTGAATTTCTAGTTAATGATTATCTTGTTAGAGATAGTATGTACGATATGTATGGTGGTGACCAAAGTTTTTATAAGAATGGTCAAGCTATTCTAAAACGTATTAAAGAAGTACAAGCTAGTGGTAATCCTTTTGGTAATACTGATTTTACTAAAAATGATTTAGATATAGCTACTGATTTATATGATATAACTATCAAAGGTAATGCTGTTACTGTTCCTTATACTGTTAATGGAGTTACTAAACGTAAAAAAGTAGTTCTTCAAGATAAATTTAGGGGTGTTACTATTTATAATACTTTTAAAGCTTCTGATAAAGTTGTTATTGATAGACTCGATAATCAACTTAAAAAAGCTGGACTTGATAAAAAAGATAGAGAACGAATATTAGAACCATTTAAAGGCGGTGTTAATGCTAATGATGCTCAATCTTATATTACTCTTGAAGAATGGATTCGTCGTATTACTGCTGCTGGTGAATTAGATAAATATGCTGGACTTATTCAGAGCCTTACAGACGATACTCCAATAGATAAAATTGATTGGACTAAATTTGCTAATAAAGTTCAAATTCAAAAGAATTTCTATTATGATTTATATTATGATACTACTGTTGGTATTGAAGTTCCTAGACAAGTAAAAAATGCTGAGTTTGTTCTTATTCCTAAACTTATTAAAGGAACAGAACTTGAGAAAGTTTATAATATAATGACTAATAGAGATATTCATCAAATTAATACTGTTGAAACTGTTAAAGTTGCACAACATAACAGAATGGCACTTTGGAATAACGATGGTATTCTAACTGATGAAGCACTTAAAGAATTTGATAATAATGTATTTGATAATTCTGAATTGTTTAGTTATAATTATCTTTATCGTCAACAAGAAGTTCCTCAGCATATGGTTGATGCTAGTAATAAAGCTGCTATTCAGATTATGAAGAAAATGCTTGATAATCTTCCTAATAAACCTGAACTTAATGACCTTAAAAGTAAAGTATTTAATAATTATGTAGCTAATATTAGAAATAGTTTTGAAAAAACTTGTGCTGAACTTGGTATTGGATTAGATGATAACGGTCATATTGATTTAAATTCTAATGGTACTATTAAAAATCTTAATCGTTTTGTATTCTTTGATAGATTTAAAGAAAATGCTCAACAACAAGGAGTTGAAAAAGCTCTTCTTGAATTTTTTGATTTAGATAGTGCTGGATTTAATAATCTTCCTTTATTCTTATCTAATATTAATAGTAAACTTGAAAGTATTGCTAATAGTTATTTTAATACTAATATTACTAGACAACTTATTAGTGGATGGCATGCTGCTCAGCTATCTGACTTTGGGTTTAAAGTTGATAAACAAACTCAAACAGATAGTAAACTTCAATATAAAAAGATTGGAGAAGTTGATGGCACTCCTGTTTATTATACTGAAATTAAACTTCCTAGATGGAGTAGTAAACTTAAAGGATTAAATATTGAACAAGTTCCTGATAGCTTACGTACTATGATTGGTTATCGTATTCCTACTGAAGGTAAGCAATCTATATGTATTATGTATGTTAAAGAGTTTCTTCCTGATGCTTATGGTAGTACTGTTGTTGTTCCTGATGAATGGGTTACTCAAACTGGTTCTGACTTTGACGTTGATAGTGTTTATGGTATGTCTAAAACATTTAATCTTGTTAAAGGTATTCCAACTGAAATTACTCATGCTAGATATACTAAAGATGAAGTAGGATATATTAATTATGTTAAAGATAATGTAGATAAAGCTAGTCGTAAAATTCTTGGTAAGACTTATAATAAACAAGGTAATATTAGAGCTTCTTTAAAAAATAGCGAAGATGCTATTAATGCTACTCTTGAAGGTTATAATGGCAATCTTAAAGTTGTTGAAAAAATTGCTAATGATGGTGGGCTTAAGTCTTACGAATCATACTTAAAACTCCCCGTGGAGGATACAAGTAGTCAGGCTGCTAGAACTAATGCTATTATTCAATCATTTATTGATATACTTAATAATCCTGCTGCATTTGAAGAAAATACTACTACTTCTAATTTTGAAAATGTCAAAGAAGCTAATGAAACTTATGCAGAAATAGTTGGTGCTAATAAAACAACTGTTGCTCCTAGTGATTTCTTTACTCAACTTGATTGGTTTGATGCTGCTACTTCTGGTATTAAACTTAAAGGTATCAGTGTTAATCGAGATACTTTTATGAGTATTGGTAATGTTACTAAAGCTAATCATAGTGAAGGTATTAAAGTTATGTACACTACTGATGTGATTAGTGAGCAAGAAGCTGTTAATAGATATGGTAAAGAAAATGTTGAAACTATTGGTAATAAACATATTCGTATTACTCATAAGAATTTTGGTTGGTCTGAAGATGATAAGAATGTTGATGGCTATTTGATTAATCCTTATAGTTCTCAGACTACTGCTCATATTCTTGATGTTATGAAAGAGGGAGCTATACATAATGAAAATACTTATACGTTTAATGCTTTTAAAACCATTGTTGACTTTGGAAGTAATTATGATACTGCTATTGGATTTATGTGGCAACCTGCTATTGATATACTAGTTCGTAAATGGAAAGAAACTAATAGTGTTCTTGCAGAAGGTACTAAAAATCCTCTTACTGAAGCTATTAGAGAAGTTGCTCATAATCTTGGTTTTGGTGAAAAAGTTAATTTTGCTGGACGTAAAAAGCTAATTGATATTATTAATGAAAGTTATGGTGAAACTTTCAAGAAATTATTCAATTTAAGCGTTTCTGACGCATTTTCATCACCTGACCTTATATTTTCATCAGACGCATATAAATCTCGTCTTAGAGGGGAAATGAATGGCGTTCAGCAGGCTTTATTTGACCTTTATGTTCTAGCACAATTCAATCGGTTAAACTCAATCGGACAGGATATAAGTAATAATCTTAATATTCTTAGTGCTGATAAATATGGTGCTAAACAAAGTTTTTATGCTAGTGATAAAGTATTTAGAGATGCTAGAACTGTTATTGAAAATAGTAATATTTATGCTCCATCCTCTACGGGGGGTCAAACCTTGCTGTTAGAAAGTGTCTTTCCTGATATTAGTGGTGGTATAGATGCGTTTATTAAATCAGATATATCTAAAAGTAGTTATCCTAGTTTAGCTGCATTTTTACAAATGAGTACTGCTCTTAGTGTTAAAGCTACTCAACAAGTATTTGAAACTGCTAATCCTGTATTTATTGATTATGTATATAGAATAGCAGAATGGACTAAAGGTGGAATAATGACTGAAAAGTTATATAATGACTATAAAGATTATCTTATTAATAAACTAGAAGTAGGTAATAATGGTAGTTCTTATCTTAATTTACCTGTTACTATTGTTAATGGTGATTTTGTTCATCCTAAATATATTAAAGAATATGGTACTGGACAATCTAGAGCTTTAGAAGTTGGTAGAGTTAGTGGTACATTAGTTAATATTAAAACAGATGATGTTATAGTTAAAAATATATTTGAGCCTACACAAACTGAAATTGATGTATTTGCTAGACTTACTCCTGCTCAGAAAGTTGATTGGATTAAACGTAATTTTAGTCAAGATGGTAGTGTATTTGAACATATTGAAATAGTTGCTAATGACGAAAGAAATAATCGTCGTAATGTAAATATTCAATATATTAATTACATACAAGGTGATATTACTAATGATGAAGCCCATAGATTGTTTGATAGAGCTTGGAATCATCCTAATCCTCTTATTAAACTTACAGCTCTTGATTTAGTTAAATATGCTTTTATTGTTGAAGGTCATAAATTTAGAACTAGAAATATTAGTAGACTTATAAGTAATACTCCCCTTAGAGGATTGAGCGATAATGGAATAGCTATTGGAGATATAGCTATGAAAGGTATTAATAGTTATGGTCTTATTGATAAAGATAATGTTGAAGATATAATTGGTTTTATTCGTAAGAATTATAATAGTTTTAATTGTCCTAGTTATACATTTAAAAGACTTACTAATAATAAAATTAATTATAGTCTAAAACGTAGTGGTATTATTACTTTTAATGGCCAAGAAAATCTTGATAATGTAGGAATAATAAGAAATGGAGATGCTATTAATGTTATTAGAATTAATAGAAATTTATATATTAAAGGTACTTATAATGGAACTTTAGCTTATTATCCTATTGATAGACTTGAATCATTTGAAACTTATAATAGTATTGAGCCAAGTATTATAGCTAATAATAACATTCATAAACCTTTATCTGTTCTTCTTTATAAAGGTCTTACTCAACAAGAAAAACGAGATAAATTTATTGATGGTATTAAAGATAACATTAATGAAGCTGTAAATAAAGGTTATAAAGAAGTTCCTGAACTATATAGTAAATATATATCTGATGAGTATTTCCAACCATTTATGAATACTCCTTTTGAGAATAATACTATATATACTATTAATGATAAATTTTATCTTAACATTAATGGAACTACTGCTATTAATTTAAGCGATGATTTAAAACAATATAAAGCTAAATATCCTAATATTGAAGATAGTAAACTTGGATTGTTTATTAAAATTAATGAAAATGAAATAGATAGAGTTACTAGTAATACTGATAGATATAGTAGTATTGATGACCAAACTCCTATTGGTAGATTTGCTAAAAATGCTAGTTTAGTTATTTCAAGAGCTGTTCGTCATGGACAACCTGCTGCTCAAAATGTTCTTAATGCTCTTAATAATGCTGAAATTAATTATCTTGATAGTAGTAGTCTTTCTGATAATTCTGAATTTTCGTTATCAGTTATAGCTAATTATATAGATGTTGAAGCTAATAATATTCTTAACGACATTAATCGTTTTATTAAAATTGATGGTATTGATAAACCTATTAACGATAAAGATGTTATTAGTAAAGTTCTTAAAGATGAACAACTTCAAAATCGTTTCTTAGATGTTATTCTTAGTGCTAATACATTTAAGAATAAATACAAACTTATTAGCGAAATTGATATTGATAGTACAAATCTTGATGATAAAACTAAAGAGAATATTAGAAAGATTCAAAAACTAGTTAATCAAGTTGATTCTAATACTACTGTACATTCTGCTAGAAAAGATTGGTTTGAAAGATGGATTCAATTACGTACTACCAATCCTAATTATATAAGTGGTCTTATGAAAGAATTTGATGCTTATGGAGATACTGGATTTATGGACTATTGGATACAAGATATTCGTGCTAATCGTAACTTTGTGTTGCAAAATATACTTAAAGATGTAATGGGTACTGTTGAAGAAGGTCGTCTTAATGGTATTAAAGAATCTAATGACTTTAGAAATTATCTTAAAGAGCTTAAGACTAGAGCTGCTAAAGCTGGTAAATCTGTTAGTCTTAATAGTATAATTGATGATGACGGTAGATTAATTCAACCTAATAATCCTATTTGGGAAGAAAAGATGAAGAAATATAGAGATGCTGCTATTGAAGCTGAACAAAAATTTGGTATAAATAGTGTTGAACATCTTATTGCTCTATCTAATAAAGCTAAATTTATTGATATGACTACTATTCATCAGCTTAAACCAATTACTGTTCAAGATGAAGATGGTAATAATGTTACTATTGAATATTCTACTTATATTATAAATCTTGAAAGAAGTCTTCTTGGTCTTAAAAAAGGAGATGATGGTATTCCTAAAGAATTTGCTGAATATAAAAGACTTAATAGTAGAATACGAGATATTCTAAGCCAAGCTACTGATAATGTTACTACACAAAGTCAAGATGAAGAACTTGGACGTATATATGCTCAAATGGATAGTCTTACTAGTCTTTACGATGAAGATGGTAATAAAAAGATTGGTCATGATTTAAATGTAGCTGAAAGACTTCGTGCTTATCAAACTAATATTCGTAAAGTTAAAGAAATGTTCTATGATAAGCAAGCTAAAGAAGGATTTGATTCTAAACTTAAAGAACAACTTTCTATTATTAGTAAATATGAAAGTCAACGTGATGCTAATGGTAATCTTCTTATTAGTATGGAAGAACTTATGAAAGTTCCTGAATATAAAGAAGCTAAAGAATGGATTCGTAAGAATACTAGATATATTCTTGATATTAAAGATATAGAAGATTTAAATTGGGCATTTGAAGAACTTAAAGATGCTAATAAAGGTAATAGTGTTCTTAATCTTGCCATCAAAGAATTTCAAGCTAAAGATGAATTTAATGTAGTTGATGGACGTAAAATACCTGAAGAACGTGCAGCTCTTATAAAAGCTGAAACAGTTAGAAAATATAAATATACTAAAGGCAATGGTATGCCTTATGTTGGTATTATTCGTTCTGCTGAAGATGAACTTAGAATTTATCGTGCTGATTTCTATAATTATCTTACAGGTAATAAATCTAAGAGTGAAGAAGAAATTAATGTAGGAGAAGCTATTAATAAAATACTTGAGAAGTATTTTGATAATGCTACTAGAACTCTTAATACTGCTGATATTAGTCAAGAGGATTTAGAACAACTTAAAACTGGTTTTGAAGTATTTAATGAAATTACTAGAGGTGAAAAGAGTACTGATAAAGCTAAAGCAAAACGTGTTGCTGAATTTATTGAAAGTGAATGTGATGTTACTTATAATTGGAAACAATATGAACTTGATAAAAATAGAGCTTTTGCTAAAGGTAAAAAGTATTATGATAAATGGTTAGAAGTATTTAGTGAACAAGTTGAAGAAAATGGAACTATTGCGGAAAGACCTAATCGAACTATTTATGGTATTATTAAACCTAAAGATTTAGATAAATGGACTGACATTGATAAAACTGCTGCAATTAATATTCTTCAAAAGAGAACTAGAGAAACTACTACTCAATATTACTATATAAAAGAAAGAGAAGTTCTTGACAAATATGGTATTGATAGTGTTGAATATAAACAATGGTATAGAGATAATCATTATTTTGACCCTTATACTCGTACTATTAAACCTATTCGTATTTGGACTACTATGCAAATGATTAAAGATGATGGTTCAGCTGTTGTTGGTAATTATGAACCACGTATTAATCAAATGCATATTACTCCTAAAGAAGAACTTATTAATCCAGAATATAGTAGTTTTGTTAATAAGTATAAAGTAGGAACTGGATATGATAATACTGCTTATACTAATCTTAATGAGTATCAACTTGAACTTATGAATAAAGTAAATGAACTTATGAAAAAGTATTGTTTTACTAATAGTAATAAGAGATATGTTGATATGGGTTATCTTCCAGCTTTACCTAAATCTAAAGATATGACTGTTAAAGATTACTTTGAACAAGCTCTTAGTTTTCTTGGTTGGACAGCCAATGTTCCTAATAATACTAGTTGGAGAAATAATGAAGATTTAACTTTTGATAAAGATTATGATATTCCTAATCCTAGATTATCTCAATTAGCTAATAAAGATACACAACAACTTCCTACTATACCTAAATTTAAAGAGCCTAATGAAAGTGATGAAGAATTTAGTAAACGTAAAGCTGCTGCTATTAAAGCTAGAGATGAGATTATTGAAAAGAATAATAAGATTCATAATGATATTCTTAATCGTAATTGGGAAGAAGTATTTAATAGTTTCTTAATTGAAAGTAATAGATATAATGCTATTAAAACAGTTAAAAATCTTCTTTATACTGCTGACCAAATTATTACTAGTAATACTGCTTATGATATAAATTATAAAGGTAGTATGAGTGAAAATAGAGAAGCTAGTGCTGGTGGAGAAATTGAATATAAACAAGAACAACAAACTAGAACTAGTGCACATCTTAGAAGTTTTATACGTCGTCTTGTATTTGAACAATATAAGGATAATAAAACTCCTAATCTAGTTAAACTTGGTTCTCTTGCTCAAAACATTGCTGGTAGTAAATATATGATGATGAATATTACTGGTGGTATTGCTAACGTTCTTACTGGTTCTAGTAACATCTTTATGGAACGAGCTGCTGGTGAATATATTAATCTTAAAGATTGGGAAGCTGGTAAATCTGAATGGATTAAAGGAACTGTTAGTTATATGGCTAATATGTATAGTGAAAATAGTAGTACACTTCAAGATGCTATTATTAAACTTAGTCATGTAGTTGATTTTGATAGAGTAACTGAAGTTAGTACTGCTGAAGGTCTTAGAGAAAATATTCGTAGAGTTCGTGGATTACTATTTAGTCCTCAATCTGTTGGTGAACATTATATGCAAAATACTATGTTATTTGCTATGCTTAAATCTCATAGACTTGTTGATAATGGTAGAGGTGGTTATGATATAATGAGTAAAGAAATGTATCATCGTAAAGCTGAACAAGATGCTCTTATGTCTGTAATAAATACTCCCCGTGGAGGAGAGAACCAAGCTCTACTTGAACAATTCAATAAGTTCATAGATGAAGCTAAAGCTGATAATAAAAAACGAGCTAAATATAATCTATTTAAAGCTAATCCTATATTCGATTTTGTTAAGACTTATCTTAATGAAGAACAACAAAGAGAATATATAGCTAAACGTAAAGAACTTATTAAGAATATTGATAAAAAGTTTGCTAAACTTCCAGATATTTATAATCAATTTGAACTTAAAGATGGAATTGCTCAAATAAAATCTGATAGTAAACTTACTCTTAAAGAATATGCTAAATTTATTGATAAAGTTCGTGAAGTAAATAAGAAAGTTCATGGTGTTTATGATAAACTTGGTTCTGCTAATATTGAACAACATTGGTGGGGTGGTATGGTTATGCAATATCATAAACATCTTTATCCGGGTTTTAAGAAACGTTATCGTTGGAATGGTTATTATAATGAAACTCTAGGTACTATTGAAAAAGGTAGTTATACTAGTCTTTATGATTATTTGACTATTCCATTTAAAGAAACTAACGTAGGAGAAGTTAATAATGTGAGTGATGTTCTTAAAGCATTCCAAACTTATGGTAAGAATTTGCTTTCATTTGCTGTTAATTTCAAACTTAATTATGAACTTCTTCCTGAACATGAAAAAGCAAATATTAGACGTAATTTAGGTGATTTACTTTATGTAGGTGCTGCTATTATTGGAGCAATTGCTATAACTGGTATGGGAGGTGATGATGATGAAGGTATTATTTATAATCTTATGCTTTATCATGCTGACCGTCTTGCTTCTGAAGCTGCTTCATTTACTCCATTTGGAGCTTATGCTGAAGGTAAAAAATTATGGTCTAGTCCTGTTGCTATTGGACAAACTATTAATGACTTACTTGGTACTACTGCTATGGCTGCTAGATTCCTTATTGAAGAAGATTTCACAGAGGAATATACTACTGGTAGATATAAAGGTATGAACAAGTTTGAAGTTATGGCTATACGTAATATACCTGTTATTCGTAGTATTAATCGTGTTCTTGATTTACCTAATAATAATAGTTATTATAAACTTGATGAAAATATACTTAGTATTATACCTTATAAAGATATAGCTAAAGATATATTTGAATAAGCTGGACTTGAATCTAGTAAAAAAATAAGGGCTTGCCTATGGTATCACTACCTAGACAAGCCCTATTTCTTTTATCATTAATAACTTAATAATCAAGAACTATTTTTCCATCTTCATTTACAATAACATCTTTATCATTATACATTTCTTTATATAATTGTATAAACTCTGTATAATTACCTCTAAATATATAATTATGATTAACTATATAAACAGATTTACGAGTAGTAGGTTTAATAACATTTGCTGTATAAAGAGTTTGAAGTGCTTTATAAAATGTATGTGATTTAATCCCATAATATTCAGTTATAGCACTTTCAGTAAATTCAATAACATTACTCATATAAGCTAAATTTCTACATATATAATTAAATAAATGTAGAGTAGCTTCATTAAAATAACGTTCTTTATCAAGAATTTCCATTGCAACTCCTACATAATCTCTACCTTTAATACCTAACTTATTAATATTATAAGTAGTATTAGTAATAGAAATAACTTGCATAGTATCCATAACCTCAACTGTTTTGTTAGTATCATAAACAGTTGGAGCTATATTACTAGCAACTTCAGCAATACGTTCTTTTTGAGCATCAACAAACTTTTTAATAAGTTTAGTATTAAAACGATAAGTAGCCATAAAATCATTTTTAAATTCAACATTATATTTACTTTTAATTTCAACAAATGTACAAAAAATATGCCTATATGGAGCATAGTTTCTCATAAAAATTATGTTAAATATGCCTCTAAAGGGCAGTAAATATTTTTATAACTACTTGATTATCAACAACAAAAAATGTTAACCCTATCTAAGATATATACGATAAGAAGCTTGTCCATTAGTAATATCTTAATTAAAACCATCATCATTATTACCAATAACACACATAAGAATAACAAAAACTATAATACCAACAACAAATAGTTTTCCACTATACTTATCCATAGCTTCACTATCACTAATATTATTAGCAACAGCTAATAATTTAACACCACCAAATATAATACCAAGAAGAACAATAAATGCAACCATAATTATAATATGTTTAAGTTTAATAATAAGATAAAAATAAACCTCAGTAGTAAGACTAGCTTATCTACCGAGGTTTCAGTCATGCCAACGACTATAAGTTTAAGGATTAGTAGAACGCTCCGCTTCGCTACGCTCAACTCCCCGTAGAGGATGGAATAGACTAGTATTCATTCAATCAATATAATCATTATCATTAATAACTATATTAATATTACTAGCATAACTACCATTCCATCCTCTACGGGGAGTATAGCGAAGAGTGCGTAGCACTCGTAGCGGTTCCAAGCTAACCATTAAATTAAATAAAGCCAGCTCTATTAGAGCTAGCTTTAAGTATAACATATAAACCATTAGCATTAATAGTATCATCTCTTTAGACCATACTTAGCCCATTGAAGAACAAATCCAAGACCTTCCCAAATTTTATCTTCAGCTTTAATTTGAGCATAATTAGCACCAACATTTAAATCAAAGTTTTCAGGTTTTACACAAGCTGCTTGACCATGAACTTCAAATCCAGTAAGACAAGTAAGAGTAGTATTAGTTGTTTTAGTACCAACTTTTATACTTTCAATATTACTAATAAATCTCTTAATGTCATCTTCTCTAAGAATATCTCCAGCAGGGTCTTCAAGTTTATAATAAGCTTTCTCAAACTCTTTAGCAGGACTCCAAGATTTATATCCATCTGGATAAGTTACTTCATAACCATTTTCTTCAAAAGAATGATTACCAATTTTATGACCTTTGTCATTTGCTTCGCGAGCTGTCATAGGAACAGCTTCAATCATTTTAACACCAATAAATTTAGCCATAATTTTAAAATTTAATTATTTATTTAATAGTAGTAGTAATTATTACAAATCTATCATCTACCGGTTCAACATCAATAGCCTGAAATTCTTTATATTCAGTATCTTCAACTAAAACAAGTTTATCTTCATCAAATTGTTGAAGTTTATCTATAAGTTCTTTAACTGTCATAGCTTTAAAATTTAATTAATCACTAACTATTATAACTTCTCCACAATTATTACTATAATCACATACTTCATTAATAGAATTAATATCACCATTATAATCAATATATACTATTGATTCTTCATCGCAAGTTTTAAGCATTTCTATAAGTTCTTTAACTGTCATAGTTTATTCTTTTTCAAGTTTATTAATAATATCTTTAATATAATCACTAGAAAAACTACCTTCAAGTCGAGCTAATTCTTTTCTTTTATAATCATTATCGACTTTAGTAATAACAGTAGTAGGAAATTTAGTAATTTCTTTTCTTAGAATATCATCTAGATTTGTATTACGAATATTAAGAGTAATATCACAATTAGCTTCATTAATAGCATCAGTTATATTTTTAATTGCTATTTTACAAGCGTCACAACCATCTCTAGTAAAACAATCAATACGTATCATAACACAATAGCATTATTTTTAACAGCTTCTTTAATAGTATTAGGAACTCTAAGAAGAGTATTCTTAATCATTTCAGTAGTAAGACTATCAGAATATACATAAGTAGCATAAGTTCTCCAACTATCTTTAATTACAACAGCAAACTTATTCGGATTATTAACATTAGTTTGAATATATTCTACTTTAGTATTCTGATATTTCCACATCCAAGCAATAGCATCAGCACACTTAGCACGAGTTATACAATCATGTTCATCAATAAACGCTTCAACAAATATATTATTTGTTTGTCTTGTAGGTTCATCTCCAGTAAGATAATTAATATCATTACGAAGTTCTTCCCAAGTAACAGAATTACTATATCGTTTATATTCTGTATCATCTCGATATATAATACAAGTAGGATATTCAGTAATATTCTTACCGGCAACAGCCTTTTCAAGTATCATATCTTCAAGAATAAGATGGTCAGGAAGATTTTTAAAATTACATTGAACATTAGTACCAAATAAAGCTATATCAATAGCTTCTCGCATAGCTTCTGTTTTATCTTTATCAGCACTTTTATAATAAAATTCAATTTTAACCATAGTATTCGTATAATATAATGAGAATTTATAAAATTAGCTATTTTAAAGCCCCACATTGAATGATATTCATATCGTGATAGATTAATCACAATAACAATTAAAATTCAATGTAGGGCAAAAGAATCATATCTATGACTTTCCTAGCAGCTTGCGAAGATACTTTCTAATAGTGTAATCGCTTTGCACACCATGTAGAATATCACCATTACAGTAAGAAGTAGGAGCATCACTAATACCAATACTACGCGCTTCTTGTCTACCAGTATCAGTATATAGATTATACCTAATAAGATTAAACCTACCGGCAAACTCAGGAAGAGCAAGAGCTTTATGAAGTCTTTCTTCAAAAAGTTTACTAACATTACAATCAGGTAAATAAAACAAGATTAACTTTTTCATAGATAAACTTCATTACCTTCAACTTTAGCATCACTAAAATGACTTTTAAAACTTTCAACACTTCTACACCATAAAGGTTCAAGTCCATCAACTTTATAAATAACAGCAGGAATCCATTCACCTGTATCTGGATGTTTCATTTTAGTAATACTAATAATTGTATATTCATTAGACGTTTTATTATGAATATAACGAGCACCAACTTTAAGCTTTAGCTGCTCCTCCTGTTCCTTCTCCAAATCCTTTGTTTCCACGTTCACTTTCTCCTAATTCTTCAATAGATTTAACTTCTTTCCAAGTAATTCTCTGAGCACTATTAATAATAAGTTGACAACATCTATCTTTACCATCACAATTATATGGAGGAGTAGAAAGTTTACCAAGAATATTAGTAGTTGTAGCTCTAACATTATTAAGTTTAAGTCTAGCATTACCAACCATACTATCAGGTAAATGCATATGTTCTCTAAGTTTATCAACTATTTCAGCAAGAGTAGATACAGCATGAACTAAATCTCTAGAAGTACGATTCTTAAAAATAATAAGAAGTTCTCCACGATAACCCCAATCAAGAGTACCAGGAGCATTAGGCATATAAAAATCAGATTTAGTAAGGTTACTTCTAGGACGTAAAGACATTTCATTAGGTTCACCATTAGCATCATCTCCAATATTAAACGCTAAACCTGTATGATAAATATGTCTATCTTTATCTCTATCATATTCATAATGAATAGGATAAACATCCATACAAGCATCACCTTCTTTACCATAAGCAGGTAAAATAGGTTGAACATTACAATACTGTTCTACATCCACAACATCTCCACTAAGAAGTTTAATTTCTTTCAGTTTAAATACTTTTACTTCCATATATAATTAAATTATTAAATTAAAGAGCTTCTGCAAGTGCAAAAGCATTTTCTATTTTTCTTGATTTATCACCATAACAAATACTATCAAATCGCTTAGTACCTTCAATATTATCTATATTAGAATAATATCCACTAATAGCATTAACCGCACCCCAAGCTGTACCAAGAATATCTCTTTGACCTGGACCATCAAAATAATAACTATAAGTATCAGAAATAACATTCATTTTTCTACTACTTATTTTACTATCAGCTAAAGCTAAACCACTACGATAAGCAATATCTTTAATAGTATGTCCTGTATCTTTTAGACGTTGAATTTCATCACTAGTAAGAAGATTTTCTCCAATAAATTGAATTACATCTTCATCAGTAACTTTAATATTAGCAAGTAAATTACAATATTGACCAAATTCTTCAGATTTAATTTTACTAATTCCAAGTATTTCTTGTGCAACAGAAATCTTATTATGAACACTAGTTGTATGTCGAAAACTAACATAATTACTACTAGTACGAATAGCAGCATTAAGAGTATTTTGACAAATAACTCTAATAGGAGTAAATAAAATCTTAACTCCACCACTACCATCATGAGTATTAGTAAATACTAGATAATTTTCAACAGGGTCACCTTTAACAAGAATATTATTAGGAAGTTTAGCACTTACAAATATTCTTTCACCATTTCCCCAAAATCCAGCAGTTTGCCAAATAGCAGAATTTTTACCAATAGCGTCATCAAAGAAATTAAAAGCATCATTGTTTTGTACAATAGTATATTTACTTTTAACAACACCTAAAGGAATATTGTAATCAGTACGATAGGTAGCAAAGGCGTTATCACACTTACGATAAATGTCAGTACCAAAAACATGAGCGCCTTCTTTTTGTTCTTTAATAATTTGGTCAAGTTCTTCATCAGTTCCAGTAAGTTTAATAGGCATTTTACCAACTAGTTCACATTTAGCTACATTAAAATTAAGTCCAGCTTTAAGCATAACTTCTTTAGCAGTAGCACAATCTGATACATCAATAGCACCAGAATAAGCCCAAGGTTTACCTTTTACTTTATACATATTATTTATGACTTATACGTAACATAACACTTTCAATATCTCTAACAGCTTGGTCTTTATTAACACCATAAGTATCCATATACCATTTTATTAATTCTTTTACTTTTTCTTCTAGTTCCATAATTAGCAAGATTAGTAGTGTTGACTCCCCGTGGAGGATGAACTTAATTCTGTTCTCTACGGGGAGTATAACCAAATTATTTAATAATAAGACTAGTATTTTCAACAAGTTTAGCTATACTAATATCTCTACCATCATTAAGAATATTCTTCATAGTAGTTTTATTAACACTGCTGCTTCTAGTCATTTCATGTTGATGATTAAAGAAAGTATTAAGTAAATCAAAATTAATTTTATTAGCTAAATCACCAATAGGTTTTTCAATTTCAAATTTAACTTTAATACAATCTAAATCATCAAGCGTAAAATAACCTCCAGTTTCTTCTCTAAGTCTAGCAGATTGTTCAGGATATCTTTCAGTAAATTTATCATTAATTTGTTCAAGAAGAACATCTCTACTAAATGAGAAATTACTATCAATCATATCATTATCCCAAAGAGATTGTAAATGTTCAAGAACTAAATCAATAAATATTTGATTAAGATTTTCATCAATCTCAACACATTTACTATTCTTAGTATAGAGTTTACTATCAACTAAATTAATAACTTTATTACCAGACTTACCTAAATCTCCATAAGCAATAACAGCATCAAGCATAACTCCTTTAAGTCTTTCAGCATTGTTTTCTTTAGTTTTACGAAGAACAGCTAATCGTTGCTCTTCTTTTTTACAAGATTCAGCTTCAAGATTAAGTACAGTATATGCTTTACGATAACCATCAAGTTTAGATTTAAGATTATCTTGTGTAATAGCAAGGCGTTCTTCAAGTTCAGGAGTTAATTCACCTCCATTTTCTTCTAACTCAAGAAATATATCCTCAAGTTCAGTAGTAATATTATAAATATTTGCCATTATTTTCTACGTTTAGGTATATTATAAGCAGAACGATAATAAGGATTTAAATAACCAAATAAATGAGTATAATCACTAGCAGTCATTTTATCAGTATTAGTTCTATATTTATAACTAGCTTCAATATACTTTTTGTAGTATAAAGAAATTCTTCACCATCATTTAAATCATCAGTGAAATTAGTACCACTATAATTTTCAATATGAAAGTGTTTAAGTTTATCAATCTCTGAAGTCATATCCAAGTTCCATTAAATTATTTCTAATCATACCAGCTATAAGCTTAGCATTAGGATGAGGAATACCAGTAGTACCATAATAACGTAAATCAATAATATGACGCCATTCTCTTACGGAATATGTATAAATACATCTAGTAGCAGTATCAAGAGGAAGAACACCACGAGCATCTTGACGATGCATACCAAATTCATCAATAAGAGCTTTATAATTAAAAAAACTATCATTACAAGAATTAATATAATGATATGCTTTTTGATGTTCTATATTATCATCAATCCAATCAGCAAATAAAGGCTCTTCATTAAAATGCGTAGCAATTTCATCACTCATCCAATGAGGTCTACAAATACTTCCATCTTCATAAACATATCTAGTTGATTTTTCAGCAATACTATTAGGACTAACGCGGTTTAATTCACGAGAAGTACTAATTTGTGTATCAACACAAAAAGTATATCTCATCATATGAAATCCTATTTCAGTATTACGAAAATCTTCAATAGGAACAATATATTTAGATAGATAACCAAATTGTGTTTTATGGTCTAAAACCCAATTACCATTAACAGTTATATAATAAACATGTTTTTCATAATGATAACTAAAACCAATAGTATTAGCATAATTAATAATAATAGTTTCTAAAGTTTTATCACTATCATTAGCAATCATATAATAAGTTTCATGACGAAACATACTCCAATGTTCATCATTAATAAGTCGTTTAATAGTAGCTTCATCATTACCTGTTTCTCTACCATAACAAACTCTTGCACATCTAGCAACATGAGCTTTAGCATCATTTCCTTGTTGCCAAAGTTCAACTTTAGGTTCAATTATTTTCATCTTCTTGATTATTATAAAAATCTTTAACTACATTTCCAAATATACTATAAAAATGTTCTTTAGGTATAATATTAATAGGTTGTATAGAATCAAGCTCTTTAAAAAACTCTTTAAGACCTTTATTTCTAATCCATAAAGTATCATAAGTAGCAGTTATATAATTATCTTTATCCATGTCACAAGCTATAAAGCAAGTTTCACTATCAAGCTTATCTATACATTCTTTACATACAATGGCTTCAGCTATTTGTTTACTCTTACTAGCATCTTCTTCAATAGAATCTCCAAGCGGAGTATAACCAATAACTTTACCACAACATATACAAACTCTAGCAAGAGCATTTATACCAAAAATAGGATGTAATTTCATACCATATAATCAGTTACAAATTTAAGAACTTTATAGAAAAGACCAACAAGAGTACCAGTATTATCAATAACATAATCATCATCACAAATTTTTATTTGTTCACTTTCATGATTATCATTATTAACTCTTCTATCTACTCTTATTATTTTTCCACCACATACTTTAATAACATTACATTCATTATCAAATCTAGCATCAGCAATAATACATTGACCTAGTTTATTTCTAATATCAAATGCTTTATTAATAGTATAATGAACAAAAGCATTGTGCCAAAAATGATTTCTAATAACATTAGTACCATAATATTGGAGAAGAACTCTAATTTTAATAGAAATATTATTATTTAAAGAAAGAAGTGAAGATAAATTATCATAATTAAATTCCCCTATATTATTAATAACTCTATATGCATCTTTGATATTAGTAGAAACAATACCAGTTCTAAAATTATAATAATTTTCTTCTTTAATATCTTGCCTATCAAGAAGTTTACGGTCAATATTACAAAATGCAGCAATATCATCTTTAAGTTTATCAGCAAAATGAATAATTATTTCATCATTTTCGATAAAATCATTTTTATGATAAAGAAGCCAAGTATCATAATTAGCTTTCATAATACCATCATGAAGAATATAACTAATCATAGAAGCAACTGTATCTTTACCACTTCCTTTAAATCCTTTAATACCAACAATAGAAACTTTATTAATACTCATAGTAATTTGTTTTTGTTTATCAAGACAAATATAAAAATATAATAGGAATTTACTAGTAAATATGATACTGAATTTAATGTTAAATATCATAGTGAGAATGACGCATTTTAAGGCTCACCATGACACGCAAATTTTATCGTGATAGATTAATCATTCTGATATATAAAATTGAATACAGGCAAAAAGAATCATGTCTACGAGCGTGTCATATACAATTTTACACCCATGTAAAACAGAAAAGCCTAGCACATCACGTTATGCACTAGGCTTCACCTTATTCAATATCTATATGATAAATAATACAAAAATCATTACGTCCTTCTACAAACTTAACATTAATATTAAAATCATCTTTAGACACAACAAAAGCATTACGCAATCTTGTATCGAGAAGTCTAATAACTATATTAGGAATATATAACTTAAATCCAGTATTAGCATCTCGAATAATAGGAACACTATTATTAATTCTATTATCATTATACAAAATCACATAAAGTTCATTACTTTTAGTTATATCATTATATCTAACAGCAAAATTATAACTTTTAGCATCATAATCAGTAAACAGAATAATAGATTTATAATAACAACTAAAATAAGATTTAGTTCTATCAAAACTATTATTCTTAATTACATTATAATCTAGTATCTCCATTTATAACAACAGTTTTAATATGAAATGGAACTCTACTAACACCACTTCGTTCACCATATTCTATATGAACAGTTTTGCCAATATAAGATTGAGAATCAAATAAAACTTCTTGCTGAACGATATGACTAGTGCTTAAACGAGTTTCAAACTTTTCATTATTAATATCATTTTTACAAAGAAGAATAGGTAAATCACGTTTCTTTTCTTTATAAATATCAAGAATTATAAAATCTCCCTCAGCAGCATCTTTAAACTTCTCCATATAATTAGCTCTACGCCTACCATATTGATAATCAGTTTCGGTATTACGAAGTATAAGACCTTCAAAACCTAGATTAATAAATTCATTTCTAGCTTTAATAGCTTTATCATCATTATCAATATATATATTAGGAAGAATAATCAATCGTTCTTTATTATTATAATGTTCTTCAATATTATTAAAAGAAGTAGAACTTTTAATATGATAACGATACATATTTCTATGAGTTTGTCCACCTTCCATCATAATATCATAACACCAAAATTGAAGAAGTTTATTTTGAACACAATTAGCATCTTTAACAAAATGATTAATTTGATTAATAGTATAACCTGGAAGATAAACTTCACCATCAAGTGCTGCAAATCCGTTAATCATATCGTCAATAATATTTGTATTAATAGTAGCAAGCAGATAATCTTCAAGATAGCCAAGAGTATGCCAAGTAAGACCTTCACGACTTTGGAAACGAAGCCTAACAGGTTTAAACATATCATTTTGAGTATAAGCAGTAATAATACAACGAAGACCATTAATCTTATACTGACCATACATACAACTGACTTTTTTCCAAACATTACCATTATACGTTTTAGCAAGCATTGGAAGTAAAAGATTACTGTTTCCATTACTAAGGTCTTTAGGTAGATAAGTATTTAGAAAATTAAATAGAGTATCATTATCTCCATCCCCCACGGGGGGTAAACCTTGCATATCACAAAGTTCATTAAGATATGTATATCCTTGTTTAATCTTATCATTATATCTACTTTCAAGTTCTTTTTGACCATCTTTTTGAGTAACAGCATAAACTTCTTTACGAATATTACCTCGTACAAGACCATAAAAAACAGTGATACTATTAGTACCACTGTCAAGTTCAGCCCACCAAACAGTAGGCACACCATTGTTATTTCTACGATAAAGTTTATTCATTATGTTCACTTATTTTTAAACCATTAAATGCAAAACTAACAGCTTTACCACCTAGAAGTTTAGCTTTACGCTGAGCAATCGTTTCCTTTTTAGGCTTAATAGCCTTTGCAATACCGGTGCTAACATCAATGGGTTGACCTGTAAAGACATCTTTTGATTGATTAACTCTGCTAGAACTTCTAGCGCGTTTCCTTGGTTCTTTACTATAATATCGTACTGGGTTTCTTCTCTCGAAATCAAGATTTTTTTCATGTATATCAATAATTCTTTTAATAATAGTATTACGATAATCAATATAACTTTGAGCTTTTTCTGGATGATGTTCTAGAACAAGATAAAGTTTATCAAGAATATATTCAATACTAGAAAGAGTAATACGATAACCATAATTAATAGTTTGTCTAGGACGAGAACCATCAGGATAAATAATAGTACAATCTAAATCTTTAATATAAGATTCAATTGTATCAGCCATTGTAGATTTATCAATAACATAATTAATATATCTAATATCTCTATCATCTAGTTTTTCTTCATATCCTTTTATTATCATAGATTTTCTTTCTTACATTTATAAATAATAATACGAGCTGGCTTACCTATAAGACAATGATTATATTTAAACCATTCAATAATATCAAATGTAGGATAAGTTTTAGCTATTCCTTCAACAAGAGCATAACCTTCTTGATAATTAAAATTACTATGAACAGTTCCACCGTTATCAGTATCAAGTAAGCTAAACTTTTTGATATATTCAACGTCATCATTAGAAGATAGATTAATTTCTCCATAACAATAAATATCTTTTTTATCAATACGTTTATTATCTATATCAAGATATTCAAATTTATCAAGATTTTGTTCATCCTCTTCAGTAATTGGACGCATAACCGTATATGTAACACCAGCTAAACTTTTAGTATGGCAAAGTATTACTTTCTTCCGTATCCCAAGTAAATTCAGTTTCTTCTCCATAATTCTCTTCTATATATTTAACAACTTGCTGAGTTAGTTCATTAATAACATTTGTAGAATAACTACTTCTCAATTCTGCAAAATCTTTAACGCCAAGTTCTTTAGGAATAATAATAGGTATAATATCATAATCATTCTTAAGAATCACAGCTTCCATAAGACCAGTTCTATCATTATCCATAAGGCTAATAAGAAAACCATTCCGATTAAGTTTACTACGAAGCCAATCATATTCAATTTGACGAAGTTTATAAGTTTCATGTGGAATATTAACAACACCAATAGTTTTAAATTCAAGGGTAGACCCCCCGTAGAGGATGGACTGATTAATACTCTTTAGATAACATTCAAGACTTAATCTATCTTTAGTAGATTTAGTTATAATAATAACGTCATAATTATCTAATTCAAGATTAATAATTCCTTCAATAGTATTACTATTAGTTATAAACTTAACTTCAGTTTTCTTATTTCTATTTGGAAAATACAGTTTAACATTAACTATTCCTCTTTTATCTTGCCCAAGAACGTAACCATAACATAAATCTGTTTTATCTTTATCGTAAAAATATTTAGGAATAGGATTAGTAGAACGATTAATATAAAATTGGTCAACAGGATAAACAAAATGAGTATTAAGAAAATTAAGATTAACACCAAATTGTCCCCAATACTTAGCATCTAAATTATTCCACGGACGAGTAACAAGTTCAATAATAGGTTTATGATTACGTACATTACTAATAGCCCTAGTAATACTATAATCATTGTTTTCATCTTTATCTTGTCCATAAATAATATTTCTAAAAGTATAAGCAATATGTTTAAGAACAAATAGAAATTGACTTTTAATAGAAATATCAATTTGCTTATGAACAATTTCAGAGAGTACAGTTGCAGCAGCATCTATACAATCTCCCCACCAATATCCAGCAAAATCTCTTCCTTTAAGTTTATTCCTATTATCATATCTAAAACCAAAACTAGGATGAGTATCTTCACGAAAAGGACTAGATATAAATTCTCCTGTATCTATACAATGCTGTATATCTTCAACACTAATTCCAGTATAAGTGCTAAAAATAGTAATTTGACTAACTTTAGAGAAAATATAATCTTTAGTTAAAATAGTATTACTAATATTTCTTTTCATAATATTTCTAATTTGATCTTTATCGTGAACATATAAAAAAAAGAGGACTAGGTACTAAAATAGTACCCAATCCTCTTACATACAACTATTTAACTAACTTTAATTTTTTAAAATGGTAAATCTTCTGTTGGATTAACAAAAGCACCAGCAGCATCATTACCACCGCCAAATGGACTAAAATCTCCACCTCCATTAAATCCACCAACAGGATTCATAGGAGCAGCAGTTTGAACACCGGGCATTACACCTACACCAGGCATAGCAACATTTGGCTGTTTAGCTTGTTCGGCAGATTTTTGATAAACAATACTTTCTTTATAAGGGTCAATATGAAGACTAGGAGCTGATTGTTCTTTATAAAGTTCAATAACTCCATCATTGATAAATGTAGGAAATCCTAAATCACCAAATGAAGATTTACTTCCAACAACAGCACGCCATTTACCATCATTCTTAACGAAACGAAGAAGCTTCATCCAAATAGTAATAGGTTTACCTTTAGCATCATTATAAACAGGTTTACCATTATTGTTAAGTAACTTAACATAATTTTCAAACACAGTCTTATAACCAGCTATAACTTCTTCAGCCTCAACAGGTACATACTGCATATTTTCATCAAAATCTTCAAAAGGCAAAGTAAGAGCATCAATTTCTTCTTCTGTTAAATCACGACCTTTAAGAACAAATACATTATATATATGTTTCATAAAGCGGAAAATGTTATCAACTTTCCAAGCACCTTTACCACCGGGAATAGTTTCAACATTACTTTCAGCAGGAAGAAGACGTTGAGTTACATAACGACGTTCATTGATATTTTCATGATTACTAGCAAAAGTAAATGTAAGATAAGGAATACTCATACCAGCAAATGAAGGCATACCTTGAACATCATCTTTCAGTGTAGCCCAATCAACTTTAACATCTTCAAGATGACCAATAAACAAGCCATTAGCTTTATTACAATCAGTACGTTCATCAAACTTTTTACGAGTTACATCACGTAAATCATTATTAATACCTCTACCTCTACGTTTTTTAGGAGTTTGTACTTCTGCATTAGCAGTTTGTTCAGCACTTGCTACAACAGTAGCTTCATTCTTAATTTCTTTTTCTGTCGACATAATTAAAGTAATTAAAAGAATTATTAGATAAAATAAGAGCTGCACTATTAGCAATACTAACAATGCAGCTCTATGTTCAAGATACTATATTTCTAGGACGAAGATTTGATTATTCAGCAGTTTCTTCTTTTTCAGCTTTCTTACCAATACGGATAGGTTCTTCATCTTTATATTCGGTAAGCATTGCAATCTTAACAAGAATATCTTTATGACCGTTATTAACAACAGCTTCTTGCAAGTTATCAATATCTACTGTATAAACACGATTCTTAGAAGTAGCTTCTTCATCAGTCATATCAGCTTTCAACTGTTTCCAAACATTAGAATCAGTAAAGTTAAGAGTTACACCAATACCAGACAAGGCAGCAGTATTAGCACACTTAGAACCTTTAATCTTAACAACTTCATCACCTTGAATACAACTAATCAAAAGTTCTTTTTGTTCATCTTCTGTAATACCTTCACGTGTAAGAGCAGTTTTAAGTTCTTCATTAGAAGAAGATAAAGCACCTTCAAGAGTTTCTTGGAAGTAAGTATTAACATACTTAACTTTATCATTCTTAGTCATACGAACACGAGTAATACAAGGATTACCATTCTTATCCAATTCAGCAATACCTTTAGCTAAAGCCCAAATATCAAATTCAGCATGAACAGCCATAGCAGCTTCGGGGGAATCAATATCTAAACCTTGTTCTTCACAGAAAGCAACAACTTCGGGTACTTTATTGATAATAGCATTATCAATATTTGCACAGTTATTAATGAACATTACATATTCACCATGAGCAATGCCGAGAGCTTTAGAAACTTGGGCAGTCATACGGAAACTACCGGGAGTAGAAACAACTACCAATTCAGGTTCTTCACTAACTGCTCTTTGACCAGCATTAACAATACCCATACCAAAACTCAAACCTTTCTTAAAGTCTTTCATAATTTTTGTAATTTAAAAGTGAATAATATCAGTCATACGACTGTTTTGTTTAATAATAATTTCTCTATCTTGTTTATGTTATTGAACTTCAGTAATATCAATAATATCTTCATTACTCAAATCAATACCTTGCATAGTCTTTAATTCTTCTGTACTTAAACAGCCCATAATTAAATCATTAGCAATTTCACGAGCACCATAAACAAATGCTCTATGACTTATCATTATCTTAGGATATTTCTTATAAGTATCTTTTTCAAAACATCCAGCAACAATAGCATCTTTATAAGTAAACTCACCAGTAGCAACCATATTACGTTCTCCAATTTTACGATAAAAACGATAACTAGTAATATAATCAATAGGAACAGCAGGTATTCTATAAACAGGAACTTTACCAGTAGAAGCAATTTGTTTAGCTTCATTAGTATTAGTAGCTATTTCAAACTTACCATTAAGTTGATATTCTTTATATACATTACCATTATAATCTTTATAGTATTTAACAGGATAAATATACAGGTGTTCATGGTCTTTATCTTCTGCATTTTTAGTTTGTGCCTCTTTGGGAGTAAGACACTTAATACAGTCAGATGGAAGTTTATCTTCATCATAAGCATTAAAGCCATCTGTATATTCGTACAGAGCGCGATAATTATCTACTTTTTCCCAACTCACGCTGCCTTTGACAAGTAATGCCTTAATAATGTGAACATCAACACCTGTTTTACCTTGAATTACATTAATATGTTCAATGCAAGTAGAAAATGGAAGTCTAAGGTCTTTAGCTCTCATTGCAATAGCAAGACCATCTTCAACAGACTTAATACCACATTTATCACTACGCATAACACGTTTGATAAATACTTCAAGACTTGCAATTTCAGCTTCACTCATATAATTAAGCTGATATGGAGCAACAGAATGTTGAACACCATGTTGTTTTTCAATACCACTATTACTAACAGCAACAGTAGTATCATTAACTTTAACTTCTTTATCTTCGTCCATTCTATCAAAGAGCGATTTGATTACACAACAAATGTAACTATTATATTTATACTAGCAAATAATATCATCAAAATTTTGAGCACTAATATCAGAATTAACATTCTGTATAACTTCATGGTTAGCTGATAACTTTTCCTTTTTAAGACTTGCTTCTTCGATAGTACCAGCTATATAAAGTTTATGTACTTTAAGTTTTGATTGACTACAATTAACATTATTATAACGATAAATAAGTTCATCTATTGTATCACATAAAGGTGAAGTTAAAATCCATTCGTCTACGCTTGTTTCTAGGCTGTCAGTTGAATTATTTTTTATAGATAATACTCTTAATAAGCCATCATTAAAAGACTTCAAATTCAGCGTGGAAATAGCCTTAGATTTGACGATTCTTGGCTGTCCTTTCTTGCTTCCAGACTTGTACAAAACAGGAATACCATTACTATCAACTAGAACTTTATCTTCAATCTTATCATGGTAATCACCACAAATTTCACCTAGTTTATCATTAATATATTTAGTTACAGTAGCAGCATATTCACCTCTCTTGCTAATAATAAGAAATCGTTTATCAGGATTATCTTTAATAATTTCAACTATTCTTTCTAGCTTACAAACGTTATCAGAACATATAAGCATACGTTCACGAACAATATTATAAAAAGTCTTAACTCGTTCAGCAAGAACAAGAGGATTATAACATTCATCAATTTGTTTACTAAAAGGATTAGTCATATCCATATCAGCACTCCATCCATTATATTCAGCTATTTCTGTAATATACTGCATAGCACTACGTCCATCTTGTGTACCATTTCGAGCACATTTAATATTATCAAGATTACCAAATACTTGAATAGTCTGAGTAATAAATTCAGTATATTTATCATAATTAGCAATATCATCTTGATTAACAAATAGAATTTGCTCTCTATGTTCCTCTACGGGGAGTATGGCTCGCATACCACTAGAATTTAGAATATTATTAATAGGCGGAATATTATTATAAATCTTAGTTAACTTAGAAGTATCAATAGTTTTTTCAGTTAGAATCATAAGTTTAAATCTAGCATGATTAAAAACTGTATTACAAGATAAATTCCATTCGTTAACTCCAACAACAATAGAAATATCATAACTATAATTATATCTACTATTAACATAAGTATGAGTAAGAATATTAATAGTATCTATATTTATATTATGATTTTTAAGACTATCAACAATTTCAGTTCTTCTTTTCCAATTATCTATAACAATAAGTATTTTAATATTATCATTCTTATTTCGCATAAGACTAATAATTCTACTTATAATTTCACAATAATCAATAGGAGGAACACAATTAATAGTTCCAATACCTTTATATTCTTTAGAACCCCATTTGTTAATTAGTTTATCATAAATTTCTTCAACTATATTTCTCATACAAAATCATCTTCATTAAAAATAGGATTATACATACCGCTATATTTTTTAATTTTACTTTTACCTTTTCCTTTAGGAGAAATCTTAAGTTTAATAGGATTAATAACTTTCATAGCTTCTTGATAATAAAATTTAAAATTAATATCTCTAAGAGAAATATCTTTATCATCAAGACTATTAATAACTGTTACAACAGAACCAGCCGCCATTCTACTACGAGAACCATTATCATTATGAACTTTCTCAATAATATAACCTCTATTAGAAACATAAAATCTAACATATCTTTGACAAACAACATGAGTAACTTGCCCATTTTCAATCTTAGTTTCTTCTACATGAAATTGTCTACCTACATTTTGAGTAAGACAAAAGTCAAGAATATTAGTAGCTTCTTGAAGAGTATCCATCACAGGTTTATTCTTAAGAAAATAGTTTTCAATAGCTTGAGCAACAATAGGCATAGAATAACCTTTAGTTAAATCTAGAGAATACATCATAGGATTAAGAGCACCTTTAGATTCAAGTTTAAGTTTATGAACACCATTTTTAATAACTCTAAATTGGCTAAGATAATTATTTATATCTCTACTAACAAGACAATGATAATAATCAGTATCAAACTTAAGTTTAGTAGTTTGTTCCCAATCATCTTTAATACGATTATAAACATCAATATCTCGTTTATAAAGTTTAATAACAATACCATCTGTATTAGCACTTAACACATGAATATTGTGTAACTCTAATTCCTCAACCAACATTAGCATCATTAACTGCCCATTAATAGTAGTTTTAAGTACAGCTAATCTATCATAAAGATTACCATTTTCAAATCCAAGTTTACCATAAACAGAATTAATAACAATCTTTAAAACTAAAGCTAAAGTATCTCTATCAATTCCGTCAACAGTATCTTCATCGCTGTGTTTAACTTCAACTCTTTTATTTTTAAGCCAACCAATAAGATTACAAAAAGCATTAGTATCAAGATGAGCTGGAGCTACTTTATGAGCAGCAATAATACTAGGATACATACTATTAATATCAGCATGAATATAAACATAGTCATCATTGCCAAGTACATCGTGTTGACCCCCCGTGGAGGATGGAAATAATTCTCTTCCACTACTCCAAAGTTCAACAGGATTATCTTGACTATGTAAACCTCCAGTTGCAACAGTATAAGTTACATTTCCAATTTTAACTTCTTTACTAAACGCATCTTTATTAACTCTATAAATAGTAGTTTTAAGACATTCATCAAGAAAGTCTTGCATAGGTTTAGTTTTGAATTTAATAAAAGGAAAAATAACTTTTTTAAAACTCATAGCAGTTCTTTCAGTTTTCTTACCTTTCCATTGTTCAGGGGCAAGACCACTAAATTTACTATAAAATTTCTCAAAAAGAATATCAGCAGTTTTACTACGACTAGAATTAAGAACATCAACATCGTATGCTTTACTAATAGCATAACGAGATTTAATTTCTTCTGGATAAAGACGAACTATTTCAGCTACAATGAAAACATCATTAAGATTATAATACATCATAGGTTCAATATATTCATCAAGAATAAATCTATCCCATTTATCTACTAGTTTATTAAGCTGATTAATATTCATCCCTTTAAGACTAGGAATTTCATTATATAATTCAGCTTCTTTTTCATTAATATTAGGAAGTTCATATTCTAGAAGTTCATACCATTGAAGATTAATAGAAGTTTGCTTTAGACCTTTAGGAACAGGTTTACGTTCACCTGTTTTACTATCTACAACTACACTTGCTTTATTAAGAGCAAATATACGCATTACATCAACACCTGTAAATGGTAGTTTATATTTTCTAAGACTATTAAGATAAAAATCAGTTCTAAATTTATCTTTATCATCTTGACTAGAAATAATAGTTTTACTAGTTTCATATAACTTATTAATAAGTTCTTTCGTACTATTCGTACGCATATAAAAATTAAGTAAAGCAGCAATCATAAGATTATCATAATTGAAATTATTAAATCCATACAAGTCAGTACGAATAATATTTCCATTAGAATCTTTATAGCATCTAGTCTTATTAATATAACCTATCATAGAAAGTAATTGACTATCGTCTTTATCTGTTATATAAAATTTATATTTTTCAACAGTTTCAAGACGAGCTTTAATTTCTTCAACAGATAGCTTTTGAACTAAAGGAATAGCTTTTCCATTACTATCAACACAATCTTTAAAAACTTTAAGATAGCTATTAATGCTAACAAAAGTAATAGAGAAGAAGTTTCTTAATACTTCGACATCATAAGCTATACAATTAATCATTTATAAAATTTATGCCATAATTATTTCTATTTTCATTAACCCAATTAATATCATCAGCAAAACGCTGTTTAAATATATGATAAAGATTATTATCTTTAAATTTAATAAGAGGAGAATAATTACTAAATACATATTTACCACCAGTAGCTATAAATCTAGGAATAGGATTATCGCTAATACTACGATAAGCATCGCCAAATATAAATAAATATTTATAATTAATTCTAGCTAATTCTTTCCATAGAATATTACGACATTTATCAACAGCAGTAAGATAAGTATTATAATTATTAGAACAAGCACATTTAACACTATAAGTCATATAAACATCTTCGGTATTATTTCGTCCAGAGTATTCATCGTAAAGATTACCAATATCAGTAAATAATTGATAATCATCACAATAAGCTCTATCACCTCTAGGAAATAAGAAAACAATATCTCCATGAATACTTCCTCTACCACCTTGTATATATCTACCTGTATTAAATATACGATTTGGACATCTAGCACAATCAAGATATTCGTCAACAGTTTTATTTGCCATAAGATAATACTAATTGATTGCTAGCACGAGAACAAGCAACATATAATCTACGAAGCATTTCATCTCTATTAGTATAAGGATGACCATATTTATCATAAATCATATCGTTAATATCTACAAATACATTTTTATAAGTAGAACCTTGTGCTCTATGAGAAGTAATTGCAAAGCCATAATCTAAATCTCTACTAAATAAAATCTTACCATTACTATTCGTAATATTAGAAGCGATAAGATATTTACGTTTAAAATCAAAATACTGTTTCCATTTACTTCCACGTTCAGAACTACTAGCTTTTTTAGCATCATCAATAAGACTAGCCAACTTCTTATAATACATCTGAAATGTATAGTTATCATAATGGTCAATAACAAATAAAGGTTGAGTTATAGCACCACCATGAATAGCTTGAAACTTAATAAGAAATCCTTTAAACTCATAATCATTATCAACTGTATCAACAATATCTTTAACAATATATTCTTCACTATTGTTTATAATAATATCATTAAAAACATTAACAACAGTAGTATAACTCATTATTAAATCATTACGAGTAATAAGGCTCTTATCAGCATCTTTAATAATCATATGCCTAACATGATTATTCCATTGTGCAACACGATTATTAGTATAAGCTATAATACGATACAAATCAATATTTTTAGTATATTCTTCATCATTAAAACAAGTATCAATTAAATCAGAAAATTCAGTTTGACCACAAACATAAAATCCTTTAGTTTCTTCATTATAATCTTGTCTATTTTTAGATATATAATCAAGAAATCTCCATCCATTCTTATTATCTATATCTTCTCGAAGAAGTTTAAGAAGTTTACTAATAGGATTATTATCTCCTTGTCGTACAACTTCTTTAAGATAATAAGTATTACTAGCAATAAGAAAAGCTTGACTAGTTTTCTCATTAACAGGTGGAAGCTGACTAGAGTCACCAAGCATTATAACTTTAATTTGAAGCTTCTTACATTTATTACTAATATACTTAACAAGTTTAGCATTAAGCATAGAAGCTTCATCAATAATTAAAACTTTAAGACCATCTAGTTTATCTTTTCCAACAGGATTAAAGGCAGGATTTTCAGGGTCAAAATTTTCAATATTAACATCAAGTCTAAAACCAAACAATGATTGAATTGTATTAACTTCTTTTCCACCAATAGAATTACTAAGAACTCTACAAGCTTTATGTGTAGGAGCAGCACAACCTATAACACCACCAGACCATTTGCAATTATTAATAACATATTTAATAACAAATGTCTTACCTGTACCTCCAGCACCACAAAGAGCATTAATATATTTCTTATCATCCCAAGGCTGTGCAAGAAACTCAATAAGTTCATGCACAGCTATTTCTTGGTCTTTAGTAAACTTAATGTTAGTATCTTTTCTATTACTATTAGCAATATTAAGATTACCAATCATTACAATTCGTTGTTTACATCAATAAGATTATTTTTAACTTTATCTTCATATTCTTTCCATTCTTGAAAAGCTAAAATAGTAGATTCACTATCACCACGATTATAACACGTAGTAATATGAAACAATTCCTTAACAAAAGGCATTTTAACAATTTTACCTTTAGCTATAAGTCCAGCAGCAAAAGGAATATAAAATCTAGTATCAACAGTTTTTCTATTTTCACTATCTCTTATAATTTTAATTCTATGGTTATATTCATCTAATCGACGAGCATAAACAACTTTCTTTCCTTTAGTTCTGTAACTTTCACCTGTAATGCTATATAGTTTACCATTGTATTCTACTTTATAAGTACCATCAATATATCTAATAATACCTTCACATTTAGCAACTATAATAACATATTTATTGACTATTCCTTTCTCTTTGGATTTACCTACAACTCCAAATGAGAATTTAAAGCTAACCATAACATACTACTTTCTTTTAATAGTACGCATACGTTTATCAACAGCACGAGTAATACCTTTAAAAGTATTATCCTCTGCAAATTTAGCTTTACGAGCAGCCTTTTTAGCAGCTTTCTTAGCAGCAATTTCTTCATCACATTCTTTTTGTTGTTGAATAACATCAACAGTTACAACATGATAACCACAATAATGAGAAAGAAAATCAATCTTACCACTAGTTCCATTACCAATAGCACTATTTTTAGCTACTTTAATAACTTTACTAGCAAGATTGATTCCAATAACAGCGTCAACATTATTAAGTTGACGAACAACAGAAACTTCATCATACTTTTTCATAAGTACTTTACATTTTTAAAGATTAATAAAACAATTATATTTAATAGTTAAAACTATAATAAGTTCAATAATAGTAAGATTAGTAGAGCCACTACGCTACGCTCCGTGGCGACCCCCCGTAGAGGATGGAAGCAAGCTAGTCATTAAACTTTCTTTCTAATAATATCATTAAAATCACTAGTAAGTTTACCAATCCTATCTTCAATTCTATCTAGTCTATTTCTATCCCTATCTCTTTTAACTTCCCATTGTTTATTAATATCACAAATATCAATTTGAATTTTTCTAATCCAATTTTGAGTATCGTCAATATCTCTAATAAGTCTATCTAGTTTTTTACTAACAATGGTAATTCTTATAAAAAGATATACAGATAAACCAAATATCATACCAAGTATAAAATGAGTAATATCTTCAGTCATAGAAATAATGATAAAGTTTACGAATGAGTTCAAATCTAGTATCAGTAATATTATAGATTTTAAATGCTTTAGCAACAAAATCAAAATCACCATATTTAAGTAAAGCATCTATATAATCTTTAATATCACTAAGCCACATAATAGCACTAACAGAATATCTATCGCTATCAATATTAGTAATATATTGACCAATACCTTTAGCAATAGTATCAGCAGTTATATCATTAATAATAAACTTATCAGTAAACCAATTATCTTTTATATAATGTTTATCAGTATATTTATCACGAAAGGCTTTAGATAGTTTATTACATAAATCAATATAAGAACGAGCAGCAGTTCTATTATTATGATTAACAAATTGAACATCTTTAACTTTAAGAGTTAAATTCATACCACATTCAATAATACGAACTTTAATTTGTTTTTTATCTTCATTAATATATAGAATAATAGCAAGTTTTATCTTTCCAATAACCAACATTCAAAGTAACTATATCATAAAGTTTAACTTTAAATCCAGATGTAATAGTACCATCAATATTCTTATAAGCAACATAATTCATAATAAAACTGTATTAAATTTTTAGTTTAACATTTATTAGCTAGTTCTTTTGTCCTGTATTGAACTCAATATTAATCGTGATAGATTAATCAGATTATATATGAAAATTCAACAGAGAGCAAAAGAACCGTATCTGTGAATGTATTATGAACATAAATAGCTAGTCATTTGTAGCAGCCTCATTATTCTGTTCATTATTCTTACCATCACGTTTAAGACGTTCTTTAAGAATATGTTCAGCAACAGAACCAAGTTTACATTCACTAACACAACGACTAACACCTTTAGCATGAGCTACAGTATATACAATATGATAATCAATGTATTTATTATTACCTACTGTACGTTCAACTTTAGTAATTCCAACTTCAGTCACAATACCAACACAAACACCAAGTTTAGTTTGATTATGATATTGATAAGTATATTCCATATATACTACTTGTCCTTTTTCAAACTTAGCTTGTTCTTCAATATATCTATCTAATAGACCATCAAAAATAAAAGAATCAAAATTATCCATTTTAATTATATATTTAAAGTTAATAATATACATACTAAAAAGCCTAGCACTATCTTCACAGACAATACTAGGCAAAACTACAAATACGAAATCATATAAACGAAATGTTTGACACGAATATTATTACTAATTTCACAATCAATAATAATAGAATAATTAACACTAAATCAAATATGACATATAACACTTGGACTATGATAAATATTAATAGCACTATCTTCACAGACCGTACTATTACAAAAGTTACAATTAGAAATTAAAACGGATAATAGCAATATCATAGTTTCGGAGTTCAATTCCTCCATCATCAGCAAGTGAAATAGCACTATTATCTTCACAGACAATAGTGCTAGAAATACAATCAAAAATTTATGTGGGATTATTTAGCAGATTTATTTGCTTTTCTACGTTTAAGTTCAGCATAAATTTCATCATCACTAACATTCTTAAACTTATTCTCCTGTTTATTATTATCAACAGATTGATTAGCCATTTTAATAATTTCCTTATATTCTGCATTAGAAGTATCAATAATATGTTGAGCTATAAAATGATTAATTTTAGTATTAGCTTCAACAATTTTAATAATCATATCTTTAGCATATTTAGGAAAAACAGCAATAATAGGTTTAATAATATCTTTATCTTCAATTATACTATACCAACGATTAATAAGCCAATCAAGTTCAAATCCATCTTTAGTAACAAGTTTAATAATATCTTCTTGAGTTTTACCAAAATCATTAATATATTTTTGTTCTTTAAGAACATATACAAATAAAGCTAAACCTCTAATATATTGGTCTGGAGATAAACCTTTATCTTTAATATCATTAATGAATTTATTAATAAGAGTACAATCTTCTTTATATTTAAAGGTATCACAAGTAATACTATCACAAGATTTACCAAAAACTTCATCAAAAACAAGTTTAATATCAATATTTTCCATAATTTTATTTATTTAATCATAATAACCAAAAACATCATTTTCAGGGTCAACAATAGGACTATCATCAACTATTGGTTCCCAAGCAATATCGTCAAAATCTTGACTTAGACATTCTGCATGAATTTCAACACCTTCAACATTATTATTGAAATATGTATCATCTTCAACAAAATAAATATCAGTTCTTTCCATATCTTTATATATAAAATAAACTCCGAGTAGAGAATGATTATCATCAGCATTATTAACTATAACAAACCCAATAAACAAAATGGATAAAAATGGCAGGCAAATGAGAATTAGCTTTAACAAGCTCAACAGCACTATCCATCCTCTACGGGGAGTCTACACTATAAACTTAACTAGCTTCAGAATCTTTATTCTTTTTATGAAGTTCAGTTTCAGTATCAATCATAATACCAATAACTCGCTGACTATCACTAGCAACATCAGCATGAGCTTTAACTAAAGCATCAATAAATAAATCATCTGTATATCTATATTCTCTACGAAGACCACCATCAGCAGTAACTCTAAACTTATTCCATAAGAAGTCAACATAAGCACCTTTAGCATTATATATTCTTCCATCATCTTCAAGAGTATGAAGAATATTAAGAGAAGTATGACGTCTAAATGCAGCATTGAATTTAACAATACAAACTACATCAAGAATATGTTGAGGAACATTAATTCCAACAGGAACACCACGTTTATCAGTCTTAGCATCTTTAAAATCATTATCTTCATTAGCTTGACTAACAATAGCAGTTTGTTCTTCCTGTTTACGAACTTTACTTTGTTTCTTCTTCCTAGCTTTATTCTTAGGTTGAACAGTTTCACTACTAACAACAGCATTAACTTGTATATCTTCTTCAGGAACAACAAGTTTACCTTCTTGTTTAGCTTCTTCTAAACTTTCAGCCATAGTTTTCTTTCTAGGCTTAGATTGAACATTACTAGTAGCATTATCAAAATTTACCATAACACTTATAAGTTTAAGATTAATATTATTATCAGTAGCAATATTACTCTACTGAACAACACGACAAATATAATAATTAAATATAATACTCCAAATATATTATAATTTATTTATACTATAATTCTAACTAATAATCAATAGCTATATTAAAATAACTAAAATAGTTATAGCAATAGGAATTAACTTACCATGAGTATAATAAATATCAATAGTATCAAGAGTATCATTAGTATAAAGAGAATCAGTAATATCAAGAATATCAAGAACATCATTAGTAATACCACCAGCAATATTAGCATGACTAGTATTAATAGTAATTATAATATTGATAGTATTAATAGTGCTATTATTAGCTAGAACTAATGCTGTTGGTCATTATAACTAAAAGTCTTATTAGACTTGATAGTGCTGTTAGGACTAGTCTTAATACTGGGCTTAACGATAAAATTCATGACGAAACTAGAGCTAAAGCTGATGTCAGAACTAATGTTGATGATGATGGATAACTAAAGGTTATAATGAATGAGATTGAGAAGATGATAGTATAACTAATAGTTATAGTGGTTATAATGAAAAGTTATGGAGTTATAACGAGAAGTTATAAGAGAGAAAGAGAGGGAGTTGGAACAATAGGTTTAGATTGATTATTAGGAGTGTTATTAATAGGATGAAGAGGAGGAGAAAGAATACCAGCAGGACTAGTCCCTTTAGCATGACCATCTCCACCCTCAATTCCACATTCACCACTCCCACAATCACCATCATCTCCACATTCAACCTCAATTTGACCTATTTGAACCACATTCAACTCCACCATCTCATTCTCCACAAACTCTACAATGTCCACTTTCATCTCCACTTACTCTTTCTCCACATTCAATACCTCTCGTCACCTCTAACTTCATCTCTATAACTTTTTGTTATAAGAGTAAATCTCCATGACCAATATCAGTATAACAAAATGTTATAGGAGTAAATCATCATTAATTTCATTAATAGTATTATCATCAGTAATTTCATCACGTTCATGCTTATCAAGACTTTCATTAATAACACTAACGATACTTTTTAGTTTAACAGCAATAGCTAATCTAAGTTTATCAATACTATTATATACTTGTTTGATATCATTAGCACTACCATTAGTGGTCATATTAGTAACAACAAGAGGGTGCTTAATATTATCAAGACTAAGTTTAATAAGTTCAATAGAAGTTATAGAATTATCATTCTCAACTTCAATAGTAGTAATAATACGATGTACTTTCATAATGTTTAATATTAGGACAAGACTTATCAGAACTTGCAGCTAGGTCTTGATTGATAAGTCTTATCAGACTGTTAAGTTCGTTTGCTGCAATCTATTTAATGTCGATAATGAGCATTTCCATGTCGAACACTAGCAACAGCATCAACAAAACTATTGTTGATAACATCAGTGCTACCAACCCGAAGGTTAGTAGCACCATGCTCATTAGAACGGTACGTCGTCATCGTTCATTACAGTAGCAACAAAACTAGCCGCTTTAGCTTTAGCTTCACGCTTTGCAGCAATGGCAGCACGAGCATCATCCATAATCTGCTTGATAAGTACATTATATGCACCAACAAGAACAGGGTCAGCTGGCTGTTCAATACCTACAATATGATATACATATCTATCATAATCCACAACATTGTAAAGATTATCTTTACGAGTAAATGGATTACGGTCTTGTACACCAGCAGGTACAAACTGGCAAAGAACTTTGACAGCAACACCAGTCAGATACATACTAGCAAAGCCAGCTTCAGCAGCCTCGCCAACATAGTTGACAAATCTACCGTAGAACTTGTCTTTGCGCATTACAAGCAGTATCTGATTGAATGGCGTCTGAATAGCACCAAGCATACCCATTCGATGTGTACCATCAGGCATACTTTGAGCACCTTTGACAGGACTAGCAATAGTAACAAACGCATTGAGATAAGACTTGCCATTACGACCTGTACGTTCTTGACAATCAATATTAGTAATGACAGTAGTCATTACATAACTATGACCATCAGTACAGATGCGTCTAACAACATCATCAATGGTTTCCACTTGCGCAGAACTTTGGTTATCTGTATCAACAGTAGGTTGGTTAACACTAGTAGTTGGTTCAACTACATTAACATTCTCGGAAGCAGCA
>ERZ860445.46-NODE-46-length-105811-cov-7.159206_pt1 | contig 105811 bp, 121 predicted proteins | sample MGYA00509977_ERZ860445 | MGnify/ENA primary metagenome ERZ860445 (study PRJEB30046, sample SAMN00715233) | human gut metagenome | study: EMG produced TPA metagenomics assembly of the A metagenome-wide association study of gut microbiota in type 2... | reverse complement strand
GGATGGAGAACGAAATAAACAAAGGGAATGGCTATAAAGTATATGTCACCTACGAGGAAGCACTGGAAGCCGGGATACAAGAAGCATTAAAACTTATATAATTATGAGCAAAGGAATTTATACAAAAGAAAATGTAGGTAATGGTGTATTCATCTTTACCGTCAATAAGAATTTTGTAGAACCTAAATTTTGGGGACTGCATGAAGAAAACGAACAGGCACAATGTGCAGTTATTATCCATGATGGCAATGCTTTATTCTTCTATCCGGAAGATATGGATAATGATACCCATATTCTTCTTGATTGGGAGAAAGAGCAAACAGGGAAGATATATCCAACCACAGAAGAAGGTATGAAGGATACCGATGGAATAGGCAATACCAAAGCATTAGCTGTATCCGGAAGCGAAATTGCTAAGAAAGTCATTGCATTAGATTTATGCGGATTAAGCTGGTACATTCCTACACTACAAGAGAGTGTTTTAGGGTATGAACATAAGGTCATGCTGAATGCAGCCTTAGCTATCTGCGGAAAACAACCAGTGAAAGATGACTGGTATTGGTGCTCTACGAGAAAAAGAGATAAATGGAATTTTGTTTTTTCTTGGAACCATGGGTCTAAAGATGATTGTCATCAAGAGGATACTATTTTGGTTCGCCCTGTATCTAATATGAAAATAAGATAAGAGTTGTTTAAATGAAAATATAATTGTATATTTACAACATCATTGTTACTTTCTTTTGCAGAATGATTGTTTCTGTCATTTAAACATTCTGTGATTTGAATCTTCATATAAAAGTTGTTTGACCGGGTGATCTTGAGAAAAATTATCCGGTTTTTCTTTTAATATGTTTCTTTTTATAAAAATATTTCTTATTTTTACAAAGAATATATTCACAAAATTAATATAATATGGCCGATTATAATAGTAAATACACTGGAAGTGAGATAGATAGCGCTATCGGTAAGGTTCTCAATAATGAGGTAGGAGGAATGATTTTAATTCCTTCTGCGGTTCTCAATCTTACTCCAACATCTTCATCTTCTGATATTTTAAGTGCATTTGGTGGCGAAGAAGTATTTAAATCTATTTGTCAGAATGTATTAAATGGAATTACACCTTATATAGGTTCAGTTAATAGCCAACAAAGACAAGTAGATGTTATTTTTACTAATTTCTTCGCAATTATAAAAGATAACTCTTATACATTATCATTTTCTCAACTATCTTATATAGGTGGTAATTACAATTATGATTTTAGATTGCAGGGAAGAACAGTTACTTTTACTAAAACACTTATTGCTTACGGTTTCGCAAATATTTCCTACGTTAGTGTTAATACAATAAATATTAATCCAAGTCTTTCTCATCAGCAAATTTTAGATCATTTAGGTTTAGATTTAAATGGAGTTAAAGAACTTGCTTTTAAAGCCAATTATAACAATTTAATTATTGTATCTTCAGGAACCAACGAAATAAGAACTTTGATTTGGGATGTAAAATCTTCTTATACTAATGATTCAAATTGGACTTTAAATGTATCATCCTCAGCTCCATTTGAAGATGATAAGAATATTTTGGTAGTAAGAAGATTTGTTATTCAATGTACAAATAGCACTTTATCTTGTACAAATAACGAAACAGTTCCTTATCAAAGGAATAGAGTTAGAGGTGTTACATCTATTGGTGGAGTTGGTTTTTATAACATTCTTAGATGTCCTCTGGATGCAAGTGAAAATACTTGTTCAGGTATTGTTAATTTTGTTCAGAGGACAGGAAATAATAGTGCTAACTTTTTGACTTTTTACTTTTATGTAAATAATAACACTTTGAATGTTAAAGCACTTGCAAATACAAATCCTGATGCATTACCTTCTATAGCTTATACTTCAAATTCTAATGAAGGTTATTTAGCTATTAAAATTAATTCAACAGGTGAGATTCGTTACGATATTTCTATTTCTGTAGAAGCAAATTGTTGTCTTCTTAGTGATAACAATATTTTAAAATCGTATTCAAATTTAGGAAATAAATCAATCGTTAATTTTTAAAAGATATGAAGAAAAATATAAGTTATAATAGAACAGCAATAGTTAATCAAGGAGGACAAGTTTCTTCTATTACTATTTCAAGAGCAATTGAAATTGGTACAGTAGATAAGAATATTACTACTGCTTCTCTTGAAGAAGATGAAGATTATAGACCTGATTGTTTCTATGTAATACCTCTTACTGAAGGTACAATCAAAGTAAGACTTGTTGGTGGCAGAGAAGATTATACAATCTCTGAAGCAGAAGTAACTGCAAATCTCGGATTACCAATTCCTTATTTGGTGGAAATGGTTTATAAGGATGGAACAACTTCGGAACTTAATATAGGTTGGTAGTTTAGAAATGGCCAGATGTTATATATTTGCAAATAGAAAAAAATGTCTACCAGGAGTATATAGTATGATAGGAAGAGGTATTGGAATTCCATTTAGACGTGGAACAGGTGGAGGAACAAGCATTCCTCCGGAAATTAAGAAAAATATAATTGCTTGGTATGACCCGAAGAAGCAGGGTATGACGAATTTTGATGTTATTGAAAGTTATGCAGACGATTTTACTAAATGGAGAATTGAAAACACAGGAGTTACTTCTACTCAAAAGAAAATAGTTATTGCTGCTGGTACAGAACTAAAATATAATGTCGCTTATAAAGGTTTTGGAAATTCTATTGCTGAATTTGATATTAAATATACAGGTAGTGCTGTTATAAGATACCAATATAACAAGGAAGATGGTACAACGGGTATTATTACTATTAATAGAAGTGGTATCTATCATTTACCTGCCAGCATTAAAGCTCAAAAGAATTTTGGTTTTTATTGTAATCCTCAAACAGTAACAGAAGAAGCTACTATTGAGCAGCTTCCTACTTCTATTCTAAAAGACTTTAGCGGCAATAAACATGATGCTTATTTATACGGTTTTAAAGGTAGATTGAATAGTGGTGTTGGAGTTTATGTTCAAGATTTTACAGAATGGATTTTTGGTTCTATTATTAATAATATAAGTACAAAACATCACAATAAGATTCATATTGTTAAAAAGAACCCTAATGCTTATTTTGGTTATACTGTTGGTATTCAAAAAGCCAATTATTATAATAAACCTTATAAACTTAAGTTTAATTTTAATAAAAAAATAGATGATATTAAATTTAATATTGTTTCTACCGATGGTAATTTAATTTCTACTCGATGTTTTTCAGCTATTATAAATAGCGGTTCTGTTGTAGATATTCCTATTATTAGTGAAGAAATTTTCAATAATAAAGAAGAAACTGATATTTATTATGATTTCGAAACAAATAAGGATATTGAAATTGATATTGAATTGATAGCGGATTATCCTAATCAACTTTGTTATGATGGTAAATCATCTTATGCAGTTGCTTATGATATGCCTATATTAACGGATTACACGGTGATGGCGGAGAGGACGTGGTTTGAAATTGGTGATAATTCCTGTTTTGCTTCCAAACGTATAGGAGCAAATAAAGGAGCTTTTGCTATTGAATATCGTAAATTATATGTAGAAAACTTTGGTTCATATAATGCTATCACTTTTGTTGCCAATAAAAAAGAAATAATTGTTCAATCAAAAGAAAAATATAATGATAAAGATTTAATTGCAGGCAATGAAATAGATACTAATCAATTACTTATTGGCGGTATTAGTTTGAACAATAACAGACTTAATGAACCATATATCGGCTGCCATGGCAACATCATAGTCGCCGACCGCAGCTTCACCGAAGAAGAGATAAACTGGCTTAAACAAAACTGGGATAAGATATGAAAAATAACATCATTGGATTTCTAACTTATTTAATAGTTACAATCCTATTCAATCAAAGTGTAAGTTTTATTATTCTTTTTATTAAGGAAAATAGTGATAGATGTCATTATTACAATGGTAAATGGAACAAGAAAGACTTAATTTTAGGATGTGGCTCAATTTTAATTGGATTTTTAGTAAAACGATTTTTATTATGAGTACTTATAAAGTAGGTTACAATTGGGTAGTAGACGAAATGAAAGGATTTCGTCTCTACCTTTCACAGATTGAAAAAAGACTTTTTGTTTCTGAAGAAGAAGTAAAAATGATTGAGGAATATCTTGAATACCCTAAAGAAGATATTCTTGTTCTTATTCCTGGATATAATATTTCTTGGTTTGGTAAAATGAAACTTGCTGAGAAATTCAAATCTAATGATGAAGATCTTGTTAAACAAGTATCTATCAATGAATCTAAATCTCTATGGAAAATGTATCAAATGGATTTTCGTTGTGGTAGAGTTTACATGATTTCTTGGCAAGTATTTGTAGACTTTTTAAATGAAGAACATCTCGATTTTCCTAAATATATGAATGTTTCTCAAAGAAGTAAGAAAGATAAAACTCTTAACGAATTACTTTATAGATAAAATAGTTTTTATTCGTTTATATAATAGAAATAATATGGGTAAAGAATTTGCAACAAGAAATCTTATTCATGAAAAAATACCTGAATTTCCAGGAGGTTCAGATGCGGATGTATTTTTGACAAAATCTGAAATAATACAACAGACATTCCTTGTCAATGTAATAGATAGTAGAGATAATGAAATTCCTATTATGGATAATGTTGTAAAATCTTCTATTACATTTACTGCTGATTTGATGAATGTAAGATTACCTCAAGACACTTCAGGTATACTTATTGCAATCGTTTCTCAAATTAATGGTCAATATGCAGATTGGTCTGTAGAATCAGTTTCAGATTATTTTAATGCATATAAGCGAGATAATAACAGCCTTGTTATTAGTGCAAAAGAAAATCAAACTACAGAAAATGAAAAAAGAGGTAGTGTAGTTATCGTCCAGAGTGCATCAGGACAGAAACTCGAACTTTCTGTTACTCAAGCTGCTGGCGAAGTTACTTATGAATATGTTTTTTCTATTGATCCTACTTCAACAATGATATCTGCAAATGGTGGAAGCGTTCAAGTTAATATCCAATCTTATAAAAAGAAATATATAAACGGTGTATACGAAGGTTTCAATTATCCTGTAGGATTAAGTGTTGGTTATTTGAGTGGTGATGATTTCAATTCTATTAATAGAGAAGGATTACCTTCCTATGTAATAATTAGTTCTGGTGAAAATCAAAATGAACGTGTACTTTCAGAAATAGATAGATTCACTCAAGATGAAAGTGGTAAAACTATAGATTTCACATACAATCAAGAAGCTGCTGTTATTACATATAAATATACTTTTATTGTTAATCCAGCATCTTTTAGATGGGCAAATAGTGAATATTCAATAAAAAAATCTTATGTTGACTCAATTAAAGTCAAATATAGAAACGGTAATTATGTATCACAAGAACCAGTTGGCTATTCATTTAATGCTTTTGGATTACAAGCTTTTACTGCAAAACTTGCTAATGATACTATAACAATTAGTAGAGTAGGTGGATCGACTGGTGCTATAGAAAACATATTTTTACAACAAAATGAATCAAAAATACAACGAAGTATATCACTTGAAGTTGAACGAGTATAATATAAAAGGACTTTTTTGACGTTATATCTTAAAAGTCCTTAATTTATCATCATTTTGGAGATAAACGTTTGTTATCTCCAAAATAAGGTGGACCTTTACAATATCAAAAGAAGAGATAATGTTAAACAACTAAAAATTAAAGAATTATGAAATCTTATACAGTTTATTTTAGTGAACCAGTTTGTTATAAGTTTATAGATAATAAATCTAATAAAAAAGTTGAAAAATGGGATGATACATTTACTTTTTACTCTCTTATTCCTGCAAAGAAACTTATTAAAGCCAATCTTGATAAATATAAAAGTTCTTGTATAATAAAATATGAACGAATGGGAATTGGAAAAAATCTTGGAGAAATCGATATTAAAAAGATCAAATAAAAACTTTTTCAATAATGATAAAATCGCTAAAGAACTTAAGAATAAGTGTTAATCATAACATATTCTAAATTCTTTATATAAAACGAATAAAAACAGGAGAAATTCAAGTATATTTTTTATTAACTAATTAAAAATTTAAATTATGTTTTCAACTTATTACTATTCATTCGTTACAATTTGTGCTTTTTGGAGTATAGCAGGATTAATCTTTCTATTATGGGCTATAGGTCAATACGCTAAAAGATTAAATCGTGATCAAGGAAGTTGGATTTTCATTGCAATTGTATTTTCACCAATTATTGCTTTCTTGAGCCTTTATATGGTAGGTGAAAAGAAAATCGATGGAATAACAACAAATCGTACTTCTACATCATCTTCTCGAGAAAGTGAAGAAGAAATTCAGAAAAAAGAATCAAATGAACTTTCAGTTCTTTGGTTTGTTGTCTTTATAGCTTTAGCGTTAATCTTGGTATTATCGTTATAACCTCCTATTTATGCGGGTTTGGGAGAGATTAAACTCTATTATATCCCTTATAGGATAAGGGGATTTAATACTATTATTCTTCTTTATTAGGAATATAAGAAAGATAAGAAGAAATCCTATTACATAGAATTATGTTATATAATAAGGTTTCAGAATTCTCAAACCTGCATAAATAGTGATATTGAAGGTAAAAATAAAGAATAGATGAGAGTGACAGAGATTTATACACTATCGATTGCAGATATGAAAAAAGGTAGTATCTTTACACTCAGAAAGCCGTGAGGCTTGTTTTTAAGCAAAAGAAAATTTTGTTTGTCATATTTTTTTTTTTTGGTTTTTTAGTAAAGAAATTAATCTGAGTAAAGCGTTACTCAGATTTTTCTTTTTATAGGTTGTAGATTGAAGAATTTCATCTATCTTTACAGCATTCAAAAAAAAGAAAAATATGATAACAAGAAAATATAATATAGCCGAAAGGCAAGTTTTTAAAATCCTAATGATGGTTGCAGGAATGGTTGAAGATTATCCTTGCAGAAAATTCTCTTCTAAGAATGAATTAATCAATCTCATTTCTAACGAGTTAATGTTATCTATAGATAAGGTGAAGAAAATCTTATCAGAGTTCATCTATTTTCACAATTTTGTAAGATTGAAGAATAAAGAAGGAGAGATTTATGTTGAAATCTTAAGAGAAGATCCTTTGCCTGATGAACAAAGTGAATGGAAAGATGAAAACGGTGATTATAAATATTATAAGAATAAAATTTATTTTCACAATCTTACTAATTCAATGAGAGCTACCTTTAAGATTAAAGATGAATTATATCATTTTGGTATAGAGGAATTAGAGGTAATCGAATGTCTTATAAGTGCAAAATACGGAATAACAAAATACATCCTACCTATTAAAGAAGATGATGATCCATTTGAAAAAGCTGAAAAAACAGCGTCTAAATTCCAACATTACGAAAGTGTAGAATACATTGCATCAAAAACAGGATTAACTATATATAAAGTAAGAAATATACTGCATAAATTCGAAGAAATAAGTCAAAGAATACCACAATTAAAGAAATATTTTAGATATAGAAATAAAACTCGTAATGACGAATCAATACGTAAGCATAAAGGAACAAGAACAAAGACAATATTCTCACCTAATAATAGAAAAGAACTCAACGAGGCACTTAATATTTTGCTTGAACATTTTCATATTAAAGTAGAGCGAAGAATAGGTTCTATACATAAGAGTAAGAAATTGATATATGATAGAAAAGGTTATAATGGTGAATGCGCAAAAAACAATATTGAAAATAGATTGAAATTTATCAAAAGTCCTTGTTATAGAGCGTATTATAGAGTTAAAGCACAATTATACAAGATAGATTCAGATTGCATTGGAGATGAAATAATTTCAAGGAAAATCATAAGAATAATAGATGAATTCTACAGGAATGATATGTTAGATGAATTGATTGAAATAGAAGAAATTCTACTATATAATCACGTTTTGTTAAATGTTTTAGAAAAAGTTCAATCAATACAAAGAAAATGTAGGACCATAAATAAAACAAGAATTCTAATGTAATCGTTTGAGATACGTAAATTTATGATTACTTTTATGCAATAAATTTAAAATTACGTATTGTATGGATATCAGAGAATATACGAGAGATGAGTTCAATAAATTTATTGAACAACATAATCTCGAATCTTTCACTTATAATCAAGTTAACGCTTTTTCACATGATATAGTAGAAAAAGCGCAAAAGAATGAGTTGAATGATTTTGAGATTTATTGTGCAGCAGCAGAATATGAAATGCTTGAAAAAGCAATTGTGGTTGAGAATGATTTGACAAAGAGTTTCGTCTATTATAGACCTACTCAAGTAGAGGCAGTAGAAATACCTGATGGTATTTTCAAGTCTATAAATGATAAATCCTCTCTTCGTTATAAAGAGACTCCTTTGAACATATTGAAAGGTATTGTTGGTATCAATTGTGCAGATGAAGATGCAATTGAAAAAGCAAAAGCACTTCCTATTGGTACAGAGAAAACCTATGGTGGTAAACTTTACGTTAAGACAGATAAAGGTTGGAGATTAAAGACAAAAGGTACTCGTAGTGCTGCTAAACAAGAAGCTGATAAAACACCAGATGGTTCTTCAAAAGAAAATAAGGTTCAACACGAAGGTAAAACTTTCAATAAAATACTTTGGGATAAAGTAAACGAAAATGCTGGAAAGATTCTCTCTGAAAGTGGTATTCGTTATGACAAAGTATTTCCTATCCGAAGAAGTGGAGATGCATTTGTAATTCCTTATTTAGGAAAGGGAGCAAAAAATCCTTCAACTGTTCTTTATACTATGGATGGATCTCATGCTTTGGGTGCAAGCAGTTCTAAAATTATAAAAAAGCTTGCTGAAGAAGCTCGAAAAGAAGAAAAAGGTTTGTGATAAAAATAAATTAAAGAAAGATGAATAAATTAAGATCTTATCTATGTAGTTTTTACTTTCCAATCTTTTTAAGTTTGCCTTTATCACTTGTTTCAACAACACCTTTTATAGAGAAATATATTTTTAACGATTGGGATTTTTTAAAGTATTTAATGATACTCGTTATCTTAGATACTTTAATCAGTTGGATTTATCATTTGAAAATTAAAGATTTTTCCTCTAAAGGATTTTCAATGATCTTAACAAAATTATTGATATACAGTTCAATTCTTATTGTAGCTCATATTATTGGTAATTTTACTGTTAAAGGAGGAAACGTTGAAATTTATACTTGGTTTAATTCTGTAGCATGTAATGCTTTAATTATAAGAGAATCGATTTCTATTATAGAAAATGCAGCAAAGATAAATCCTAATTTAGTACCACAGCGAATTAAAAAGTATCTTGCTGATTTCGATGAGAACGGTTCTAAGAAAGAGAAAAAATAGGATTTAAAAACATTTAATTTAAAAATTTAAGATTATGAGACTTTATAGATTTATAGACGTAGATAAGAATATTGATACAGTAGTTGTAACTGACGGTAGTTGTGATCAAAAAAGAGTGTTTATTACTGAAATAAGAGGAATTGTTTCTCCAGGCGATGTTAGCGCTACTAAAGAACAAGTAGAAGGAAGTAATGAACTTTTGAAACTTGGATTCCCTTGGAAAGTAGGACATTCTGTAATGCACCAAGAACTTGTTGATTTTGCTGAAACAGAAGGATTGGTTCTTGAAATTACTCCACAAGGTTTAAATGAACTTGTTGGTGTAGAAGGAGAATGGAATGATAACAACTGTATTTTGACAATTAGAACTTCAATTCCTTCTAAGAAAGAGATTGAAATACATTTCCCTAATACTGTAACACTTGACGAAGCAGCAGGACGTTATGGCAACATTCGAGGTGATAGAAAAGGTTTGATTGCAATTCTTAAATCACGTGAAACTTCAATGACATTCTCTTTGGAAGATTTAGGTCTTGGAGCTAAAGAAGATTTGAATGTCGTTATTACCGCTGAAAGTGGAATTCAAAAATTCGAATTAACTGCTAAAAAATAAAGTTTATGTTGAGACTTTTATTTACAACTCAAGATAAATCTAAACAACTGACTGTTATTACTGATGGTATAGACAGTCAGTTGAACGTATTCGTCACAGAAAATACTGTTGGCGATATAGATTACTTCAAATCCTTAGGTATAATGATTTTACCTGGACATGTATACAATATAGGTACATTAAAAGGATGGGCTTTCAATAATGCTCTTATTCTTATTTCATATCCCGAAGGATTAAATGAAGAAGCTCAAATTCTTATTGATGTAACAGAAGAAATAAGATATACATTTACTGCTAAAACTTCTAAATTATCATTTCCTAATACAGGAGGTGATGAAGAAGCTGTTGTTACTTCTTATAAACAAAAGTACGTAAATGGTAAACCTTCAGGAAGTCAGACTGCATTAGAAGTTACTTTTGAAACTGCTTCACCTTATTCAGTAAGTAAAGGTGGTACTGTGACTATTTCTGAAAATCCTACAAATCAAGTTAGAAATGGTAACTTAAAGGTAACTCAGAAAGAAAGTAATAAAGTCTTAAACATTTCTCTTACGCAAGCAGCTTCTAAAGTAAGTTACAATTACTCTTTTACAGTTAATCCTAAAGAATTGACATTTGTTAATACAGGAGAACTTAAAACTGTAGATGTAACACATACTAAACAGAAGTTGGTTAATGATAAACCTTCGGGTTCACCGATTAAAGTTGCATTTGATGTAGAAATAGCAGGAGCAGGTTTTAGTTACGACATTATTGATAGTGGTGTAAACGTTACAGTCAGTGAAAATCCTGGAACTTCAAAAAGAACAGGAACAATTACTATTTCTTCACAAGAAAGTGAAGATTCAACTATTGTCAATCTTTCTCAGAATGCTTCTGTTATAACTTACGATTATACAATCACAACAAATCCTACAAGCTTATCTTTTGTTAATACAGGCGAAACAAAAGCATTTACTGTAAATTCTAAGAAGCAAAAGAAGCTTAATGGTAAGGATAATGGTAATCCTACTGATGTTGGATTTTCATTTGTTGTGAATGGAACAGGATTTTCAAAAGGTTCAGGTAATAATGTAGTTGCAGCAGAAAATGTTACTGAAATTCAAAGAACTGGAAATGTAGTAATTACTCAAAACGAAAGTAATAAAACAGCTACTATCAATTTGAGTCAAGCTGCAGGAACTGTTACTTATGAATATACATTAGATGCAGATCCTGATACATTAAATTTCGTAGCAGCAGGTGAAACAAAAACATTTGGTGTTTCAGCTAAGAAGCAAAAGAAGATAAATGGTAAGAATTCTGGAGCAGCTTCTGTCGTTAATTATACCACAGTAGTAAGTGGAGATGGATTTACAAAAGGTACAACAGAATATTCTGTAGTAGCTGCTGCAAATTCAACAACTGCCCAACGTACAGGTCAAGCTGTAGTAACAATGAGTGAAGGTAATAAAAAAGTAACCGTAACGTTAAAGCAAGAAGCTGGTGTATCTGCATAATAGTTGATAAAATGGGAAAAAGAAAAAGAACAAATATAAAGGAAAAGTCAGGCTTCAATAGCCTGACTGACCTTTCGTTAGATGAATTAAATAGATTGCAAAAATCAATACCGTATGCGTTTCAAAGTAAAATACAAGCGTCTTTAAATTCAAATAATCCTGAAGAGATTATGAAAGCAAATCTCTATTTAGGAGAAATAACTCCTAATTCAGGAAGAATTCAATCAGTCTTTTTCGACCCTAATGATCTTTCAGGAAACGGTAAAGGATTTAAAGACTCGAAAGGTATTTTATCTTTTGAAGTTCTTCGTAGAATGGGTGATATCCATATAATTCGTTCTATAGTTAATACACGTATTGAACAAATACAGAATTTCCTTCATTTCTCAGAAGATGATCAAAAAGAAGGATTTACTATAAGAAAAAAGACCTCTTTATTTAAAGAAGAGAAGAAAGAGATTTCCAGTGTTGAAAAAAAGAAAATCGAAGAGATTGTTGAATTTTTGATGAATAGTGGATTTAATGAGAAATGGGATAATATTGATGATTTTCAAACATTTGTTCGTAAAATAGCTTTTGACAGTCTTACTTTAGATCAACTTGCGTTTGAAGTCGTAAGAGATAAAGGATGGAATATCAAAAAATATAGAGCAGTAGATGCATCTTTAATTCGTTTTTTAGATAGTGTAGATCCTAAGCAAAGAGAACGCTTAGAAGATTATCGTTTTAAAGGTTATTTACCGAGATTTTGTATGACGTGGGATGAACAGATTCTTATTAATCCTACGACTAAAGAACCTATACTTTATTATCCTTGGGAACTTGGATTTGGTATTAGAAATAAATCTTCTGATATTAGAAAGAATGGATATGGCACATCTGAACTTGAAATATTAGTTGAACTTATTACAGGTGTATTATGGAGTATTCAATACAATATGAATAACTTCTCAATAGGTTCAACTCCTAAAGGATTTATCAATGTTAAGAATGCGAATATATCTGATTCAAATTTGAATGAATTTAGACAAGCGTGGAGTCAAATGATGACGGGCGTTAGAAATGCAAAGAGAACTCCTGTCATCAACGGAATTGATCTTGAATGGATTGATTTGGACAAATCGAATCGTGAAATGGAATATCAAGAATGGGCTCAATTTCTTGTTATTATGGTTTGTTCTGTATATAGAATTGATCCTTCTGAATTAGGTTTTTCATTCAAAAATCAAGCGCAATTATTTGGTCAAGATGGTCAAAAAGCAAGATTGCAACATAGTAGAGAGAAAGGTCTCAAACCTATTTTAATTTTCCTTGAAAATATTATTACAAAATATATTGTAAGTGAAATCGATGAAGATTATGAATTCGTATTTACAGGTATAGAAGTTGAAGATGAAGAAACTCAAGTAAATCTTGATAAAACAAAACTCGAATCAGGTATGGTTTCTATGCAGGATATTTTTAAGAAGTATTCAGGTAGAGAATTTGATCCTGAAAATGATATTATTCTCAATCAAGTTTATCAGCAAGCTCAATCGTCAAAACAGCAACAAGAAATGTTTGGAAGTTCAGTACCTGGAGAAATGAATGAAGAAGGTGTATCTCAAGATGAGAGCGAAAATCCGTTTGACAAATACAAGTCAATTGATAATCCTATTATGACAGCAGCATTTGATTATATTGGTAAAAATTTTGGTAAATGATTATGAACCATCTTATTAAAAGAATAAAAGGTGTTGACGTACAACAAATGTCTAAAGAATCAAATGTTATTCGTCACGTTAAAGATCCTATAAGATATCCAAAAGTTCAATGTTGTTATGAAGGATTAGCTCAAGTAATGATAGCTACCCAAACAAACAATATGATGAATTCATTGACTGAAGAAATGTTGAAATTAATAAAATGATATTCACTCCTAACGAAATACAAAAACTATTTGGTATTATTGATTTTCGTTTAGCTAAAATCATTGCCGATGTTCTTGGAGTTAATCAACTTACTCCTGAGGATAAAATACTACTTGAAAGAAATAAAGTTGAATGGAGAAAAGAATTAGGAAAAGTTTCTCCATATTATCAAGCTTATTTATTTGGTAAGTTATCAGGTGTTTTATCGCCATCTCAACTTCAAAGTATAGATTATAATGATTTTTCTCAGTATATAGAAAGAAAACAATTCAAAACACTTTCTAATACTGAGAAAGCTATGTTTAATGCAGCCGCAACTCGCTCTTATGCTTATATAAAAAGTATGGGTTCAAGAATGAAGGATATCATAAATAATACTGTATCACAAGAAGAGATAAAGTTACTTACTGAACAACAAAGAATACTTGAACATACTACAATCAAGAAAGAAATGATTGAAGGAGTTCTTAAGAAGAAATCAATCCAGAGTATTGTAAGTGATATAGGACATTCACTTGAAGATTGGAATAGAGATTGGGGTAGAATTGTTGAGACAGAAATGCAGGGTATTTATCAGATAGGTGTTGCTCAACAAATTATGGAGAATTATGGAGCAGAAGCACTTGTTTATAAAGAAGTTTACCAACAAGCATGTTCTTCTTGTATTCATGCTTATACAACTCAAGGTATTGGATCAAAACCAAGAATTTTTAAATTAATTGATCTTATAGCTAATGGTGATAATATAGGATTAAAAAGAAAAGATTGGAAACCTGTTTTAGGACCGCAACATCCATTTTGTTATGATGAACAAACTGAAGTTTATACAGATCAAGGATGGAAGTTATTTACTGAATTAAATCAAACTGAGAGCTTTTTATCAATGAATCTTGAAAATAGAGAAGTTGAATTTGTAAAAGCAACGAGATACGTTAATCAAATTTACAAGGGATTAATGTATTGTAGAAAGAATAAAGATATTGATCTAATGACCACTCCTAATCATTTTCATGTATGTAAGACGAGAAATGGTATTGAGTTAATTAAAGAGATTGACCTCTATAATTGTTCTCTTGTAGCACTTGATTTCAAATCAGAGGAAAAATTTGGATTTAAATATATCAAAAGTTCGAAAGTAAAACCTATATTTAAAATGTATGAAGGTTTTATCTGTGATGTGGAACTTGAAAAATATCATACTTTATTTATAAGAAGAAATGGTAAAGTATGTATTTCAGGAAATTGTAGATGTAATCTTCGTCATATTCCTAAAGGATATGTTTGGGACGAAGAATTAAAGACATTCATTCCTCCTAAAGATTATAAAAGAAAAATACAAAGAGAAAGTAAGGTTAGGATTTACGTTGGTGATAAAGAATTTATTGTTTAAAAAGAAGATATATGAAAGGCTTTAATTCGGGTTTCGTTGAAATTCAAACATTTGAAGGTGAAAAATTCTTAAAGGATTTAAGACCGGGTGATTTAGTTATTACAAGTGATAAAAAGTACAATCGAGTTTATTCGATAGAACAATCATTAACATCTGTAGATGAGGATATTTACGATATTCATTATCATACAGACAAAGAAGGTGTTTTAGAAAGAATTTCAGGTGATACAATTCTCTATTTAAATAGCGCTAAAGGAATTAGAGTTAAAGATTTGAAAAAAGGAGTAAAAATCAAATATCTTGGTGGTAAAAATGCTGTTGTTGATAGAATTGAAAGAATGGATACTATCAATAAAACGTTGTACAGTATAAAGTTTATAAAGAAAAATTCTACCTTTTATATCAATAATATATGTATAAAAGGGGATTGATATAAAAATATATTGTAATTTTAAACAGAAATTAATATTATAGCTATGAATATAAAAAAGTTTTTAGGTCTTCAATCAAAAGAAGATAAGATTCAAGAATATAGACAATTACTTGAAAAATCCTATAGAAACTCTTTAAGAGTAGATGAGCTTGCTGCAGAATTTTCAGAGCAAAATAGCGTTTTGAAAAGTATCTCAATTTTAAGTGATGATGATAGAAAGGAAGTTGAGGAACGTAATAAGAAATTCATTTCAGATCATGTTAAGAATATCTCAGACGTTTATAAAGAGAAAACTTCTATTGAGAAGTCTATGAAGAAACTTGAAAGCGAAGATGAAATTGCAGATATCTTGAAAGATATAAAATCTTTGTATGATTTTAAGAGAATGTACAAAAGCAAACGAATTTCTAAATCAGTTTACAATGATATTCTCAAATCTAAAACAGGCAAGATACGTTATGCAGATGTTTTACTTTTTAGAGGTTCGAAATTGTTGATTCTTCAAAGAGCAGGAGATCAAGGTAATCATACAGATGAATGGTATATTCCTGGAGGACATGTTGATGCTGGTGAAGATTTTCGTACTGCAGCACAACGAGAATTACTTGAAGAAACTGGTATAGACATTCCTGAAGATATCCTTACTGAAGTAGCTGTTGCAACAGGTAAGGATTTTGAAATTCACTATTTTATAGGTCATGTAAGTGAAGAAACTCCTGCTTTTGTAGTTGTTGATTCTGAAGAAGAAATTGGAAGTGCTTGGATTGAACCAGGAACAGAGTTAGATGATTATGAATTCATTTTTGACATGAAAGATAATCTGAAGAAAATTCTTGGTTTTGAACAAAAACCTTCTAATTTTATCAAAATCCAAAAAGCATTCTTTAACGGAGAGATTTCAGAAGAAGTATTCAAATCTTATTGCAAGCAACATCCTGAAGAAATTGAAAAAGCAAACAATAAGACTTACTTTTCTCATAAAGAAAGAATGGATCTTGCAGAAAGAGGTGAAGCTATGTCTAATGGCAAATATCCTATTAGAAATTCTCAAGATTTGAAAGATGCAATTCGATTGGTAGGAGCTTCAGATATGCCTGAAAGTAAAGTAAAAGCTTGGATAAAAAAAAGAGCAAAGGAATTGGGACTTGAAAGTGAACTTCCTGAAGATTGGATTGAAAAAACAATGTCTTGTGAAGATGTTGCTCCATTGCAAAAAGAAGATCTTAAAGAAGATGCAGTAGGACCTCAAGGTGACGGTATTACTGAGAATGAAATTGAAAAAGCTGTAGACGGATTTAAACTTTTGATTGATTTTAATGATTTAGATCAAGCTCAAGTATTAAAATCATTAATTAATGAAATGAAAGAATCTGGTAAACTTGATATTAATAGTGTTATCGATCAACAAGAAGAAATTGAAAAATCTTGGGGTATTGATAATATTAGAGAAGAAGCTTGGAGTGATCCTTCTTTAGACGACGGTTCTCAGATTGAAAAAGCGAGAAAAGGTTATCCAGTTGGTACAGAAAAGACTTATAATGGTAAACAATATGTTAAAACTGATAAAGGTTGGAGATTAAAGAAAAAAGAAATGACTCCACGTGAACGTTTTGAAAAAGAAAAGAGTGAGAGATATTCTGGAATGGACAAACGTTCTCTTGAGATTGCTGAAAGTATTGCAAAGGATATTCTTAATGAAGGTCTTATAGATGAAGATACAAATGAATTAACAATGTCTCATGTTATCAAACCTAAAATTGATAAAATGATTAATGAATATACTAAAGGTTGGGGTATAAAAGCATCTGAATTAAAACCTGGAGAAGTTGTTCATATTAATGAATTTCCTACAAGTGCAAAACTTACTTATAAAGGTGAAGAAAACGGTAAATACGTTTTTGAAAGAGAAAATGGTGAAATCGAAAAAGTAAGGTCTAAATCAAGAGTTTTTCATAGAGATGATCAATTGATTGATAAAACTGCAGTACAATGGAAAGTAAGAGATATTCTTAATAAAAAGAGAACAAATTGGTTTAATAAATCTGAAAACATAGATGTTGAAAAAGCAAAAGATTTGATGTACGGTGTTTTTGCAGACTATGCTAATTTTCTTGAAGGAGTAAAAACAAGAGTTAAGAATATTCATTGGGGAGAATTAGATAATTCTAAACATGTTTATCTTGATGATTTGATCGACGAATTACTTGACTACGAAGATAAAATAATGGAAGCTGGTCAAAGTGGTTTTGGTCGTTTTGGAGATGGAGAAATCAACGGTGAAAAAATTGAAGAAAACGATCCGATTAAATTGATTGATTTGATTATTGAGCGTACAAAAGATTTCCACGAAGTTATTGAAGATAATATCGATTACATTGGTGAAATGTCATGGATAGAAGATTTTCTTGCAACGTTGAAACAAACGAAATATCGTTTACAACTTCATTAAAATTTGTAAGATAGTCTTGAATATCATTGTACTGCGGGGTTGACTTTGCTGAGGACAATAATTCAAGACTATCTTCTATTTCGTTAATAATTCAATAAGAAATTTATGTTGAATGGTGAAAACTTGAAGAATGATATAATAGGTTCATTTGATGATCTGATGAAAACTCGTAGAGCTTCTGTTGGTGAGATAAGAGTATGGAGTGACGGGAAGAAGTATATCAAGACTCTTAAAGGTTGGATTCCTACTGAAAAAGCATCTTCTTATAGTAAGAAAGATGTGATTTGGCATGAAAATAAGTTTGGTGAAAATTATTCTGAATACGCAGGCAAACCTAAAGAAGCACTCGATTTTCTAATTGACAAAAAGAGTGGTCAAGTTAGAAATGCTTGGGAAAGAGATGATATTGGAGATATAGATATTGTCTATGGTAAGAAAGCGTTTGGCTTGAGACATATCATAGGAAAACATGTAGGTATAACAGAAGATGGAAAAGAGAAAGATTTCAAAGATGAGAAAGAATTAATCTCTACTATTGACAAACTTCTTAGAGAAGGTGAATTAATAAGAGATTATATTGATGAAAATGGGTTTAGAAAGAGAATTTTATCTCTTGGGAAACATACTTTAGTAATTACACAGACGATTGTAGTGGACAATGAAGATAATTTCAAAGAGAAAAGATGGATTGTGACTTCTTATGATCCTACACGAACAATGAAAGAAAAGGGTATAAAGAAAGCGATTTCCGAAGAAATCGCCTTAGAAAAGGAAGTAATAGACAGTCATTCCTTGTCTATCCAAAGGAAGAAGGATGCACCTTTAGTTGCTTACTCTTCACCTTCCTTTTCACTGCCTAAAGATACGACTAATACGAATGATATGCAACAATTTATGGACGAAATTATAGAAAAGAGTAAGAAAGGTGCACCTATTGGTACAGAGAAGACCTACAGTAATGGTAAGACTTATGTTAAAACTGAAAATGGTTGGAAACCAAAAAGTGGTGCTAAGAAAACTAAAAAAGAAGATGATCAAACAGAGAAAACATCTTCTAAAGTAAATGATGTAAATTCTTATGCTTCTAAAGCAAGTGACGAACAACTTCAAGCAGCAATAAATGATAAAGATGCTTCACCTGAAATTAAACAAGCTGCACAAGAAGAGTTGAGTAAAAGAAATCCTAAAAAAGAGGATGATGGTTCTGATAAAATAATCGATACTTTACAAAAACTTTTGGATGCGCAAAAGAAAGGTGAACTTAAACTTGGTGAAGAGATGTTAAATCAAATCAAAGAGAAGTTGAAAACTCTAAAACAGAAGAAATCTGAAAGTGTCACTGAAGAAACTTTAAATAAGAAACTTGATAAATTGAAAGAAGATATTTCATCTAAGATAGATGAAAAACTTGATAAATTGAACGGTTTTAAAAAGATTACTCAGACTTATGTAAAAGTTGATGGACAAACAATTGTTCTTAATATGAAAGGCGAAGATCGTTATAAGGCTAAAAAAGGTAAGTTTTATATGGAATCTGAACCTAAAGAATCTCTTGTTGAATTTAAAAAACGTGTTAAAGAGGCTTTTGAAAATAAATTGAAAGAATCTGAAAAGGAAGGTGTTCAAAAACAAGAAAAAGTTGAGGAGAAAATAAATAAACCTGTTAAGAAAATGCAAGTATTTAATTCTGCAGGTCAACTCTTTTTCGGTAATACAACACAAGCGTTAGAGGGAGGATCGGATGTTGAATTTACAAAAGATAACGTTACATTTAGATTATCTTCTATTGATAAAGGAAATGATACTATATATACGTTAAAGAATCAAGATACGGGTGAAGAGATATCTTGGGAAAATAGTCTTATTAGATTGAAATCTAAAATCAATGAATTGACAAAAGACGACTCTTCTAAATCTACTACTTTACATTTTGAAAACGTAGAAGAATTTAAAGATTATGTTTCAAAACGAAATTCTGCAAAGGGAAATTTAACAGAGGATCAATTGGATAGATTTAATAAAGTATTTAAAGAATTAGAACAAAATATAAATTCTATAGAGGAAAGGAATTTAGGTTTCATTAGAAACAATATAAAAGATTCGAATTATCGATATTTATTGGATGTATATGCAAAAGTAAATCCCAGTATGAAAATGGCTATGAATAAAGAATTGATAAAATCTGGTTGTTTACCTATTGCAAATGGTATGTTATATTCAGAATATAATGGTAAAGATTATAGACATTTTACTGAAGAAAACGAATCGAAACTTTTTTATAAAGCTGATAGAAATAGAACTAATGAAACAGAGAAGAAGGCGTTAGATTTCTACAAAGGAGAAGGTTATGTAGGAATAAGAGAGTTTAACCTTGGTAAATCAGAGAATTCACAATTTAGTCAAATGTCTTCTATCATTTCATCTTTTATAGATAAAAATCCTCTTGAAGATAATTTGGTTTTGAATAGAAGAATGGATGTTAATACAATATCAGATATAAATGCATTAAATCAATGGATAGGAGCAAATGTCGGTGATGTTATAGAAGATAAAAGTTTTACTTCATTTTCTTTACGACAACTTACTAATTTTGGTGACGATCTTCAAGTTACTCTTTTAGCAAAGAAAGGTGATAAAATTTCTAATATCAATAATCCTTATGAAACAGAATATTTAGCTCAAAAGAATTCGAAATATAAAGTTATTGCTAAAGGAACCAATTCAATTGTAGTCGAAATTGTATAATTTTTATAGCAAAAGTTGTATATGTGGTCTAAAAGGTGTATCTTTAGATAATTAAAAAGATAGATTATGAAGAAAGAAGAAAAAAAATCAGTTCATCTCCGTTGGAATGATGCAAGTGGTGTAAGCATTATTCATAGAGCAACTAATGAAGAAAGAAAAAAGGCAACTGATGAAATGGTTGACATTGCGATTAGAAATATTGAGAAATTTATCGATAATGAGAGAAAAAATAAAAAATAGTATTAGAGCCTATATTATAGGTGATACACTTGGAGTTCCTTTTGAATTTAAAAAAGAAGGTTCTTTTTATTGTAACGATTTTTCCTCAGGAGGGTTTCATAATCAAATAGAAGGAACTTGGTCGGATGATACATCTGTTTTACTTTGTTTAATTGATGCTTTATCTAATGAAGGTAAGACTGCTCTTTGGAAATTCAAACAATTCCAGAAAAACTTATATTTATGGTATAACGATGTAGGTTTTAATGCTGGTAGTTATTGTTTTGATATAGGAGGACAAACATGTCAATCAATTATGCAAAGAGGATGTAAAGAAAGTGATAGAATGGGAAATGGAGCCTTATTTTATTCTCTTCCTATAGCTATAGCCACTCTGAATGATTCCGATGATTATACAAGAAGAATCTTCAAAATGTTTTGTAGTTATACTCATAATAATGACAATTGTTTTAAGTTTGGTTCTGATTTTTGTTGCGTACTTAAAAAATTGTTACGAGATTTACCGACAGAAAATCTTGAAGTAAATGATTATCAAAATGCTGGCGATGTGATAAATACATATAACCTTGTGATTGATAATTATTTAGCTCAAGAAAATAAAAATTCGACACTTTTTGAAGATTTATGTTGTATTGTAAATCTTGGTGAGGATACAGATACTAATGCAGCTATTTTTGGAGCTATTATGGGTACAAGAAAGAAAGTATTAGAAAAAGATTGGATAAGAGTGAGGAGATATAAAGAGATTGATGAAGTAATCGATAAATTTTTAGATTCGGTGATTAAGTAAAAATATAAAATGTTTGAAGTAGGTTCAAGATTTAATTTTTTCACAGAAGCAGATTTTTTAAAGTCTGATTTTAATCCTTTAGATTATCCTGTAGGTGATGATAGAAGGTATGAAAAGATGATCTTCGAAGGATTAGCTTCAGATGCATCTGAGGATAGTGAAGGTGAATCAATGGAACCAAATGGTTTTATTATTGACCGTTTTTTAAAACATGGATTAATCAATCTTGATCACTTAACAACAAGATCCCCTATAAATAAATCTCGTTTTTGGATTGGCAATCCTTTATCAGCAAAAGTTATCGATAATAAGTTTTATGTAAAATGTCAATTGTGGAAAAAATCTCCTGAAGCAAGAGCTTTTTATGATAAGGCTTTAGAGATGAGAGAATCTGGTGCAGATCGTAAACCTGGATTTAGTATTGAAGGCAAGGCATTAGAAAGAGATAAGAACAATCCTAAAAAAATAAAGAAAGCTCTTATTACCAATCTTGCAATGACGATGACACCTGTTAATGCTAATACCTTTGCTGATTTAGTAAAGGGTAAACAAACGAAGGATTATATTGATTGTAATTTTGAATCTGATAAAGATTTTGAAACTACGCAAATTCTTCTTGAATTAGAAAGAGATGGTCAATTAATAACTATAGATAAAGATTTTAAAATCAAAATTTCAAAGCTATCACCTAAGAAAGATGAAATCTTTAAAAATCTTTATAAAAGTTATTTAGAGGGACATATATCTATCGATATTTTGAAAGATTTTATTCAAAATTCGATGAAATAATTTGATATCTGAAACATAGTTTTTATTTTTACGTAAACAAATAATTTTTAGACAATATGAATGAAAAAATTTTAAAAGATCCTACAGTTCAACTTTTGAAGAGTGTAGGTTTTTCAGATGATTATATTTTGAAAGGAATCGAATCAGGCGAAATTATTTTGAAATCTGAAGATGCAGCAGGAGCTCACGAATCTGAAACAAAACAGGAAGACGATATCAATAAGCTCGAGAAAGAAGCTGTTGAGAAAGAAGAGAAGGTTAAAGAAGATGAAAAAGAAACTGCAGAAAAGATTCAGAAATCAATTGGGGATTCTTTTGCAAAATCTATTAACCCTCTATTTGAAAGTTTGCAGAAATCAATCGAAGGATTGAGAGAAGATGTTAAAGCTCTAAAAGAACAGACTCCTTCTTTCCGTTCTGAAGGTTTGGTAAATCTTTCTGCAATTCAAAAATCAATGTCTTTTGAGAAAGATGAAGAAGGTAAGACAGAAATTAATATCGTAACTCAACGTTCTATAGCTTCTCAGGCCATTTCAAAAGCTCTTGATGGAATTAAAGATGATGAAATTAAAAAATCTCTGGAATCAGATGCTTTGGCATTTTTGATGAATCCTGAAGCTGAAACAGTAGGAGAAAATCTTGCTCGTTATATGTACGGTAAAGGTGTTAAGTTTGTGAAATAATTCGTTAAAAATTTAATTAATAAATATATGGATTTATACAATTATAATCAAAGTGGTAATGGTGTAGATTTGCTCGATGGTATTTCTGCACAAGAAGTATTGAAAGCCATGGAAGCCGGTTCTATGACCGGTATGCAATATAACAACATGATTAATAACGGTGGCGGTTTGAAAGTTGAATCTCTGGATTCAGTTTTGAAAATTTTGACCAACCGTTTGAATCAGTTGGTATACTACATGGAAATGCCGAAACATAAGATTGATAATAACGTTCATCAGTACAATCAGTTGTACAAATACGGTGAAGAAGTTGGTATCTTTAATACTGAAGGTGAAACGCCGGAAGAAACAGATTCTCAATACAGACGTAAATCAATCTTGACCAAGTATATGGGTGTAACCGGTCAAGTAACTCATCCTGCTACATTGGCAAAGCTTGCTGGTAACATGAATATGTATCTGAAAGAAGTTGAAAACAAGACTATTCTTTTGCAGACGATTATCGATGCTCGTTTGGTAGACGCTGATTCAACTTGTGTTCCTGAACAATTCGATGGTTTCTTCCGCCAGCATTTGCTTGGTTTGAATGAAATGGATGGTGGTACTACAGAAGGTAAGACTGCTGAGCAACTGCTTGACACCTACTTCAATTCTCCGGCTGTTATTGATGCTCAAGGTCAGGTTTTGAACGATTCTTTGATTCAAGATGCTGCTAATGTAGTAGTTAATGTTTACAATGGTTATATCGATCGAATTATTTCTAATCCGATTGTATTTAACAATTATGTAAAACAGTTCCACGAAAGCAAACGTGTTATTGTTGGCATGGGCGGTTCTGTTACAGGTGCAACAATGGGTCAATCTGTAAACGATGTTACTACTCAGTTTGGTAAGATTAATATTAAGAATGACCGTTACTTTGATGAGCGCAAACCTATTACTGTAGGTAAACAAGCTACTTCAGCAAAAGCTCCGCTTACTCCGGTACAAGGAATAGCAATCAAAGTTAATACAGCAGATACTAAGACTAATTTTGGTCAACATGCTGGTTCTTATGGTTATCTTGTAACAGCTAAGAACCGTTATGGTGAATCCGCTCCGTTGAATGTAACTTCAGGTGGTGCACGTGCTGTGACTGCAACAGAATCTGTTGAATTTGGATTTACTGCAGGTGTAGGTGGTGCATATCAAGCAACCAGCTTTGTTATTTATCGTACGAAGAAGAATGCAGTATTGAATGCTAATACTGAATATTATCCTATCTTCGAAGTTCCTGCTAATCAGATGGCAACTGGATACGATGGTGCTGCTGCTAATTGTGTAAGAGACCGTAACCGTATTATCGCTGGTACTAAATCTGCTTTGGTTTATTACAATGATAATCAGATTAACGAGTATTTGCAATTTGCTGATACTATGAAGATGGATTTTGCTATTACAGCTCCGTCTCGTAGATTTGCAATTTTGAATTACGGTACTCCGGTTTATTACCAGCCTGCTAAGATTGTTCGTATTGTAAATATTGGTGAAGAGGGTTTGTAATTAAATAAGATTATTCACTTAATTAAAAAGAGGAGGGAGAAAATAAACTCCTTCCTCTTTTGTTTTTTAAATTTGTTATTATGAAAGTAAAAAGTCGTATTTATGTTAATCACAATCTGATGTTTGATAACGGTGCAGTTCAATTTCAGAATGGTGTTGCAGAAATTAGTAAAGAGATTTGGAAAGAGATTTGTGATAAGAAGTTTCCTAATATCTATAAAGAAGGCGATGAACCTGAATATCGTACAAAATTCGAAGATTCGATTTGTAATGAGGTAAAGGAGAATTATAAAGAGTATGAAGATGAAATTGCAAGATTGAAAGGTATCATTGAAACTCAAAAAATAACGATCAGTCAAAAGGATAAGGAAATTGAAAATTGGAAATCTGTTGTTGAAGGAATGAAAAATTCTAAAAAAGAATCTGAGAACAATAATTTCAAAATCGAAGAAGAATCAAAAGATGAAAATAATCAGGATGTTGATGGTGAACTTTTGAGAGATCTTAAATCAATGAAGAAAGATGAATTGATTAGTGTTGCCAAAAGTGAAGATGGTGGTCAATATACAGATGAAGATTTAGAAGGAAAGAATAAAGATGAAATTATTACTATGATTTTATCAAAAATAAAATAAAGAATATGGGTCAACTAACATTTACAATAAAATACAAAAAGAATTCAGGCTTAGTTTTTTCTGTTGCTGAAATATGGGCTATGTATTTATTTGGTATAAAGATAGATGGAGGACAAGGAACTTCATTTTCAAATGAATCTATTCGAAAATATATCGAAATGGCTCAAAAGCAGGTTGAGAAGTGGTTCAATCTTCGATTTTGTAAACAGTTAGTTGACCAAACTCTTCCTTATTATAGACAAGATTATTGGCAAGAATTTCCTATTCTGTTAACAAATTATCCTGTACGAGAACCTTTATCCATGATAGGTATGTTGAATAAAATGGAACAAATAATTTATCCACAAGGATGGTTGTTTTGTGAATATGATACAGCAATGGGTCAAGGTAAGAGAAGGATAAGTGTGGTTCCTACAGGCTCATCTACAACTCAAGGTAATGCACAAGTAATTTTAACAGGTATTACATCACAAGTTGGAATGCAGAGATTTGACAATATTCCTGATTACTGGAGAATACAGTATATAACAGGTTGGGATATCGATGATTTACCTATGGATTTATTGAATATAGTAGGGATGTTAGCAACTTTCGGTCCTTTGAATGTGGCAGGTGATCTTGTTATTGGTGCAGGTATTGCTAATCAAAGTTTGAGTATTGATGGATTAAGTCAGAGTATTGGGACTACATCTTCGGCTGAAAATGCTGCATATTCTGCGAGAATAAAGTCATATCAGACAGAGATAAAAGAAACTGTCGGTAGAATAAAACTTGTTTACGATCAACCTAAATTTAGAGTGTTTTAAATTATGGCAGAGAGTAGGAATATATTACAACAGACTTCTCCAGGTTATAGCAATTTTAGACCTGAATTTATAAAATCAGACTTCGACCAATCGGTGTGGGCCAAAGGCTACGAAGTGTTGTTAGAAAAAGCTCTACGTTGTCCTTGTCATGGAGAAGAAGCTGCTTTACCTGATTGTCAGAATTGTTTTGGTACAGGTTATTTCTATGTAAATCCTATAAAAACAAAAGCTCTTATTACAGGTATCAATCAAACAACTCAATATAAGAATTGGTCGTCTGAACTTTTAGGAACTTATGCTGTAACTGTAATGGATGTAGATAAAGCAAATCTCTCCTATTACGATAGAGTTACTTTTTTAACAGAGTATTCTTATTTTAGTGAGAATTTGAAAATAAGAGAAAATGACGGCGTTTATTTTGTTTTTACAACATATAAAATACAAGAATTATTAGCTCTTTATTCTTTTGAAGCTTCTGATAAAAAACTGAAGAAAACTACGAATTCTCGTATAAATAAAGATAATCCCTATTGTTTGATTTTAGATATAGATGAAATACCTGAAAATGGCTATATAAGTGTTTATTACAAACATTTTGTAGAAGGACATACAATTGATTTGCCGCACTTTATTAGATCTTCATGGAATACAGATAAGGTATCAGGACAACAAAAGAAAATTCAATTACCTATACAAGCAATTGTAAGGTTAACTCATTTGATAGCAGCAGATAAACCTAATTTTGATGGAAGTGGTGTGATAATTAATGAAAATGTATAATGCTCCCTATTAGAATAGACCTTGATGAAGTAGTTGGTGAATTTAGTTTATCAGGAGAAGAAACTAATTTACTTGGTGCTGCAATTATTGATCGTGTAGTACAAGAATACTATGAAAGATGGAGAGATTTAGTAGGAAGAGAACTTAGTAAATCTCGTCAAGAGTATTTGAAAGCAATGTATATTGATAGAACTTCACCACTTGAAGTTGTTTTTGGTCTATCTGCAAGAGAATCACCATTAGCATTAATGGTAGAAGAAGGTGCTCCACCATTTGACGAGAAACCTGGATTACTTGCTTCGTCTAAAGCTAAGCAAAAAAAGAATGGTGGATTTTATATAACTGTTCCATTTCGACATGCTACACCTGAAGCAATAGCAGAGTCAGGAGTATTTAGTTCAATTCTTCCACAAGACGTTTATACTTTAGCTAAGAATTCTCAAACGCCTCTTAAAAGAGAGCAACTTCCTATAAATCAACAAACTCCAGGTTCAAGAAAGGCAATTGATACTCCAGGATTAAAGGTTCCCGAGTATATTCATAAAGCTGCTAAATACGAAGGATTAGTCAGAGTTGAAGCTTCAAGTTCTAATAAAGAAAAGAGAAGTCAATATATGACATTCCGTAGAGTAAGTGATAAATCAGATCCTAATAGTTGGTTTAATGGAGGAATCGAAGCTAAAAAATTAATGGATAAAGCGTTACAATTAGCTAATATAGCTACAATAGCAGATATAGCTATAGATGAAACATTAGAAAGAATTTTTAAAGAGAGGTAGTATGTTACAAATTACACAGATTAAAGCAATTATTACAAGATTACTTATCTTTGTTCAAGAAGATTATAAAAATAATGCAGAAGAAAATACTTTTTTGCATAAAACTTTTTATGGTGTAAAAGATGGTAATTTTGATTTTTACGAGCAAGGTAAAAAGTTATTCCTAAGAAATGATTCAAATCCAAGAAATTTGAGAGTATTACTCGAATTTCCTAAAGATAAGGCAAAAACTCCTGCTTATGTTGTAAGAGAACCAAGTAAGAGGACAAGTGAATTTAATTCTATAGGTAAACTCACAGGTCAATTTGATCATACAGGTAAAATGATTCTTAGAGATTCTCGTAATTACGAGTTTGAAGTAATGTGTGTTTCAGATAATTTTTTAGAATCTATATTAATGAGTGAGATTCTTTATTCATTATTGCTTGGCAGTTACAATATTTTATCACAATCATTTCAATCGATTTCATTTTCTATGAAAGAGGTAATGATAAATGCAGATGTAATACCATTACCATTTTTTTTGAGAAGTATTGGACTTAATTTAACTTCTGATGAACATGTACCAACTATTGAAGAAATGCCTTTATTAAAGAAAGTTTTATTTGCAGATGCAGGTTTAATGTCTACATTAGAGAGTTCGGGAAATATTTTATCTTATTAATTTGCAGATGTAAAAATAAGTTCGTACTTTTAGATGTTTGAAACAATATATAATATAAAATACAAGAAATTCGTTTAATTAAAAGTAAATTATATGCCAAGTACAATAGTCTTTTCAAATCGTCAGATAACTCTTCCGGGAGCTTATTCAACGATAGTATCGGGAGAAAATAATCCTGCACGAAATCTTGATTATGGAAAAGTTCTTATTATAGATACAGGTGAATTTGGAGCTGGTTTTGGAGGTGGAGCTGGTATTAAAGGAACTAATTCTCAAGGTCAAGATACTATATATTCATTTGACAATATTTCTGATTTTCGTTCTTTCGTAAAAGGAGGTATGTATTGGAAGATTGCTGAAGCTTTGTTTACTCCTGATCCGAGTAATCCTGCAGCAATAGGTGTTTCAGAAATTCTCTTTGTGAGAGCAGCAGAAACAAAGCCGGCAAAGATGACCTTTACTTCTACAGCAGGAGGAACATTTGTAGTGAATACTCTTGATGAAGGAACAGTTGCAAATGGTGTTAAAGAAGGTGATAATTTAGCTACTGGTTATGGTTATGTGATTACACCTGGAGTAGAAAATTCTGAAAAATGGATTTTAAGTTTTTACGTTGGTTCTTACACTGGAACTGCTGAAGATGGATTACCTTATGGTGAAATTTCAGCTTTAGCTTCTACGCCAACACTCGTAGTTCAATCACCTGAATTCGATAATATTAAAACTCTTATAGAATGGGCTCAGACTGATTCTACTTTTGCACAAGCCTTTGTGCTCGATTCTACTTCTCAAGTTAAAGGTAACGGAACTGTATCTAAAAGTGATGTACAGAATTTATTAAATAAGTTTACATTAGCATCAGGTGGTTCAGAAACTTATAACCAAGCTAATTTTGAAGCAGTTCTCGAACAAATTATAGGTTTAGACTATAGTTTTGTATTTACAGATCAATATGGTGATAAAGCAAATTCAGCGCTTACAAAAGCGTATATTAAGCACATGAATTTTGATGCTAAATTTCCACATCAACTGTTTGTAGGTGGATATGGGACTCCGGCAGATTATTCTAAATCTATTGATCTTGCAAAAGGTTTTGATAGCGATCACATTGTTTTGACTCATGGAGATGTAGGACTTGCTTCTGATATAGAACCTCAGAAATATCGTTGGTGGACAGTAATGTATAATCTATGTGGACAATTAGGTCGTACAGCAGGTAAAGAACCAATGATTCCTGTAACAAATAAGAGTATTGGTATCGATAGAATACGTCATATTTTGACAGAATCTGAACAGGTAAAAGCGTTGAAAAACGGTATTCTTGTTACAGTGAAGAATGATTATTTGAATAAATTTGTTGTTCTTCAAGGTGTAAACACACTACAAGATAATGCAAATTTGTTTAATGCAAAAGGTCAATCTTATTCAATTCAATTTATGCGTATTGTAGACCAAATCAATAAAGAATTGGTTGTAAATGCTGAAATTGATTTGTTAGGTCAAGAAAATGGTGTAAACGTTAATACTTTAAGTGCAGGGGCAGTTAAGGATTGGACGGTTGCTTATCTGCAGAGTAGAACAGCTACTAACGAAACAGATAATTTGTTACTCGCTTTTCAAGATGTAGTTGTGACACGTAAAGAAGATGCTTGGTTTGTTACTTATAAGATTCGGGTAAATAACGAAATTACTAAGCTATTCTTTACAGGATTTTTAATTCGATAATTTTAAATTGAAGGAATATGTCAACAGTATTTTCAGCGCCTCAGGCGTTTATTAGAATAAATAATCAGATTGCAGGTTATGTACGTAACCTGCAATGCACTGAGAACGTTCAAAGAGCGAATGTTCAAGGTTTAGGAAATTTGACTTTACAGGAAGTTCCTGCAGTTGGATATCAATGCAATTTTACAGTTGATCAATTTTTCATTAGCTTCAAACAGCCTGTTGTAGAAGGAATGATTCATAGACTTGGTTCTATAAAAGCAGTTCTTGATACATTGGTTCTTGGAGAACTTGGATTTGCTATTACAGTATACAGGAAGTTGATCTCAACTAAAGATGAAACTACAGGTCTTGTAACTGCAACAGATCCTACAGGTGAAACGATTTGTCAGTTGAATCCATGTTTTGTTAACGGTCAGACGTTTAGCATTGCAGAAGGTGGAGTTGCAGGAATCAATATATCTGGTACGTATTTATCACCGATCACCACTGCAAATCTCTAATAATTTATGGCAACACTACGTTGCCATATTTTATACATTTAATTAAGGTATAATAGGATACATAAATAAAGGAATTTATGAAAGCTAATTTTGAAACAGGATTAAAAATATGTCCAGGATGTAACAGAGAGCTTCCTATAAGTCAATTTAATAAAGACAAAACTAAATCAGATGGATTAAATATAAGATGCAAAGATTGCTGTTCAAAGTATAGAAAATCAGAAGAAGGTAAAGAAGTCGCAAAGCGAGCTCGAAAAAAGTATTATCAAACAGAAAAAGGTAAAGCGTGTGAGAAACGACAAACAATCAGAAGAAGTCAAGATGAAGAATGGAAGGAAAAATCAAAAATAAGATGTAAAAAGTATTATCAAGAACATAAACAACCTCCTAAAAGAGTTATTAGAAAAGTTGAACAAAATGAAAACGGTGTTCTTGTATTAAGATGTTGTAAATGCAATAGAATTCTTGAAATTTCAAACTTTCACAAGGATAAATATCAACCATGTGGATACGATTCCTGGTGTAAAGATTGTAGACGAGAATATCAAGAAAAACGAATGCAAACAGAAGAATTTAAAGAGTATAATAGAAGAAAACAGAAAGAATTTAGAGAGTCTGAATATGGAAGAGTTAAATTGATGAATTATTTAAAATCAGAAAGTTATAGAAAGTCTTTACATAAATATAATATATCTGAACACGGAAGAGCAAAAAGAAGAAATTATAGAAATGAAAAATACAAGACAGATATTAATTATAAAATAGAAAGTAGTTTAAGAAATAGAGTTCGTTCTGCAGTTACAAAAGGTTATAAGTCAAATCGCAGTATCAAGCTCCTTGGTTGTTCAATTGATGAACTGAAAGTTCATCTTGAACAACAATTCGAGCCTGGTATGAGTTGGGATAATTATGGTGAATGGCATATTGATCATATTATACCTTGTGCAAGATTTGATTTGAGAAATCCCATTCATCAAAAAATTTGTTTCAATTACAGAAACTTACAACCATTATGGGCAAAAGATAATAGTTCTAAACATGATAATCTTCCTGATGGTTGGGAAGATTTACTTGAAATAATAAAAGAAAGTTTAGATATTGAAGAGTTTGTTGATTTAAAATAAGTTAGTATCTTTATCAAGATTAAATTTTATTTCGTTATGCAAGAACAAAAAGTCGTTACAATCAAAGGAAAAGATTATACGGTTCAATTTCCTAATGTTGGACAGTATTATCAAATTGAAGTGAATAAACAAAGATTGAGTGGTGGTTATTATAACACTCTGCTTCAAAATCCAACTGTATCTGCATCTAATGCATTAGATGCAATTGATATTGAAGCAACTCTTAGTGTTATTTGTCCACAATTGTTACGAGATTTGAAAGTAGGTTCGTTGAGTGAATTAGGATTACAGGATTTTCAAGAATTAAGAAAAATTTATTTGGAACAAATTTTTCCTTTCTTAAAAGAAGGATATGATTTGTTGAAATCTTAATACTTAGAAATTTATGAAAACTATCGAAGATATAAAGTCTTTTATGATTCGATGGAATAACGAATTTCCCTATGACTCATGGTGGAGAAAGAAACATAATATTGCATTTATGTCACCTGCTCATAGGGAATGTTCTTTTTTTCATCAGATGATGGAATTTCAAGAAGATGTCTTATTTGATGAATACGAACAAAAGAAGAAAAATACAAAAGAAGAAAAATACATTCCTAATATAGGACAATGGTTGAAAAAAGATGATTTAGATTCGAATTCTCATTCTAACGAAATTACAGAAAATGATATCGAAGCATTCTTAGAAGAAGCAAGAATGATTGAAGAAAGAGAAAATGCTGCATTAAAGAATAAGTGAAATGGCCGAAGATAAAAAGATAAGAGTTTCAGCAGATTTATCTGAAATGAGACGATTAAGAGATGAAATTATATCTCTTTATCGTGATATAAATAATTCAGAAGAAAAATCTCGTCAAGCAACTGAACAATCTCTAAATCAGTTGAGACAACAATTATCATTGATGACTGACAGAGTTTCTCTTGAAAAGATGTTAGCTGATTTAAGACAACAACAATCAGGAGGAATATACAATCAAGGAGAAAATTCTATTACTTGGGATATTCAATCTGAAGAAGGTGGAAGTAGAAGAACTCCAACACCAAGAAGAGGAACTCAAGCTGCAGCTATATCTGATCTTGCAAATGTGATGAGAGATGTAAAAAAGTCTGTAGTTTCTATTCGTGATTATCTTACTTCAGAAAGACCTGATGAAAATAGAAATTCTTACGAAGATATTCTAATAGATATACGAAATAGTGTTCGTGATTTAAGACAAGATTTATCTTCTTTATCGAGAGAAAGAGTCCGTGATATTTCTAATGACGAAGATAGAAATAACGATAGACAGAGAATTCAACAACCTAACAATAATAATGATAATATAGATAAAATAATAGGTTCTATATCTGCGTTAAGAGAAAAGTTGAATTCTTCACTTGAAGGTATCAGTGCAAGCAATAGAGAAATTGTCAATGAAACAAAACTTATCAATCGCTATCTTGATGTTATCGGAGCATCAGTATCTATTATAGAAGATAATACTACTTCAGGTGGCGGAACAAGTGGTAGTTCTATAGTTCCAGGTGGTGGAGGTGTTAGAGGTGGAATTGTAGGAGGAATTACAGCAACACTTACACAAGAGTTATTGAAGTATGGAAGGCAATTCATAGATTTATTTGGTACAAGATATTTAAGAAATCAAAGAGCTGAAGCTCAAGCAATGTATACTGATCCTATTTCAAATGTAGGATTATCTTTTCGTACACGAGGTGCAAACGAAGCTGATTACTTCAGATGGATACCTATTGTAGGAAAATACATTGCTCAAAGCACTGAGACAAAATACGAAACGCAAGGAGAAATGGCGATGACAGGTCTTCAAGCGTTAAGACAAACTCAAAATCAATTAATTTCTTTAGCTCAAACAATGGGTCTTTCTATTTCAGGAGCAACAGGAATGGCTTCGAGAGAAGGTTCTTATGCAGCACATGCTCTTGGAATGGATATAGGTGAATATGGCGAAAGACGAGCGCAATTACTTAGAGCTTCAGGAGGTAGAATTCGTAGTGCAAGTGAAGCACAATCATTAATGGCTGTAGAAAGATTATTCGGTATAAGTCCTTCAGCAATTAATGCTTTACAAGGTTCAATGCGTTTTAACGCTAATGAAAGAACAACAGGTTCTGAAGTTATAAGTATTTTCGAAAGGACAATGAAAGAATTAAGATTACCTTTCGAAGAAATAGCTTCTACAATTGAAGAATCTCTAACAACATTTAATCAATCGACTGAAAGAATCTTGTCTCACACTGGAGAAGTAGATGCTGTAAGATTAACATCTGCATTAGCTGGTATTAGATCGTTTACAGGAGCAAGAGGAAGACAACTTGAAAGGTATCAGCAAGCGTTTACAGGTCAGAACATTTCTAATGATGAGAATACAAGAGCTCTTTTAATGAGATCGTTTTTTGAACTTAATCCTGGAGCACAATTATCAGATTTTAAAGTAATGCAAGATAATTGGACTCAAGGAAAAGGGCTTGATACTTTATTTTATTCATTGAACAGACTTCAAGAATTAACTGGAGGAAACAAACAAGCTACATTTACAGCATTAGAACAAATGTTCCCAGGTTTATCTGCTACTGATATAGAAGGTTTGTTTAAAGGTGGGAATAAGATAAATTTTGATGAACTTAAAACAACTATTGAGAAGAATGTTAAAGAAGCTTCAGAAAATGAACTAACCTACTCAAAAAATATTGCAAAAGGTATTACAGGAATTGAAGGAGATTTCAAATCTTATAACAATCGTATGTTGACTTATGGACAACAAAACGTAGGTTTATTGCAGAAAATTCTTGTAGAAGTAGAAATGATGAATATGAAGATGGATCCAGGAGAGCAGTATTGGGATAAGATGAAAGAAAGGACTAAGAATATCGATATTTTTAGTAAAGATGGTAGTGATTATGGTACATCTTATAGAAGAGAATATTCTGAAATGTTGAGAAAATTGAATATTGAGCATAAAGCAGGAAATTTAACAGATGAAGAATTTGAAACTTTAAAAGAAAGAGCCTTTATTACTGCAAAAGCAAGAAAATTGCAAATATTGAAAAATGCAAGAGTTTCTGAAATGATTGGTGTAGAAACTTACAAATCAGCTTTAGGAGAATATGATCAAAGAACAAATACTCATAGACCGAAAGCTACAAGAGAAAACCAAGCAACTCAAAATCCTGATATAAATGCTTTTGGTTCTCTAATGTTCCCTAAAGCTGAATTTGATTCTATGAGAAAATCTCAAGATATGTTAAGAGAAAGTATTGATAGATTGAGAACAGATTTTAAGACAATGACTATAGAATTACCAAATTGATATGTCACCGAAACAGTATTTTACATTAAATATAAGTAAGAAAACTGATCCTGAAGAATTCTGTAAGGATTGGCAGAGAAAGGTTCCTGAAGGAGTAGAAACTTTTGATGTGAAAACATTATTTTCATTTCCTATAAAAAATGAAGGTGGTGAGCAATCTGAAATTACTAATTTAGATGCTACATGGAAAATGTATGATAAATTAGAAAAACAGAAATATCAAAGTGATTATGATAACGGAACATTACCTTATATAAAATCTGGTACTCCGCTAAGACTCCCTACTTCAGAACTTACTTTGATTATTGAAGATGCTCCTAATAAAGATTCTCGTTATAACCAAGCTGATTATAAGTTATTGTTTTCCAAACATTATAATGATATTATAAACGACTCTGGTTATGTTTCTTATGATAAAGTAACGAGTACAGAAGCTGAAAAAGGTTGGTCAACAAAAACAGCTTCTATAAATGCTAAAGTTTATCTTTATTGTAAGTCGATTAAATCTATAGTTGATATCAGTCCTTTTATTTCAGGTTTAACTACAGATAAAACGATTGAAAACAGTAGTTTTGAATTAACTTTACTTCCTACAAGAAGCACTTCTGTTCAAAAGTATGGTGATACATATTTTGAAATGTTTAATGTAGTAAATCAGAATCAATATACTGTAAAAAGTTTTCTTGAAAAGTTTTGTCAATTTAACGATATAATTTTTATTAGATTTGAAAAATTGAAATTAGAATCGAGTTCTGATGAAAAGATATTCCCAATTTCTGAATCGTTAATTGTAGATAAAGAAAAGTTGACAGAAGGCACTCTTTGGGATATGATAGGATTTGTAGATAAATGTTCTATCAGTCTTAGTGCCGAAGAAAACACCTATAATATTTCTCTTAGTGGTAGAGGGATAGAAAAATTACTTGAAGACGATGGAAGCTATTTTTTACCTTTAAAAGATGTAGCAGGAAGTAGTCAATTTGCAATTGTAGGTCAAGCTGAACAGTTTTTTCAAAGAAACTCTCTAACTGGAACGTATGATTTTATAGGTGCATATACTTTTAAACGTATAATAGATACTGTATGGTTTATATTTAATGTTTGTTCAAATCTTGGTGTAGTAGATGATGATTTATTTTCAGTATGGAAAGATAAACGTGTAGAATCATTCCCTATAGATGGAGTGAGAAAAATGAAAGTCAATGGTATTTGGCAAATTGTGAATGTTTATGCGGATCAATCATGTTCAGAGCGAATCTTAGTAGATTCAAGTTTTGGAAATCCAAATGGAACTTTAATGTCTTTAGTTCAAAGAGTTTGTCAACAACCATTTGTAGAATTTTTCTTTGATACATACAAAGATACAATTGATATGACTATTCGACAACCTCCTTTTAACAAAAAAGCTATTGAAGAAGTTGTCGAAAATCATTTATATGTAGATGTTGAAGCCAATTCTATTTATGAAATGAATCTTGATTATGATACGAGATTTTATTCTTGGTATCAAATATATGCTCAAAATGCTTGGACGGCCAACACTAAAGAAACAGCATTAGCCATGGTTCCTATCGTATATCTTCCTGAATATGCAGAATACTTTGGTAATAAAAAACTTGAAGTAGGAGACATGTATTTGAGAGTAAGTAAAACGAAAGATAATTCTTGGTTAGGTAATATGGTTAATTATCAGCAAGCAGCATTAAACGATTTACTTTATATAATAGAATCTTCTACTTATTTACCTTTTACAAGAAGAGGAACAATCATTCTACACGGTGATAGGAGAATTAAAGTAGGAACATTTATTATGAATAATGCTACAGATGAATTGTTTTATGTGACAGGTGTAAATAATATGGTTGAATTCTCTAAATCTTCTATTGAAAGAAGGACTACTCTTACAGTTGAAAGAGGTATGAATATGACTATATTAAGAAAATCGTCTACAGAAACAACAGCGTTATTAAGAAAAGATAATTCAGGTGATAAATTAGAAAGTCAATTACCAGGATTAATGTCTTCTTTTAAACCTGATTATTTTGGAATCGTTGATACAAAATGGTTGAAACAAGCTATTGAATCTATAGATAAAGAAGGTAATAAGACTGTTACATTAGATAGTAAAGCTACTGTAGTAAAAGAACAATTTGAATATTTTTTAAATAGAAAAATGTTTAAACAATGAAATTAGTTAGAAGAAATAATGGGGGAAGGCCTCGTAAACAGAAAAATGATCCTGAGCTTCTTGAGAAGGGCTATATAACAATTCCTTATAAGGTTGATAAAAAGAATTTTATAGAAACTTGTCTTAGGACTGGTACTATTTCTGTTATAACTGATGGAGGAAATTTTAGAAATGAGATTCTAATTACAAACGAAGCTCTTCAAAATATTAATTTTCCTGATGAAGAAGGAGGTTATGGAACTCAAGTAATAATTGCTTCTTTACCTTATAGAACGACACCTATTGTAATAGGAACGATTTTAAATGATGATCAATCACCTGCATGGAAAGAAAATATGCATAGGTTTATGAAAATAAACGATAAAACTTCTGTATGTATAGAAGAAAATGCAGACGATAAATCTATAAATATAACGGTAAATTCTGAAGAAGCTACAGAAATCAATATTTCATCAGTAGGAACAGAAGAGTCAACGTTGAATATTCAATCTTCAGGTAAAGTAAATATTATTGCAGATAAAGAGATAAATGCTGTAAGTTATGAAAAAATAAATTCTAAAATTATCAATGTTGAAGCAGAAGTTGAAGAAGAAGGTAAAGAAGAAAGATCAATAACAATGACTTTAGAATCTTTATTAGTAAAATGGTTAGAAGAAGATAAAACCTCTACTATTTTATTTGATAAAGATAGGTTTAGACTGAGTTTACACGATGATTTGGAAATTGTAGATGTAAGTGACGATGCTATTATCGTTTCTTTTAAAAATAGCGAAGAACAAATTGTAATTAATAGTGATAATATAGATATTCTTTTTAAAGAAGGTGAAGAAAAAATCACATTAAGTCCAAATTTAATCAAGCTTCTTACAGGCAGTAAAGTTGAAGTGAACGGAGCGAAAGAACCTTTGACTTTAGCTGAAACACTAATAAGTAAAATTGACGAACTTCAAAATCAAATAAATACTTTGAAACAAGCGTGGACTCAAGCTGCTGCAGGTGTTAAACCTACGGACGGAGGAGCTGGTGGATTTGCAATGGGAATTTCTACTGTTGCAAGTATTTCTAAAATAGATTTTAGTGAAATTAAAAGCGAAACAACTTTTTCTGATTAAAATTTGTCAAATGATTATATTATTTGTATTTTTACAACATAAAAAGTTGATTGATGGCATCTGGAATAGCAAATAGTGCAGCTAATAAAGCATTGAATCTTATTCAAAATCTTGGAAGGTCTGTTGTTGCAACACAATATCCTGATGATTTTGAATATTATATGTGTTCTCTTGAATTAGTTAATTCAAGAGGCAATACTATTGACTTTTTTACTTTTCCAATTATGCCTAATGGTATTAACAAGACCGAACCTAAAAGAAATACGGTAAGAAGTACTTTAGGAGGTCTTGTTGTACTATCATCACCTACTGCTGTAACTCAAACAATTTCTCTTCAAGGTAACTTTGGTAGAATGTTTAAGATATTATTAAGTGGAAATACACCTTCATTGCAAGGAATAGCCTTTTCACTTTCAGCAGGTAAGAAAAAATTGTATCAAATCCAAGGTAAAAACACATCTTCTCTAAAAGGTTTACCATTTGATGTTGGAATTAAAACTGGTTATGGTTGTGTAAAAATCTTACAGAGTATTATTGATAAAAGTAATGGTGTCGATGAAACTGGTAAACCATTAAGATTATATTTTTACAATATGGCTTTTGGCGAGAGTTATCTTGTTGCCGTTCCACCGAGTGGTGTAAGTTTTACTCAAAATCTACAAAAGAATATGATTTGGGAGTATAATTTAAATCTATCTATTATAGCACCACTTGAAGCTGTAGTAGGTAGTACAAAGATTAAGACAACTCTATTAAAAGCTTGTGCAGCAGACGCGATACAAAAAAGTGTGAATGGTTTAGCAAAGGATATTTCAAGTAGTTTATAAGATGGATAAATTTGAAAAATTCAATCAGATAACAGGATACGATATCAAATCGTTCTTTAAATCTTTTGTGGATTTTAGCAACACCTATTATCCATCTATAGTATCATTTTATCAAGGAGGTATTGTTAATGCTGATGCTTTTAAAACACTCGATAATCTAATTGCAAGTGCAAATGTTATAGAACCTTTATTTTCTTTACATAGCGATACTTTGGATGATATTTCAATGTGGGACATTTTAGATGATTTTACAGAAATTCAAACAAAGTTAGAAACAATAAAGAATTCAGATAGATGGTTGAGAAGTTCTTCTATAGGAAGAGATAATACAATTCAAATAAGTAGGAAATTAAGATCGGGTGAAGATTTTGAAACCGTTTCTTTAGAGAAAGGTGATGAAGATCCTGAAAACGATTGGAGAAACATTGTAACGCCTCAATATATAGAAGAAGAAGATTACGATGATATAGATGGGATGAGAAATACCTTCTACATTAATATGCGTAATACTGGTTCTAATGAAGTAAGTACTGTAATTGATACTTTGATAGGTGATAAGATTTTAGGTAAAGATATTTCGGTAAAATTTTCATTTGATGAGACGGGTGATTTAATTACGGTAAACGGTCACGATGCAATGATACAAGCATTGAATATTATTGCATCTTCATTGACAGGTTCAATTCCTGAATTTCCTGATTACGGTATTTCAAATGAATTTATAGGAACGACAGTAAATGCAATTCAATACCCTTCTATATTTAAAAGTGTTATGAATATGTTTCAAAGAGATAGTAGATGGGAATCGGTTGAATTATTAGATTTGAGAATTAAAGAAGATAATGTATTTTTGACTGTGAAAGCTAAAGCTATTACAAATCAAGAGTATTTAACGAATATTACTGTATGATAACAAAGGTTAATTCAACAATATCGAATTTGAAAAATCTTTGGATTGAGATTTTTCAAAATAAGACAAATAAAGCAACGAATATTGCAGACGGTTCTGTTGTGAATGCAGCAGCGTTTGCTACAGCAAAAGTTGCTCAAAAAGCAATAAAGGATATTGCTATTGTAGAGTCTCAGATTTTTCCTGAGAATGCAACAGGAGAGTATCTTGATCGTGCAGCAGTTTTATTCGGTGTAAGTCCAAGAAAAGGTGCTCTTGGTAGTTCAACTTATGTAAGAGTTTATGCAGAACCTGGTACTGAATATGGACTTGATACAGTTTTTATTAATAAGAATGGTATACGTTTTGAAGTAGATACTCCGTTAGTAGTTGACGAATCAGGTTATGGATATGTAAGTGTTAGAAGCACAATTGTAGGTTCAGTTACAAATGTAGATGCAAATAGCATAACTCAAGTTATTCCGAGACCTTTGACTCATATTGATTGTACAAATGAATATCAAGCTGTAGGAGGTCGTGATGAAGAAGATGATGATACTTTTAGAGTAAGAATTATCAATGGCAACAATAAACTCAGCCAGACTACTATAGAATATTGGACTCAGATTTTTCAAGATCTTGATTCTCGAGTATTAAAAGTAATGAATGTTGGATTAGGAGAAAATGCTAAAATCTACATTTATTTGATTACTCAAAATGGTTCATTTTTTACAGATGAAGAATTAGATGTATTATTACAAAAAGCGACACCTTATTTATCTTTATCTGATATAGATGTCCAAGGCAATGTTCTTGGGGTTGAGTTAAAAAATGCTGAATGGAAATATGTTGGAGGTGACAAAGGCATAGATTTTAGAATTGAACTTTCCTCAGAATATGATATTGCAACTGTAAGAAAGAACATTCAAATAGCACTTACAAAATATCTTGATTTTCGTTTTTGGACACCTGGTAAAGTCATTCAATGGGATGATTTATTATCTGTAGTAAAAACATCAGCAGGCGTAAAATACGTTCCTGATGAATACTTTTATCCTTCGTTTGACGAAGAAGTTCCTTTAAATCAATTACCTCGAATTCGAGGTTTTAAAATGAGAGATTTGAATGGTAATATACTTTACGATTCTGAACAAACTCTATCTAATCTATTCTATCCTGCTATAAAGGAAGATGTTTATAAAGGAACTCAAAGTCAAGTCTTAACAAGAACACAATATGTATATTTTACAGTTACCACAACAAGAAATTCTATTGTTGAAGGAGCTGTAATAAGTATTGGTGATAAAATTTTAATTACAGATGAGAATGGTCAAGCATTTGTAAAATTAGAAAATGGTGAATACAATTATATTCTTACAAAATCAAATTGGAATACAAAAGAAGGTTCTTTTGTAGTATTGAATGCTGCAGTTTATATAACTATAAACGATTTTAGTGCTACACAACATTCTTTAAATTTTACAATTTTACAAGGAACTCAACCTATAGAAGATGCTGAAATTGATATAAATAATCAGGTTTTAGTCACGAATGAAAGTGGAAATGCAAGTATAAATCTTGAACCTGGTTCATATTCTTATACAATTAGAAAAGATGGTTATATATCAATTACAAACGCTACAACTATAGGAATAGAGAATGTTGATATTACTGAATACATTTTCCCTGAACCTCAAGTTGTTAATATTAGTGTTATAGACTCAAAAAATAATATATTTGTACCTACTGCAAAAGTATTAATTCAAGATTTAATTGAGGATACAAACGAAGAAGGTCAACTTCGATTAAATTTAATTGAAGGAACTTATAATACTATTGTAAGAAAAAAGGGATATATAGATTATGATGATAAAATTGAGGTAAAGATTAAGGATAAAAACAATATTCTAATTGATTTAAGCCCTACACCATATACTGTAACGTTTACCATTTTAGAGGATCAAACAAATAATCCTGTAGAAGGAGCTATAATTAATATAGATGGACGAAATTATTCAACTGATTCAAATGGTAATGCAGTTATATCACTTTCAAATGGTACTTATAAATATACGATAAATTATTCAGGATATACTCCTATAACAGGATCTATTGTAATTGATAATGGTAATGTTAGTAAAGTTGTTTATTTGACTGTAGCTTATTGGAATGTACGATTAATCGTTAAAGATTCATTGACTGGAAGTTTTGTTAATAATGCAAAAATATTAATAAATAATCAATCGTATTTTACAGATATAAATGGTGAAGTTGAATTAATTCTTCCAAATGGAAAGTATCAATATACGATTACTCAAAACGAATATAGAGTTACAAGTGGTTCTATTGATGTATTTGACAAAGATTTTGAAAAAATCATTTTTGCAACTCCAAAAGCAAGAGCTGTTAGTTTTATTGTAAAAGATGAAAGAACGCAAGTTTTATTAATAGGAGCTTCAGTAACTTTAAGAGATAAAGGAACCGGAATTGTTGTAGGAACTGCTATAAGTAATTCTGTAGGTGTAGCATTATTTGATGACGTAGAAGAAGGTGACTATACTTACGTTGCAACTTATCCTGATTACGAAAATTCTTCAGGTGAAATTTTGGTAGAGAAAGAAGATATAGAACAAGTTATATTAATGTCCCTCAAACCAAGGGACATTATTTATAATATAAAGGAGAAAGATGATTCTTTAATTAGTCCTATACCTTCTTCTAATGTTTCGATTTCTGTTAAAGATTTATTTTCATCTCAAATAGTAAGGGGAACAACTGATAGTCAAGGAAATTTTAAGACTAAAGGTGTCTTAGGTTCTGAATATAAAATAACCTATTCTAAATACGGAGTTTCTAAAACTGAAAAAGTAATAATAAATCCTTCGACTGTAAATATTGAATTAACGTTAGAAGCAACTGCTTCAGCAACATTTCATAGGTTTTATAAAAACAATCTTTTTGATACTCCTATTTCAGTAGGTAGTTTTTTTTTGGGAGATGTTGATTTTGGACAAGTTAGTAGTACAAATATAGTTAAAGTTTTTATAGGAAAAAATTACACTTTAACTACAGAAGAAACGAATTACTTCCCTGCTCAGACATTTTCAAAAACAGTTAATTCAACAGGAGAAGTTATTAATATAGAAGTTGAACCATATTTACCAAATGTTATTTTAAATGTAACTATTAGTTCAGGATATTTTTTGACTTCTAATAGTGAATATTTAGTAACATCAGATAGTTTAAAATTTAAAACAGCTTCAAGACCGAAATTTTATAATTATAAAGTAACTTCAGATAAAAATGAATATCATCCTTCTTTGTCTTACGAAGGACGAAGTGAAGACGGTTCTGCAGTAACTTTGAACTTACCAAGTTATTCTGAAGTTGTAGTTACAGTTACATCAGAAGGATATGTAGATTTTTCTGAAGTGTTTATTATAGATAACAAGACAAGGAAAGTTTTGGATATTCAATTGAGTGAAAGACCTCCTATTCCAATTCTTTCAGAGAATGATTTAAATATTGTTTCAGAAGAAGATATAAATTTAATAAGTGAAGAAGTATGAGTGAAGAAATAGATAAACTTGCAGGTACAACAAGTTTGAAAATAAGTAAGATGACTCTTGAATCAGATTTGATGGGAGCTGAGAAATTTCCCTTCGTAAGGGAAGGAGTAAAAGATAATTTCATAACAACGTTAAATAGAATTAAAGAATACGTTCAAAAAGATGTATGTACTGTTATATATGAATTAAAAAGCACTGATTTAAATACGTTTAAAGGTGATGAAGCGAAAATTTGTGTCATAGGTGTTCAAAAAAGTAATGAATCAGCCACACTTGGAAATCACTATCCAGTGCAGGAATCTGGTATTCTTATTGCTGTTGGCACAATTGCAGACAAAACAAATCAAATTTATCAAACATACAACAGCAATAGATTATTTATACGTTGTGCTACGTCAAGTGGTGTAGATGGTGAATTCTCTGAATGGCAAGAAATTGCAAAAATTAGTGATGTTCTTACAAAGAATAATACAACTCCTTTTTCACCTACTAACGATTATAATCCTGCTACTAAAAAGTATGTGGATAGTTATTTTAATATAGTAAAGATTTCACAAGAAGCTCATCAGCAATTAATTTCAAATCAAGAAAGTAAAAATACAGATGCTGATGAAAAAATAAATATTGTATTTGGAAGTGCTGATAATTTCAGAAATATTGCAACTTCTTTAATGACAGACAATAATTTATTCTTTCAGATCTCAGAAAAAGAAATTTTTAAATTAAATGTAAGTCAAGTTTACGTTAATACTGATAATGGTGCTTATGAATTATCGTTTATTTACGTTTATACATCTATCGGTGATGCAAATAATATTAGTATTCTGACGAAAAGAGTTTTTATAGCGTTAAATAATGCTGTGAATTTATTTATAGTTCGTGATTTAGTTACCTCCGATAACCTCACTACTCTCACTAAGAAAACCAAGTCTGAATACGATGGTATTGGTATTAAAGATAATTCTACAATGTATGCAATAACTGAATAAAAATTCAAAGGTATGGATAGTAATTTAAAAGTTGGTTCTAATAATGCAGGATTGTTTGTTGGTAATATTGAGATATTAGGGGGATAACAGTTGATTATGAAGATGGCTTCTTTAATGATAATGGTTCGGCGTGTATTATAATTAACAATTCGCAAGAAACTAAATTTCTCGAAGTACACGGGAGAACAGTTGATGTTGCTTCAAACTGTATTTCCTTTTTATATGGTTATAATAATTGGGATATATATCCTCATACAGATATTATATATGATTATCGTTTAGGTGATGGAGATAACGTAGATGCAAATGAAGATGTTCAAGGGAAAGCAAACGAAGTATTATTTGATTTAATTAATCAAGGTTCTTATTTAGTTTTAAGAATAAAATCATGAAAACAATCTATTAATATTTAAAATATAATGATATGGATAAAGATACGAAAGATATTAATGGGGGGGGGGTAAGAGTAGGTACAAATAATACGAGTATTCGTATTGGTAGTCAACTTATTGCTGGCAAAGAATTTGATTGGAGTAAATTATATGATGCTTTAACCTATTTACCACCTACTGATACTATACGTGGTACGAGAATGTTAATAATAGCCAATCTTAGTTCACATAATATTAGTCTATATAGAAGTGGACAGTTAACTACTGTTGAAAGTGGTAAAATAGATTGGTATTCTAATGGTGTAGGTAGTAATATTGATTTTGATATACAAAATGAAAGCAACGACCCTGTTAGATATTTAGAAATCTATAAATGTAGACTTGTAGGTAGTAGTGATTCGCAAATGGAAATTAATGAAAATATATGTCAACCTGGAAGTGCTATTCAAAGTTTTATTGCTGGCGATTTTGATGATTTAGATTATGTACTTTTTGTTTTTGATTATAATGAATAATATGAAATCTATTATGAAATTAAGAAGTAAATATATATGGGGGGGGGGTAATTAGATATGGTTAAAATTGAAACTACACCTATTAGTAATCTTGCCGTTGGAAATAAAAATATTGATTTGCTTAATATCGGTAATGATGTTGTTTATGCCGGCTATTCTTATCCTTGTGTTGGTGAGTATAATTTTAATCCTATTACTCTTCAACAATATATTGATTTGCCTTATGTTGGAGACCCTAAAAATTATATAAGTAACCTATATTTTTCAAAATATATAGAAAGTTTTGAATATAGAATTGTATTAATTGGAATAGATAGCGGTTTTAAAGTTTGTCCTCTTAATAAACAAGTAGTTCCTGATGTTTACGGTTCTGTCACAAATTACGGTAATTATGCTGTTCTATCAGGTTTGTGTGCTCCTCGTTATATTATCAACGAAACGAGCGCTCCAACGATGCTTACTGAATTTAAAATTGATGGTAAATTATACAGCTATAATTATATAAGATAATTTTAAATGATGTATAAATAATATAGTTGTATTTTGAATTCAATTTTGTATCTTTACGAAGTAAAAAATTGAATTCAATGGAAACTAACGATAAGTATTTTTTATTAGATAACAATCCTATTTATAATTCTACAGTATTTAGTAGATTTTTTAAAGAAAATGACCCACTTGTGATGAAATGGGCTGAAAATGTTTTAGCTAAAGTTTCAGGTTCAAACATTCTTCCTAAATTCATAGAAAAAGGTGGAAAAGATTTTCAATCGTTTTGGGGAACAATTACACATTTGTTTGCTTTAATCGTACTCTATTCAAGGAAGTATAAGGAGATTGACACTAATCAAATTTTATTTGAATTGTTTATTGAAAATAGAGGATTAGTGTCAAATCTTGTAACGTCACAAGAACAAATGCGATATTTATTCTACAATTACATTACAGAATATGAAAAAAGAGGTAGATTAGATATTGTAAATAAAGAAGGTACTATTTTAGGCGAACTCTTGAGATTAATCAGATATAATAATCTTGATGAATTTATCTTTGCTGTATTAAGACCTCAAGATACAAGTTGGTCAATAGGATTTTCTTCACCTTGTTGGAAGAGAACAAATACTATAATAAATGTAACTAAAGGATATGAATTTACAGAAAGCGTTGATGACCTTAAAAATTATCCTTTGTTAAGATCTTCAAATATTAGAATTACTCGAGATTATAATAATGAAGATGAAATTATTTCATCAATGGTATTTGGAGGAGTTCAAAGAACAGGTATTTATCCTACTGAAGATAAATCAAAATTGTTAGTTATTGATCCAGCTTTAAGTTACGAAATTTCTATTCGTGCTAAAATATCTTCTATAGTGAATTCTAAAGTTCAATTTGGAGTTGTGTGTTATGATAAAGATTATAATATTATAGGAACTCAATATATTGAAAATGGTGAATATCAATCTTCTGATGATGGATTATTTCACTCAACTGAATATTTAGAGTTTTTAAATGAAAATCTTTATTATAATTTGACTGGCATTATTTTAGCTTACAATGAGAGAAATTATAATGCAATCAAATTGAATTTTTCTTCGGGAAGAGCTTTGAGTTTTTTACCAAATGCAAAATTTATATGCCCTATTTTTATTCAAAATAGAGAGTCAAATGAAGATCCTAATGTTTATTTGTACGATATAAAAATAAAACCTCTTGAATTGCCGTTTAAACAGGGTTATTTAGGAGGTAAAAATGTAATTGCTGCATATTATAAGAATAATGCATTTCAATCGGAAAATTCTATTGAAATTTTCATTAAACAATATTTGATCTCTTATAAAAATATTTTAGGAAGATTATCTATTAAAGATAAATTTCAACAAACAATTATTTTTAAAGTATTCTCTGAAAGAAATAATTATATTCAAGATGCAACAATTTCTATAGTTGGACAAACTTTAAAGACTGATATAAATGGTGAAGTTCTTGTAAATTTATATCCTGGTAGTTACGTTTACTCTATTGAAAAGGATGATTTTGATACACAAGAAGATATTCTTTTAGTTGAAAATTTTAATTACACTAAATACATTCAATTGAAAGGTAGAGTTTATCAAAGAACAGTTTCTTTCTTAGTTTTAGATAAAGAAGGTAATTATTTGAAAGATGCACGAGTAACATTTAATCAACAAACTAAAATTACAGGAGATAATGGATTAGTTTTATTCGATGTTTATCCTGGTTTATACACTTATACAGTAGAAAAATATGATTATACAACTATTTCAAATACTATTAGCGTTATTGATAGTGCTACTGTAAGAGTAGAGTTAAATAAAGTATCGTATTATTCTGCTACAGTAAGAGTAAGAGAAGGATTAGAACCAGTTGCTAATGCAACAGTTGTTTTAACAGGAGATTTCAACGGAAGTGGTGTACAGCAGCAATATACAGGAACGACAAATGAGCAAGGAATTGCAAATCAAACTTCAGATGGTAGAAGTTTTTTAATGAGAGCTGGAACTTATCATTATCTCGTTTCTAAGAAGGATTATTTTATAAAAGAAGCTGATTTTAACATCACTAACAATGCTACTATAAATGTAGATTTATCTGCAATACCTTATTATAATGTTAATTTTACGGTATTGAGAAACGGTATTCCTGTAGATAACGCTTCTATTTCTATAGATAATAATACATTAATAACAGATAATAAAGGTAAAGCATCTATTTCGCTATCTAATGGTAGCTATAATTACAAAGTTTCTAAAATTGGATACATTGAGAAGAGCGATGTTGTGATTGTAAAAGATGCAGATCAAAATTTAACGATAGATGTAACTGCAATTGAGTATAATATCAATTTTATAGTTACAAATGAAAATTCAAATCCGTTAATTGGTGCTGTTATCGTAATTGGTACTGAGAAACAAACAACTACAGCATTAGGTACAGCTACATTTAAAAGAATAAGCGGTATATATAATTATTCTGTTTCATTGTCAAATTATAATACTCAAGCAGGCATTATTAACGTTTCAGGTAAAGATGAACAGATTAATATTAAGATGAGTAACGTTCAATATGAAGTTAAATTTGTTGTTAGAAGTAACGGTAATCCTGTAGAAAATGCTTCTGTAAAATGCGGTGATAGAGATTCTATTTTGACTAATAGAAATGGTGAAGCTATATTTAATTTCGCTTCAGGTAATTATCCATTTTCAATTACAAAAGAAGGATTTGAAAGATATGATTCTAATGTAGAAGTTGGTAATAGAAATACAGTTGTTCCTGTAGATTTGACATTATCTTCAAATATCGTAACATTTTACGTTGAAAATGAATCTGGAGAACATATTGCTAATGCAGCAATTATAATCAATAAGGAAGTACATTACACAACTGAAGATGGTCTTGCGTCATTTCTTTTACCTTACGGTGATTATCATTATACTGTTGAAGCAGATGGATATAATTATACTTGGGGAGATATACGAATAACAAATCAACCTAAAACTGTAGATGTTGTAATGTATCCTCAAACAACTACAGTACATGTTCTTAAATTTTCTATCACTCAAGAATTAAATCCTGCTATAGGTGCTTTAGTAACTGTTAACGATAATATAATAGGATATGCAAATGACGAAGGTATAGTTTCATTTAATCTTCCTGACGGTGATTATAAGTATACTGTTAGTAATGGTGATTTTATAAATCAGGTTGAAGGTCAAGAAACAATATCAGGTTCAGATTCAACTGTAAATATTAATTTGACGAGAAGGACTACAAATGTAACTTTTAAGACAACTTATCTTCCTAATCCAAATCTTCCTGATGAGAAATTACCTGTACAAGATGTAGCGATAACATTTAACGGTTCTACAATCAAAACAAATCAAGAAGGAAAAGCCGTATTTTCAAACGTACCACTTTCATCTGAAAGTAAGGAGTATAGATGTTCTAAAAAACCACCGTATGAAGATATTGTTCGCGTTACAACAATTACTACAGAAAATCCTGAGATAAATGTTATAATGGGAGAATCTACATATTCTATAATTTTTACTATAATAGATGAATTAGGTAATCCTATTCCTAACGCTTATATAAGTTGTGGAGGACAAATTGGAAGTACGAATCCGCTGAACACAGAAGATCCTGGTCGTTTAACATTAAAAGGTTATAGTAACAATTTAGATGGTTATTATTATACGATTTCAAAAGAAGGATATCAAACTGTTTCAGGTAACGTCATTATTCAAAATGAATCTGTATTCATTACTAAAACATTAAAAAGATCTTATACTGAGATTATATTTAAAGTTCAAACAAGTAACAATTTACCGTTACAAGGAGCTTCTATTCAGATTGGTGAATTAAATGAAGCAACTGATATTCATGGAGAAGTTTCGTTTTTAGTAACAGAACAAAAATCTTATAATTATAAGGTTACTTATCCGCATTGTATGGATTCGTCAGGCGACTTTGTGAATGATTTAACTTCTAAAATTATAACTGTAACTATAGAAGATACAATGGCTATAATTTTACGTTATGGTTCTTCCCCTACAAATGTAAAATTACCTATTCACAATACAAACCAGGATGGATTGTTAAATCTGAAAGTTGATTGGGGAGATGGTACAATAACTTACGGTAAAATTCTAAAAGAAGGTCTCGATATTACAAAAGATACAGAAATTAAGATTAGTTTTGGTTCAGAAATAGGAACTTTGAAATGGGCTGAAGAAACATCTACTCTTGATGGAGGTATTAAAAGAATGTTGAGAAGTGTCGAAAGATTTTTCCAAAATACAAATAAAATTGAATTTTTGAAAGGAGGATTTTTTAATTGTAAAAGATTGACAAAAATTGATAAGATGCGATATGGTTTTGTAACAGGAACAGCAGCTTATCTTTTTACTTATTGTGAAAATTTAACAACAATTGACTCAGATATTTTTTCATGGAGTAGTAATGGAGATTTTACTCAGTGTTTTGCTTATTCAGGTATAAGTCATGTAGATTCAGATTTATTTGCCAATACTCCAACCGTAAGAGTTTGTAGTGAAATGTTTACAGTTTGTAAGAATCTGACAAGTGTTTCTAATTTTTATATTCATAGACAATGTACACATGTAGACGATATGTTTTCAGGATGTCCAAATCTTACATCTGTTAACAATGATATTTTTAAAAATGCTGGAAATGTAACTTCAGCACAAAAAATGTTTTATCAAGATACTTCTTTACAAGAAACACCTGATTTAGGATATCTTACAGGAGTAGTAAATTGTGAATCAATGTTTGAATTTTCAGGAATTCAAAACGTTTCAAATTCGAATTTTCCTATAAATTGTTCGAATGCAGATTCTATGTTTTCATATAGTAAACTTTCTTTATCAAATTCAAGTTTGAATATAAGAAGTACTTATTTGAATAGATTACAATCTACATTTGCTTATTGTGAAAATTTAGGTGATTTGACAAAAATAACTTTGAATTGTTCTAATGTAACTACAGTTCAGAACTTGTTTTTATCAACAGGTATAAACTCAGTTCCTGCTAATTATTTTTCTAATCTTAGGAAATGTGTAAACTTTACAAGTGTTTTTGCTTCTTGTAAGAATTTACAATATATATATGGAGAAAAAGAATCAAGTCCTTTTTACGGATGTCCTGCTACAACCGTTGCAGCAGCTTTTAATAATTGCGTTAATTTGCAAGGTGATGTAAGAAATATATTTTATTCAATTGCATCTTTAAATTTGGATTCAAATCAATTAAGTTGGAATATGGAAGGCGTTTCTAAAACTTGTTTAGATTATTCTGATTGTTTTAATAATTGTACTTCTTTAACAGGAGAACCTTGTTATACTCAATTAACTATTACTCAAAATAGAAGAGATATTTATTATATTAAACTTTTACCTGCTTTTGAAGATAACAAGATTGTTCCTTCTGAATATGCTTCAAGAGCGTATTTTAATTTGATTAATTCTAAGCATGCAGGTTGTTTCAGAGGATGCGATAGATTAAGTGGTATTACTACAATACCTTTAAGTTGGAGATAATGTTTAATTTAAATAGAGAAAGTTATGTGGTATTTAATTTTTATTTCATTAACGATTTTAATCGTTTATTTTTGGAAAGTAATAAAGTTAATAGGAATTCCTTGGAGTATTTCAGATACTTATTATCAATTGAAAAAACACGGTCGTTCAGGATTATGGTTTCAAATTGCAATGATTTTATCAGTAGGAATCCTTCTACCTGAATGGCTTGAAGTAACAGAAGGTGAAAATTATCAATGTTGTGCTTTTTTAGCTTGTATTGGATTGATTTTTGTTGGATCAGCACCTTGTTTTAAATTAGAACTTGATGGTAAAGTTCATATAGGTGCAACGATAGTTTGCGGATTAGCATCGTTACTTTATATGATTTTTGCAGGTTATACAACAATTCCTTTGCTTTTAGCATTTCCTACAGGGTTTTTAATTTATAAATATGATAAACCTGTTTTTTGGTTAGAGATTTGGATGTTTATAAGTACGTATATTTCAATAATTATTGATGCTATATGGAATTAAGAGTTGAAAGATTATGGCCAAGAGAAAATTATACTGTTGGTCGATTATATGTGAACAATGAATTCTTTTCTAATACTTTAGAAGATAAAGAAAGAGATTTAAGTAGTGAACCAAAGGTTTATGGAGAAACAGCAATACCTAAAGGTAAATACAAAGTGGTATACAATTATTCTCCTAAATTTGGTCGAAATTTACCTCGATTGTTAAACGTTCCTTATTTTGAAGGTATTTTAATTCATCCAGGAAATACAGCAAAAGATTCATTAGGATGTATACTTGTCGGTAAAAACACTTCTAAAGGAATGTTATCAGAATCAAGATACACTTCTGATAAATTAAATGAATTGATTGATGCTGCTCAAAGAAAAGGTGAAGAAATAACTATTGAAATTGTATAAAAATGAATCAATTAAATATATATAGAAATATTTTTCTTGAAAAAGAAGAGTTGATGAATTTACAAGGATTTTTGCAAAATTCGTTGTTTAAGCAATTATTGTTACAAGCAACTTATACTTATGGAATTGTAACAAACGATCCGAGTAAATTTAACAAAGATTTTCAAAAACCTGATGAATTTAAACCTAACGAACCTTTTAAAGTTGAACAAGGTACAACAAATGGTACTTATAAAGTTTTACCAGGTTTAGCGTTCAATAATTTAGGACAAGTGATTTTTATAGAGGATATTCAAGATAATATAGTTTGTCCTCAAGATGATCAATTTTATTGGGTAAAGATAAGTTATGATACAAGAAACTACGAGCTTGGTACTGTTTCTGTAAATCAGAAAGGAAATGTAAATGGTAACGTTTCTTTTTTAGGAAAAGTAAGAGGACAGGCAGGTTCTACTCCTGTTTCAATTAGATTTGAAAAAGAAGATGGTAGTAATCCTTTAAATGATGGAGTATATCAAATTGTTTCAGTTGTAGATGATCAAAATTTGATTCTCACTTCAAATGCTGAATTTACACCTGAAACTAATCTTAGAGTTGTAATTCTTGGAACAATACCTATTACAGCAGTTTTCTCAAAAGAACAAAAAGCAGGATTATATACTTATGATTTTTATAGGATTTCGTTAGTAAGAGAAATTGAAGTTTTAACTCCTCCAGTTAAAGAAGATACTGAATTTTATATATCAAGAATTCGTAATAGTGGCGGATCAATAACGATTGATAATTCTGTAAAGAAAGAATTTTGGTCTTTAGCAGGATTTGTAAATAAAGGAAAGGAATAATTATGTTGAAGTTATATTATACCGTAAGTTCAGGTTATCTTGATATTCAAAATAATTATATAAATTCATTAGGTGGTTTTCCTTCTTCTACTGAAATCCCAAATGATGTATTCGATAACCTTTTTGATGAAATAAGTATTTCAGAAATTAAAGATACGAAGACTCAATATAGAGCGATTGTCATTAAGAATGAAGGTGAAAGTGTTCTTAAAAATGTTGAATTGTGGTTTGAGAAGAAAGATTCTAATATTTGTTTTTATCAAATAGGAGCAACACTTCTTTCTAATGATGAACAACCATTTATGGAACATACTCCTTCCATTTATAGTAAACCGTTGTACACTCAACTTTTTGATGCTACAGTTGACGCTAAAGTTAGTGTAGGTGATATTCAACCAAATCAAATGATAGGATTATGGTTATCAAGAACAGTAGATAAAGAAAAGGCTCTTGAAGAATATAATAATGTAACAGAACCTGATCCTCTTCATAGATCACGATATAAACCTATAGAAAAAGTGAAACAAGAGACTGTTGATTTGAAGATAACGTGGGATTGATAGATTTATTTCTGTAATTTTACAAAATCAAAAGGACGAAAACTCGTCCTTTTCTTTAATGTTTAGAGATACAATTTTGTTATGATAGAAGAATTTTGTGAAATATTTGAATATTTGAAACAGAGAATGACATGTTCTCCTAATTACAGTTTGAAAAGAAAGAAGAAAGATGTTCAACTTATAGAAAAATTCTTTTTTAATTCAAAGATAAATTCTATAGAAGAATTATGGCAGTATTTATTGTTTCAATTCGTTTTATCTGAAAATAATTATTCAAATAGATATTCTTTAACATTAACAAAAATAATAAGTTTAAATGCATTAAAACGTTGGAATGAAAGAACGAAGGAAAAATTATTTTATGTCTCAAAATTTCAAAGGGACAGAGGTTTAGTTAATCCTTTAAAGGGAAACAATAGTGAACACATCTTTTCTGATAGATATAAAGATTTTTTGAGACATAAGTTCTGGAATACTCCTAAAGGATTTATATTTTGTGGAGAATATAATGGTATTCTTTTCAATGAATTGAAATGTAAAGATTGTTATTATTATAACGCATGTAAAAATGGAAGATTTAGTTGATTTCATAGAAAGAAATTTTAAAATTGCTAAAAAGGAAGGATTAGAATTTGAAGTTTTGGCTTCTGCATTCTTAGAATTAAAACAAGATCCTTCTATAAGTATAGAAGATGCTTTGATCAGAGGATTAAGAGAATGGGATATATAAAGAAAGAAAAAATAGAAAATAGACCTTGTGTTTGTTGTAAAACAAATTATAAGATTTGGAATCGAATAAAATGGTTATGTAAAGATTGTGATAAAAAGAGGAAATCTGTAAAAACGAATAGAAACAGTTTAGAAGAAGAATCTAATAATTTACAATCTATATTTGAAGAGATTTGGAACGAAAGAACTCATTATTGTTATCATTGTGGTGTTTATCTTGGTAATGAATTTAGGCCAATATTTTTTAGTCATATTCTTTCAAGAGGAGCACACCCAAAATTACGATGTGATAAAGATAATATAGTTCTTGCATGTTCACAATGTCATAGAATTTATGATTTTGGAGATAGAAAAAAGTTAAAATATCAGATACCTGATGAAGTAATTGAAAAGCTCATAAAAAAGGAACGTAATGAATAAAGATAGAGAAGTTCTTGAATTATGTAATGAAGTTTTCAAGAGTATAGGATTGAAAAGATTTTCAAATAGACTCGAAAAATATTTGGAGAAACCTAATAACGATGCGATTACTGGACTTTATTCAGAAGCATGTTTATTTGACGATTTTTCAGAGAAGAACCGTAAAAGAGTTTTTACTTTTGGTAACGAATACAGTCTTTTGAAATATTTTATAATTTCATTTCAGAAAGAATATGATGACGATGGAAATCCTGTAATTGTTATAAATAAACTTGAAGATGAAACAGCTTCATTCAAAGACAATCCTATAAAGAATCTTTTTATCAAATATAAAGATGAGGAATTACGTGATATTGATTTCGAAAGATTACAATTAATAATGAGATAAAATATATGGACGAAAAGAAATATTTAATAAGAGATGTAAACGCACAAGGTCTTTTAATTTGGTTGAATGAGAATTTTATAAAAGACAATGGTAAACCTTTTAATAGAAACGATGTAACATTTTACATTAAAAGAGGTCACATTCCTGAATATTTAGGAGGGAATGAAATTGTGATTATACCTAAAAAACATTGTACTGTAAAATTATATAATGTATTGGCTAACGATATTAATAAAACATTTGAAGAATGAAAACATCTTGTAATTACATTTTAGTTTACGACTTTGAGACAGGTAATTTATGTAATAGTAAATGCATTGCTTTTGAAAATGCACCTTGTGTTGAAATAGCAATGGTTTGTATTGATATGAATAAATTAGAAATCATTGATGAACTTGATAGGATTTTTCCCTATAATTATAAAGAAGATTTGATTTATTCAGAACAAGCTACTGCAACACATGGAATTACAGAGCAAATGCAATACGAACTTGCTACTCCATTAAAAGATATATATAAAGAACTCAAAACTTGGTTTACTAAATATAAGAATCCAAGACAATTATGTACATTAGCAGGTCATAATATAGGAGGTCAAAGTACAAATGGATTCGATAATCCTTTTTTAAGAAATTTCTTCTTATATATGAAGGATGATATTGATAATTATGTAAAATATTATATTGATACAATGCATTGGGCTCATATAAGTTCTTTAGAACAAGAGAATTACAAACTTGGTACTTGTTGTCAATTGGCAGGCATAGATCTTGTTGACGCACATAGAGCTTTGAATGATACAAAAGCAAATGCTCAATATCTAATTTCGTTTATTAGAAAATTAAGAGGAGAAGGTCAAATAATTCAAGAAGTGAAACAAAAAAGATATAGAGATACGTTTCAATTATGCTGACATTAGATGGAAAGGATTTGCTTTCAGTAAATCAAATGAATTATTTATACAATACTGTAGATAGAATAATTGAAGATTTATCTCCTAAAGCATTAAATCAACTTCTTGAAGGTTATGATAATGATATTGATAAAATGCTGAAAGAGATACTTACTCAAGCTGAAAAGGCATTATATCTTGGTAGAACACTTGATTCTGAAAGTCTTGATTATATAGAAAATGTAAAAGCTTCAATGGATACAACTCTGAAGATTTATTCGTTGAATTACTTCATTTTAACAATGTTACCAAACTTTAGAATGGGTTGGAGAAACATTGAGTGGGGTAATATGACACAATTGTTTCCATGGAGTTGTTATCTTTGTGGTCGCGGTTCAGGAAAAAGTTTTTTTTGGTCTTACGCATTTATTCTTTGGAGATTGTGGAGTTATTGTCGACCTGTTCCTTGGAGACAAAATACAGTAGATAATCAAAACAGAAAGGAAACATGTTATATCACATCTACAATGACACTTGCGAAAGTTCAGATTAAAAAAGTAAGAGAAGAAATCGAAACAAATGATTTGATAGCTGAAAAACTTAATCCAAATAATAAAGCATCTATTGGAGAAACAGGTATAACAACTGAAACGGGAAGTACGTTACATATTCGAGGTAAAGATGGTTTCATCCGCGGTCTACACGTAGGAGCTGTATTATGTGATGATATGCCTGATGAATCTTCTTTATATTCAGATGAACAAAGAGAAAAACTTAAAGAACTTTTAAAAGGAACAATCGAACCTATTGTAGAACCTTATGGATATTTTCTTGTTTGTGGAACACCATATTCTTCTGCGCCAAATGAATTATATCAAGTATTAAAAGCTGATAAGCGATTTTATTGTTTTGAATATCCAGTTATATTTCCTGATGGTAGACCACTTGCTCCCGATAGATATACATTTGATCAAATTCTTGCAAAAAAAGAAGAACTTGGAACTATTGTGTTTAATCGTGAGTATCTTGTAGTACCTATTAGCGATTCATCTACAATATTTCCTTATGAATATTTAATGAGATCGACTATAGGAATGGAAAATATAAGATTTGCTACTTCTATAGATGATTATCCTATTAAATTACAAAGAGTTCATATAGGTGTAGATTTCGCAGTTTCAGGTAATATTGGCGCAGACTACACTGTATATTCAGTTTGGGGCATTGATTCGATGAAGAACTATTATCTACTTACTTATTATAGACAAAAAGGAATGTCTCATAATGAGCAAATAGATAAGATTGTTCAACTCGATAGATTATTTAGACCTAATAAGATTGTATGTGAATCAAATGGATTTCAGTCCATATTATCTGCGTTAGCAAGAGAAAGAGGGTTAAAAAACATTGAAACTTTTACTACAACCGAAGGAAATAAGAAGGATCTTTATACAGGATTACCAAGTCTTTCAGCAATGTTTGAAAGAGGTCAATTAAAATGTCCTTATGCTGTAGGAGAAACAAGGCAAGCAGTTGACCTGATGTTTGGTGAATTTTCATCTATAACGTTTAAGTCTGATTCAGGAAAATTGGAAGCTGCTTCTGGAAAGGACGATGTTTGTATGAGTTGTTTTTTGAGTATCAATTCTTTGCGAGAATGTGAAAAAGAAGTGAATGTTACAATAAATTTAATTTAAAAATATAATTATATGTATTGTGAAAATCAATTAGCTCCAAGAAAATATAAATTTATTTATAAGGTTACAAACTTAATAAATAAAAAAATTTATATAGGTCAACATGCAACAGATAATATTAAAGATGGATATAGAGGTAGTGGAGTTGCTTTGAAAAATGCTTTTAAAAAATATGGTAGATCGAATTTTAAATATGAAATTTTAGAATTCTATAATGGGAATTCTAAAATTGAGTTTGATCAATTAGAACATAATTATATTAGGAAATATAATTCAGATGATAAAGAAATCGGTTATAATAGAACAGATTGTTGTGGAGGAGGTTATTTAGGTGAAGAAATTTATAAAAAAAGAAATTATAAACATTCTGAAGAAGCTAAAATTAAAATCAGTAAAGTTCATAAAGGAAAAAAGAAAAGTTCATATCAGATTGAAGCAACGAGGTTAGGCAATATAGGAAAACTTAATTATCATAACGAAACTAAATTAAAACCTATAGAAGAAAGAAAGCAAATAAAAATTTCAAGAAAGAGAGAGAGAATTGTAGAACAATATACTTTAGATGGTCAATTTATTCGAGAGTGGAGTAGCGTTGTTGAAGCAGGTCGAAGTTTAGGTTTAGATAAGACAGCCGGTTCTATTCGAATAGCTTGTAACGATTGGAATAAAACTTCAAAAGGTTTTAAATGGAAATATAAAGAATCTTCTGAAGAAAGATGTAATCAATTCACTTCTCGTTATAAAAGAGCTACTGAGTGTAAATATTTTAAAAAGGGTGATAAAATTATAGAACAATACGATTTGGAAGATAATTTTATTCAAACATTTGATTCTTATTCTTCTGCAGCGAGAGAAGTTGGAGTATCTTCAGGGTATCAAATTAAAATGGCTTGCGATAATTTCCCAAATAAAACAGTTAGAGGCTTCTATTGGAAAAGAATTAAATAGTAAAAATTATGGCTCAGAAATTAAGTGCTAATTTTATGGCAGAATTATTTAAGTTGATTTATTCAGATATTTCATTAACAAGAATAGCTGTATGTAATTTGACTTATCAATTAATACCTAAAGAGTGGCCAGGTTATAAGTATTTGTTAAGAGAAGCTATCGAAGTATTTACAAAGAATGAAGTTGTACCTTCACTTGGAGTAGTTTCTCAGAAATATATAGAAAATGATTCAGTTCAAGAAACAATTACTGAAATTCAAAATGCAAATAAAGTCGATAGGGAGATTATAATAGATCAATTAGAATCGTACATTAAAGATGTTGAATTTCAATTGTTGTCTAAAAAAGTTCACGATTTATATGAAGAGAATAAAAAAGATGAGGCAATTAAAGTAAATCTTGAAGAAAGTCAACGAATACTTTCTATTTCTTTAAGACATGATGGAGGAAATTTTTCAAGAGTTTTCAATGGATTTGATGCTCGAATGAAAAATAGAAGAAAAAATGTCGATGAAAGTAAAACACCTGAACATATAACATTAGGTATCGATAGATTAGATGAAATTTCTTATGGTGGAGCTTTAATGGAAGATACTGTGTTATGGATTATGATGAGTGGACAAGGTAAGTCCACGGTATTGAGACATCATGGAATGGCAGCAGCTTATGATGGACATCCTGTATTACATATACAATTGGAAGGTGGTGTAAAAGCTTGTCTTGATAAATATGACCAATATTGGACAGGACAGGAGTTTAATGATATTAGAAGTGGATTTCTAAAACCTGAAGATCAAAAGAAAGTTATGAGTGCATATAAAGCTATGAGAGATTATGGTGAAGATATAACTGTTTATGGTTTTGAAAAGTTTGGTGAAGCTTCGATGGTTGAAGTAAGAAGCATTATTCTTGATTATCATAAAGTTTACGGTTTTTATCCTCGAGTTTTGATTTTAGATTCACTTGATCTTGTAAAGACCGGTCTTAATAGTACAATAGATAATAATCCTAATTTTAAGAAAGATAAACTTCAATCTTGTGCTCAGTTATTCAAAAATCTTTGTGTAGAATTTAAAATGGTTGGGATAACAGCAACGCAAACAGGTAACGTACCTATTGAAATTTGGGATAATTCTGAAAAAATAATTGATAGAAGTTATACAGAAGGAGATAGAACGTTAGTAAAACCGTTTTCATTTGTTTTTACAGGTAATACAACAAGAGAAGAAAAGAATAACCGCACTATGCGTATTTATATAGATAAATTACGCGATTTTAAAGAATCTCAATTAACCTTTCCAATAGCAACAAATTATGATAAAGGTAGATTCTACGATAGACCGAGAACGATAGAATTATTTAGTAAGGAAGATGAAGTAAAATTCAATAAAAAATCTAAGGAAAAAGTTGAAAAATTAAAAAGAGGTGAACGAAAAGTTAATATGATATAAATTATGTTCAGAGTTGATAAAGATGAAATCATTCAAGAACTTTCACTTTCTCCTAATGGAAGTGCAGGTTGGTTGACTAATAAAGATGAAGTTTGTCCATTTTGTGGAAAAGGTGGTAAAAAATGGGGGATTCATTTTAATGAACTTGGTACAAATGCAGTATTTTTTTGTTTTAAATGCGGTACTAAAACAACTCTAAAGAAATTTCTTGAAAAGATTCATAGAATGGATCTTGCGAAAATCAATTATGAAAATAGTATTAAAGTATCGAAACTTATACCTCTCGTTAAAGATGAAGAAGACGAAGAAGTAAATTTTGATTTAGAAGAATGTGAATTACCAAAGAAACTTGAATATATAAAAAACGATGAGTATTTAAATAATCGTGGATTTAACAAAAGATATTATGAACAATTTAAACCAGCTATAACAAACTTTTTTCTTGAGAGAAAATTACAAGATAAATTTATTTTTCAATTTACTATGAAGGGTAAAACTGTAGCTTGGTTAGCACGTTCTAAGAAAAGTAAAGAATGGCACGAACAGAACCTGAAAGAATTTAAAGAAGGTAAATCAAAACTTGTTCTTAGATATGAAAACTCTAAAGATGGATTTGCTAATGTTGTAGGTGGATACGATTTAATAACAGATAGTACAGATACTATTATTATAGTAGAAGGGATGTTTGATTATATTTCCGTAGATGATAAATTACATCTATATGAAAGCGAAGAGATAAAGTGTGTATTTACATTTGGTAATAATATAGGAAATAATCAAATCTCACTATTGAGACAAAAGAAAAGTGTTCGAAATATAATCTTAATGTACGATCCTGATAAACCTGAAATGATAAAGACTGCAGCATTGACTTTGCAAAAATATTTTAATGTTACAATAGCAGAATTAAAAGATAAGAAAAAAGATCCAGGAGATGCGACTCAAGAAGAATTACTTGAAGCATTAGATGATTTAATTGAACCGATAAATTTTTATACAAAATTTTTCGTTTAATTGTTGGACCATGTGGTCGAAAAGGCGTATCTTTAGGTATTGAAAGAAAGGAAATGTTAAACGATTAAAAATTAAAGATTATGAAGACAATTAAAATTAGGACATTTGAAAAAGTTATGGTACCTGTAATGAGAAATGGCAAACCGACTAAGAAAACTAAAGCAGAATGGAGACCTATTTTAGTTGATATCGAAATGGATTGTATTGAACACGAAGGTCATTTAATATATTTCAATCCTAATGAAAATATATCTTGTGCTTATAAAGAAAATGGTGAAGCATTAACAGGAGAATTTAAATATGGATCATATGGAACTGCTTTACATAAGGAAGTTTTACGTATAAAAAATAATAAACTTGTTACTTCTTCATTAGGATATTCAGGATCAACAACTAAAGGTTGGGGTGGAAGATTAGTTAAAATCAATTGGTAAAGATATTTAAGGGTTACTTAAACGTAACCCTTTTTTCATATTCAAAAATTCTTTTTGTAATTTTACAAGAAAATTTTTGAATATGGAAAAGACAAGAGAATTATCAAAAGAAGATTTTCTTAGAATTCTTCAATTGGAATATTTTAGTTACAAATTAAGATCATTGATATATGAACAATCTGAATTTAAGAAGATAAATAATGAAGTAGCAAACAAGAAAAAATCTAAAATTATAGAACTATCTAAAAAATTCTCATTAAGCTGCATCTTTGATTCTGATGAAAAATTCAAATTGTTTTACGAAAAAGAATTTTTGAATAAAGAAGGATTACCATTATTTCAGTATTCACCTAAAAACAAAAAGACTGAATATTGGGATAAATTTTATTTATTGAAACCTGGTGAAATAGTAATATATGATAATATTGAATATAAAGTGAAGAATAATTATCCTATTTATGATTCGATTAAAATTATAAAAAATGGCAAAAAGATATTTGTTCCATATATTTATGTAAAAATTAAATTGTTGCACACCATTTCGATAGATGCTTTAAAGTAAAATAGTATCTTTATACAAAATAATTAAACGAGTTAAATTATGCAAATTAGAAAATTATTTAAAGTTGAAGGAGCTCATATTGTACGTAATTGCTCAACAAATCGTTGTCGAAAAAGTATTCATGGTCATTCAGCAATTATTGAAGTATTTTTGACTTCAGACAAACTTGATAATGGAGGAATGATTGTAGATTTTTCTTTGATTAAGAAAAATATAGGACAATGGATTGATTCTTTTGATCATTGTATGCTGATTTGGAGTAAAGATAAGGAAGAGTATAAAAATGATGTGAAGAAATGGTGTGATCGTTGGATTGAACTTCCTGTAAGTCCTTCTGCTGAGAATCTTGCATTATACATTTGTTATATGATTAACAAGATGATTGAAGCTACAGAATTTAATAATGGTGAAGGAAATGTGAAATGTAGTAAGGTAATTTATCATGAAACTGCAACAGGTTATGCTGAAGCAACAATAAATGATTTTGATTTACTTCCTGTAGATTTATCTGCAGCTTATTCTATTGGTGTATTAAATGATTGGTCAGACGAATTACACGATTTCTTTTGTTATACTAAAGAATCTGGTGCAAAATATTTTATTAATCCTAAAGTAGAAAAGCAATGTTAAGAAAACTTGATTACGAGAAGAAACAACCTATTATAGAATTATTTAATTCAATTCAAGGTGAGTCAATTGAAGCAGGAACGCCGACAATTTTTGTTAGAATGTCTGGTTGCAATTTACGTTGTTGTTTTAATAATAGTATTTGTGATACCGCTTATTCCAGCTTTTCTCCTGAAAAGAATAAATTCACATATAAAGATGTCGAGGATATCATTAAGAAACATCCATTAACAACTACTTTATGTATAAGTGGAGGTGAACCGTGTTTAAATCAAGAAGTTCTTTTTAATTTGATTCAGATTGGAGAAGATAATGATATGGATATTTCAATCGAAACAAACGGTTCTATAATTGTAGATGAAAACCTTTTGAGAAGAATTGATTTAGCCAATATTTCACCAAAATTATCGTCTTCTGAACCTACTGATGAAAAATTGGAAAAATTTGGATTAAGTTGGACGCCAAGTTTAAAAAAACATACTTCATCAAGATATAATAAAGAGGCTCTCTGGAATTTAATTGAGTATACAAAAGATTTTAGATTGAAATATGTTGTAGGTTGTCAAGAAGACTTTAATGAAATTGAAAGTCAAATTAAAGATTTGATAGATTTTGACATTAAAAGAAAACATAGAAAACGTTATCCATCATATTTTAAAGGTCAAGAAGTTTGGTATGATCATAGATTTATCAATCCATGGAATATTGTTCTAATGCCCGCTGGAAGCTCGAATGATGAATTAAATCAAAATCGAAAAATAGTGGCAGAATATTGTGCTGAACATGGATATTGTTATTCAGATAGATTACAAATTGTTATTTGGGAAAAAGAAAGGAATAAATAATATGGATTTTAAATTAAAAGCAGGTCAAAATATCGTTCTTTCTAAAGAAAGAAAAGAGGAAATGATGAAAAATGCAGAAGAAGCTTATGGAAAGTTTCTTGAAGCATTAGGATACGATTGGAAGAACGATCCTAATATGGTAAAAACTCCTTATCGTGTTGCAAAGATGATGGTAAATGAAATTACTTCAGGTACTTACGAAGAAAGACCGAGAATTGCAACATTTCCAGGAACTGGTTATACAGGAATGGTAACAGAAATGGGTATTGAAGTTAATTCATTATGTTCTCATCATTTTCTTCCGTTTTGCGGAGTTTGTCACATTTCTTACATTCCACAAGAAGGAGGAGATGTTGTAGGACTTTCTAAATTAAACAGAATTGTTCATTGGTTTGCAAAAAGACCTCAACTTCAAGAACAATTAACAAAACAAATTCACGATTATCTTAAAGAAGTATTTGGTGATTCTGTTAGAGGAATTGCTGTGTATATCGAAGCTGAACATATGTGTGTGAGTATGAGAGGTGCAGAAGATAATTCTTCTATGGTAACAAATTATTGTTCAGGATTATTTTTAGATAATTCTATGAATAGTCGAGATGAGTTTTTAAGACAAATCCAAATTTGGAAAATTAATCATAAATAAAAATTAGTAAAATTATGACTTACAAAGAGTATGAAGTAAAAGCAATCACTACTAAGTGTTATGCTGATGAAGTAGCAATTCCTTACGTTGTAATAGGATTGAATGGAGAAATTGGTGAACTTTGTGAAAAGATCGAACAAGAAGCTAAAGAAGATTTAGTCATCAAAGAACTTGGGGATATTTTCTGGTACATGGCTGGAATTCGTGTTGAACTTAATCTTCAAATCGAAGAGGATTGGAATTGGTTGTTAAAACCAAAATCTGCTACAAATGTTCTTCAACTTTTATCTGAATCAGGTAAAATTAGTGAGCAGATCAAGAAGTTTTTGCGTGATGATTATAAAACTGGAGAAGAAAATATTTTCCCTGAAAAAAGAAGAAAGGTTATTGAAGAAGCATGGAAAAACATTTGGCTTCAACTTAATACAATTTGTGATTCGATGAATACTTCTATTGAAGAAGTAGCTCGTATTAATAATGAAAAACTTGCTTCACGTAAAGAAAGAAATGTAATTCATGGATCAGGTGATGAACGTTAAAATTAATTTTGTCGGTGCCCAAGGTACCGGCAAAACAACGTTATTAGAAGCTGCAAGAAAAGATGAAGCTTTTAAAGATTTTCAATTTTGTACAGAGATAGTAAGAGAGCTTGTAAAAAAGAAAAATCTTTCTATTAATGAATCGGGAAATGCGAAGTCTCAAAAAGCGTTTTTCGATGCTTATAATCGAATTCTAAATAAAGATGGTTATATAAGCGATAGATGTATTATTGATGTACATGCTTATACAAATTATCTTTACGATTATAAATCAAGCAATAGCGAAAAGGAATTTCAATCTCTTTATAAAGAAATTCTTCGTGAAAATTCTATTTTGAAATCTTTAAATAAAGATTCTTTTGGTATAATTATTTATTTTCCAATAGAATTTGAACTTGTAGACGATGGTATTCGATCTTTAAATAGTTATTTTCAAGAATATATTGATCAATTTATCGTAGATACATTGAATAAATATCAATTGCCATTTTATACGATTAGAGGTTCAGTAGAACAGAGACTTAAACAATTAAAAGAGATAATATTTTCTCATGTCCAAATGTTGCAACATAATGAGAAAATGTAGACCTTTAGGTCATCAAAAGGAAATAAATTTATTAATTCGTAAAATTTAAAATTATGGCAGTAGAATCATTGTTAACACTTCGTAAAAAGGCTAATGAACTTGGCATTCAGAATTATGCAAAGTATTCTAAAGAAGAACTTGCAAAGTTGATTGAACAAAAAGAGGCAGGTGTAGAAACTTATACAGATCCTGAATATATTGCTTCTGACGAAGATGCAGCTAAGGAAGAGGAAATGGTAAAAGAACATGAAGAATCTGTTCAAGAAAACGCAGAAGAACCTCGTCCTGAAGATGAGAAGAATCGTAAAGAAGCTAAAAAGAAAGAGAAAAAAGAAAAGAAGGAAAAAGCTCCGAAAAAAGAAAAGAAGCCGGTAAAAGAAAAGAAGGAAAAAGCTCCGAAAGTAGTTCTTAATGTAAAACCTAAATCTGAGACTAAACCTGAAGGTTTGAAGAATCTTTCTTCTCAAGTTTACGATGAATTGTTGAAGAATGACGGTCGTTCTTTCTATCAAATTGCAAAAACATTGTCTACTTATTACACAGTTGTAAAACATGTATGCGATAAATATTTTGATGTAGTATCAGAATAATATACTCGAGTTCTTTTTTAAGTTGATGGAGGGGTCAGAGAATGAATATATTCCTGGCCCTTTTTAATTAAATTTTTGTATGAAAGAATTATATGAAGAATTAATTCAGTATCTCAATGATAATTTTATAGATTATAAAGAGTTAGGCGATTATATTATTGAGATAAACGATCAAACGTATGAATTATTCGAACCTATAGAATGGGAAGAAGGTAAGAAAGTACTTTTTGATGAAGATTTTCGATGGGCGTGCGATAGAACTGATTGTGACAACTATATATTCAGTTTTGGAAGTATTTGGTATTCTCTTAAAAAGGGAAATGAATTTCAAGTAAAGTTAAATCCTATAAAATGGTTAGGCAAAGTAAAACTTGAAGATAAAGAATTTTATATAGATACTTATCTCGGTATTCACGGTCCTCTTGAATTATTAAATAGTGTAGGACTTTATAACAAATGGTGTGAAAAAGCTAAATTTTTAGGTATTACAAGTCTTGGTATTTGTGAGAAAGGAACTTTAGCAGGTTGTATGAAATTTCAGAATGCATGTCAGAAAGCTGGATTACGTTCTATTCAAGGAATGGAAATCATAGTTGTGGACGAAAAGAAAGATTTGAAATATACGATAAAGGCATTTGTAAAAAATCAAATAGGTTGGCAGAACCTTTTAAGATTGAACGAGATAATAAATACAAATGATAAAGCATTTGTTACACAAGAAGATATTGAAGATTATTATGATGGATTGATTTTAATTTGGGATCCGAAATCAATAGAATATAGAAATATACCTACTAATTTAAAGGAAATAGTTACTTATTATCAACTTGATACTGTTGTATTTGAAAAAGAAGAAAGAGATGTAACGTATTTAGATAATTTAAAGAGATTTTTTTTAAGCGAGCTTGAGCCTATAGCAATGTGTGATGCTTATTATATAGAAAAAGAATGGTACCCTATTAAAAAGAAGTTGAATTCTATAGGTAAAATTATCACGCACGAAAGTAAAAATCAATACTTCAAGAATTATCAAGAATATTTTGAAGAGTTAAGTTATCTATTTGGTAATGATGAGAAATTCTTTTTTACATGGGAAAGAGCTATTTCAAATCTAAAAGAAGTGTCATTTGAATGTAATTTCGTAATTGAAACGCAAATACGACACATGCCTGTTTATCACATGACTGACGAAGAAGCTCTTCAATACGAAACTAATATCGATATGTTTGAAGATTTGATATTTAAAGGTATTGAAAATCATCCTGAACTTCTTGAGAAATATTCAGATGAAGTTATTCAAGAACGACTTGAAAGAGAAATGAAGGTAATTGAAGAAGGAGATGTAGTCGATTACTTTTTAATGTTGAGAGATATCGTCAATTGGTGCAAGAAAGAAAATATACTTTTAGGCAGTGGGCGTGGTTGTTTCCATCCTAAATCAAGAATTAAAACAAAAAATGGTTTGAAATACATTGAAGACGTTGAAATAGGCGATATTGTTCAAGGAGAGGTTGGATGGAATGAAGTTGAAAATAAATTTATTTATAATGTAAATGAATCGCTGATTAAACTTGAATTAGATAATGGTAAAGAAATTTTTTGTACTGAAGATCATAAGATTTTAACAAAAAATAGAGGTTATGTGAAAGCTATTGAATTAAATGAGACTGATATTTTATCGGAAGTGTTTGAGGATTAAATAATTTTCAGGTACTTTATCGAAAAATCTTATTATGCCAAAAAATTATTATCATGTTAAGAAGAAATTAATTTCTTTAGAAGAGTATCGAGAGTTATATAAACAAGGAGCAAGACGTCCATTTTGCAAAAACGGCGTAGGATTAAAACCTGATGGAGTTTCTGAAATCGTAAGAGTTGAGTTAAAATGCAAAAGATGTGGTAAAATATTTGTATCTCAATTTCCTCAACTTGAAAAAAGAACTTGTCTTGATTTATGCACTAAATGTATCAATCATTATAAGAGAAGTGAAGAAAACTCTAAAAGAGATTCTTCTTATTATGAAAATCCTGAATATCGAAAAAAGTTAAGTGAAGGAGTAAAAAGATATTATAAAGAGAAAGGTTTAATTGCTTCGAAACAGAGAGCTGAAAAACGTTTTGAGAATTACAGTATCAATAAAACGATTCCAAATCATGCCCCTATAAAGATTATTATAGAAGGAATTAAATGTGAATCGTTTGGAGAAGGTGTTTTTGTTAAATGGATGATTTATGAAGGTTACGAAGTAAAGAGATGTGATATTATTTTAAATTATGAATTCAAAGGTGAGATAAAACATTATTTTCCTGATTTTATACTTGAAAAGAACAAACAAGTATTTTTAATTGAAGTCAAATCAGATTATAGGAGAAATTTTCAAAAAAGTTACGATTATCTTCAAAATAGAGTTGACAATGGATTAAGTCGTAGTAACCCATTGTCAACATATAGAGAAGATGTTTTACAAAAGAAAATTGAAAGCGCAGAATTATATTGTAAAGAGAAAGGTTGGATTTTTAAGTTAATAACTTTAGATGATTCTAAATTTAATTTATTGTATAATAGAGCAAAAAGATTAAGAAGAAATGGTAAAACTAAAGAAGAAAGCATTAATTCCATATTCGGGAAAAGTTTATGATTTACAAGTAAAAAATAATCCATCTTATAATGTAGAAGGAGTTATTGTTCATAATTCATCAGCAGGTAGTTTAATCTCTTATTTATTAGGTTTGGTAAACGTTAATCCTCTTGAATACGATCTTTTATTTGAACGTTTCTTAACAACAGGTCGCTTGATACGTCACGATAAAGTTGAAGAGGTGATCATAAATGAAAATAGTTCCTCACCTATTTGTATCAAATCTACTGATTTTGTACGAATTTTACGTAATGATGAAAAGATGATTGTTAAAGCTGGTGAATTGCAAGAAGGAGATAATTTAGTAGATTATGAAAGCTAATTTTGAATAAAATTCCAGATAATGTTGAAGAATTAGTCGAATTTTTAAAGAAAGAAATTTATAATAATGGTAACGATTAAAACATTAAGAAAGGAAGATCGGGAAGAGATCCGTTTAGGGTCACTTCCCGATATTTAGCCCCTTCGGGGGAACGAATCGATACAGATTTTCCCTCTGAAGGAAGGGAAAGAGTAAAAGAATATATGGAAAATCGATTTGGTAAAACACAAGTCGTATCTCTTGGAACTTATGGTACATTAAAACTTAAAGCTGCCATTACAGACCTTGCTCGCTGTCACAACTTACCTATTGGAACAGTAAGACGATTTACAGCAAGATTAAGAGATGAAGAAGGAATGGAAAGTGCAGAGGATTTCTTTAGAGTTATTTGTAAGGATAAAGAAATGAGAGAATTCGTCAAAGATAATACAGAACTTTTTGACGATATGATGATTATCCTTAATATACCGAAGACATCTTCTATTCATGCTTGTGGTACAGTAGTATTACCTGATGAGAAAACTTCAGCTCAATGGACTCCTATTAAGAAACAGCAAGGCTTAATGGTTACACAATGGGAAGGTTCAGAAATTGAAGATGCTGGATTCTTAAAAGAAGATATATTAGGAATTCAGCAGTTATCAAAACTTTCTGATATACTTGATTTGATTTATAAAAATCACGGTATAAAACTTGATTTATACAAGGATATTCCTTTAGATGATAAAACTGTTTTTGAATATATAAAGAATGGATTTTTGTCCGATATTTTTCACTTCGGTGCAAAAGGACTTTCGTCTTATTGTGTTCAGATGCAGCCTGAGAGTCTTGATGAGATGGGAATATGTGCAGCTTTATATCGTCCTGGACCTATTGAAAATAATTTTCACAACGAATATATTCTTGCTAAGAAAGGAGAAATTGATAAAGAAGCTCCAATAGGTGCAGAAAAAGTTTTATCAAAGTCAAAAAACTTTATAGTGTACCAAGAAGATATAATGCGTCTTTGTCAGTATCTTGCTGATTTTGACTTAGAGACCACTGATGGTGTACGAAAAGCTATTGGTAAAAAAAATTTACAAAAACTTCAATCATACGAAGAAAAGTTTGTAAAAGGTTATATCAATAAATTTGGTGTAGAAGAATCTTATGCAAAAGAACTTTGGGATCAAATGGTGAAATTTGGTGCCTATGCGTTTAACAAATCCCATGCAATCGCTTATTCGCGAAATGGATATAATTGCCTTTGGTTGAAAGTGCATTATCCTATTGAGTTTTGGTCTGTAACATTCTCCTATGCTGAAAGTAAAGATTATCCTTTTTACGTCAACGAAATTCAAAAATCAGGTAATATTGAGCTTCGTACTGTAGATATAAATAAATCTGATATAAACATTGTTTCAGATGTTAAAACAGGAAGTATGTATTGGGCTTTGAATTCAGTTAAACAATGTGGTGAAAAAGCTCAAGAATTCATTTCAAAAGAAAGAAATGAGAATGGAGAATTCTTTTCACTTGATGAATTTATAGATAGATGCGTGATAAAAGGTTCACCTGTAAATAAATCTGTGATTGAAAATCTCATTTATAGTGGTGCTTTTGATAAATTGGAAAATATTGAGCGTCCTTGCGAAAGATTGAGATTAATCGAATCTTATCGAGAAAATAAAAGGGTGAAAATTCTTGAAGATAAAGACCTCTTAACTAACATTATTAAAGCTCGTAAAGAAAAGAATGATTGGTGGTGGACTTTACAACAAAAGAAAGTATCAGGACTTGCATTTTTTGATTACGAATATCTTGTAAGGAATTATCATATTCCTCAACTTTATAATGATGAACATGAATTCTATGATATCAGTCAAATTAAATATTGGACAGGTACTACAAAATATCGTTTAGCTTCTATAGGTGGTTACGTTGTGGATATAGTAGAGAGAAAATCTAAGAAAGGTCTTTTTGCTACTATAACATTAGAAAGTAATTATGATTTTATAAATGTTATAGTATTTCCTGAATTATTTGAAGAAACTGCAGAATTGTTGAGAAATAGTAAAGAGAATCTTTTACTTGTTAATGGTTATATTCAGTGGGATAAATTTAGACAGGAATACGTTTTACAAACAACATTAAATTCATTATTTACTGTTTTAACATAAGGTACATTATTTGAATGAGAGTGAGACTTATAAGGTATCGTTTACGTTGTATAAAACGAATAAAAACGATACCTTTACATAAAATAAAGAAGACATGAAACTTATTGTTGAACAAGAAGATAAAACAATCGTACTTATATCACCTGATGCAGATGAGGAGATTTATCTTGAAGATATAACTTCAATCAATTATTCTAATTTATACGGTGAAGTAGTAACTATACCAGCATTGTTGAATAAGATAGGACAATGGAAGGCAGATTACGAAAGAAAAGCAAGAGAAGCAAAACTTTATTGTGATGTATATGTATCTGAATTAAAAAGACAATATAGAAGAGAAGCAGCTAATAATAACGGCAAAGTTTCTATTGATGACGAAGAGTTCAAATTAACTGAAAAAGGTCTTGATGAGTTAGTTTTACTTAACGATAAGTATCAAGAATACTTGATGGAACAAATAGAAATTGAATCAAAAAGAGATAAATTAGATGCACTATGGTGGGCAATAAAAAGTAAAGATCAAAAATTGAACAATTTGTTACCTAAAGTAACTCCTAAAGAATTTGTAAGCGAATTAATTGAAGGGAAAATAAATTCATTTACTATAGTAAAACCAAAGTTATGAAAATAAAATTAACTGAAAAATTTTTTATTAGTCAATGCACTCACGCACCATTTAATTGGGATTTGATGAAAATATCATACGGTAATAGAAATGGTGAAGAAAATGTCAAAATTGAAACACCTGTTGCATTTGGTCTTTCTCTACAACATCTCATGAACAAAATTGGTGATTACGAAATTTTTGAAAACGAAAGTGAATTTGAAACATTTGAGAAATATATTGAAGAGTATAAGAAGATTAATGAAGAAGTTTTAAAACAATTGAAGAGTATTAAATTAAAGTAAGTATTAATTTTAAATTTTATTATTATGAGTTTTGATCGTTCAAAGTACAAGAAACAAGTTAGTATTGATGAAGTAGATGATGATTTGAAGAAAGCTCAAGCAACAATGAAAAATCCTGCATTTGGAAGTCAAGGTGGTAGAGCAAGTTTTTATTCAGTAAATAAGGAAGGACGTTATGAATTAAGAGTACTTCCTTCAGTAAATGGTGGAAAACCATATATTTCACGTAAAGTTGTAAAACTTCCTATTGAATGTCCTATTTATGACAAAGATGGAAAAGATACTGGTAAAAAGGAGGTGAGACAAAAAGATATCTTTACTTCTGATGTTCATAGTGATAGAATGGAAGGTAAAGATGCTGTAATGATTTATCTTGATTTTGTCTATGCACTTGCGAACGATATTCAAGATTCAGATGAGAAAAAGAAATTCTTAGCACCTGTAACAGGATATTTTAATAAACAAAAACAATGGGTTTGGGGTATTAGTCCAAATTTGAATTATGTTTGCTATGTTTATGTTGAAGGTGAAATTCACCGTTTTGATATTCGTCCACAATGGTGGAAGAAGATGAAGAGTATATCACTTGAAAGATCAAATGATAATGTTATCAATATTGACATTTTCTCAGATTGTGATGAAGGTTATCCTTTGATAATCAACACAACTTTAAATGAAAAGAACAAGACACAATTTGATATTTCTTGTGGATTGCCTGATGCTAATAAACGTGAAAATTGGGATGATTTCTTTGAAAGAGTAAGAGTTCCTGATAGCGTTTTACAAGAACTTGAAGAATTGCCTTCTTTAGAAGATCAATATAAAGATGTCTTTTCAAGAAAAGATTGGGATATGCAAATCGAAGGTCTTGAAAGATTTGATAAACAAAATGGATTTGAGATTTTTCAAAATGATGAATTTTTAAATGCTCTTGAAGAACTTGAGAAACTTGTTCCTGAAGATAATGATGTGAAACAAGTCGAATCAATCAATCCTAAAAAAGAAGTGAGTGAACCTAAACAAAAACCAACTACACAAGAAAGATCTGCAGCACCTTCTTATCCACCGTTGATTAAGATGAAAGCTGAACTTAATGAATATATAGAATCAGAATATGAAGGTACTGAAAAACTTCCGAATCTTCCTGTTACAGAATTACGTAAGTGGTATGATATGATGAAGGAAGGAATGATGCTACCATTTGACGATTATCGTGAAAGCAATGAAAATTCTGATGAACCTGAGGAAGAGAAGCCTATAAACGAGTCTCGTGTTTCGTCAAAAACATCTCAATCTGTACAAGATAGATTAGCAGGCTTGAGAAATAGAATGAAGAAATAATATAAATAGGAGGAAGAAATTCCTCCTTTAAAAAGTTTCTTATGAAAATAGATGTTAAAACCTGTTCATTTTTATTATTGTTTTTATTTGCAATATATTTAGCTTGGAATAATTTTCATTATAAAAAACAAATAAAAACACTTTCAAACAATGTTGAATTCTATATAGATTCTCTGAATCGCTATACTAAAATTTATTCTTCTGAAGATTTTTCTCAATTGAAAAAAGAAAACAAAGAATTGTATTCTCAATTGAGAGACAAAGAGTCTCTTGTAGAAGCAATTAAATTTGAATACAAATATAAATATGAAGGTAAAGAACATTCAATTGATAATTCTATTCAATCAGATTCATGTTATAGATTTCAAGAAAATACAGATACTATAAGTTACAATCTTGAGATATGGGCAACTCATATTCAAAAATATAAAATTAATTTTAGTCTTACTAATGAATTTCTTATAACAAGACAAAGTATAGATAATCAAAATAAGATTGAAATAAATTCTCAATTGCCTGGTAGAATTCAAGATGTGACGGTTTGGACAAAACCTACGAAAAAGAAAAGATTTGGAGCAGGTATATCAATTGGAGCTGGTTATGGTTTGATTGCAAAGAAACCTGATATATTTATTGGAATAACAGGAACTTATTTAATTTGGTAAAAATTATATTATGAAACCACTCGCAATGATTTTTACGGATATTCATTTAAAAGAATCTAATTATCAAGAAGTTGAGGAATTATTGATAAAACAAGGTATTGATATCTGTAAAACTAACAATTTAAAACAATGTTTTTGTCTTGGTGATGTTTTTGATTCAAGAATAAGTCAAAAGCAAGTTGTTTTGTCTTCTTGGGATAGAATCTTAGATCATTACGATAAAGCAGGTATAGAATTGATTTGTATTAGAGGAAATCACGATTCATCCGATTATACCAGTTCAGATTCGTTCTTAAAACCATTCAAACATCATCCTAATTTTAAACTTGTTGACGATATAGATATCATTAGAATAGGAAAGTTTTTGTTTGGTTGTATAGCTTATTATGACGAAGATATCTGGATAGAAAGATTTAATGAGCTTGTTGAATGTATTCAAGATGAAAAGAAAGCTGACGATAACCTTATTTGTTTAGGACATATTGCTATAACAGGAAGTAGAAATCTTGGACATGTAACTGAGAATAAGTTGAATTTGAAGATGTTTAAAAAATTCGACATGACATTTCAAGGCCATTTCCATGATTATCAAGAGATTAGTGAAACATTTGTTCATCTTGGTTCATTGACTCAGAATAATTTTGGTGAAGATGAAAATAAAGGATTTTGGGTTATTTACGATGATTTAACTTACGATTTGATTCCATCAGAAGGGAAGAAGTTTAGAAAAATCACTATTGATTTAAATACAACAACTCTCAAGCAAGTTGATAAGATTGTTAAAATGTTTAAAGATGAAAATCCTGACAATCTTTTGAGAGTAGAATTTAAAGGTAACCAAGATGAACTTAAATCTATCGATAAGAAAGTTTATACAGAACTTGGTATCGATGTAAAAATGAAGGTAAAAGAAATTGAGAACACATCTGAGGAATTGAAAACATCTAAAATCGAAGCTCTCACTAATTCTGATATCGTTGATAAGTTTAAGGTTTTTTGCGAACAGAATGATTATTCTTATGAAAAAGGATTGACTATTTTAAAAGAAGTATTATAATTATGGCATTAGATAAATTTTTATCAACTATTGAAAAAAGGTTGGGGCAAGGTATTGTTGTGACGAAAAAGATAGAAGTAGAAACGATTTCATCAGGATCTTTATCTTTTGATGAGGTTCTCGGAGGTGGATTTGCTAATGCTCGTATACACGAGATATATGGACCACCTTCATCAGGAAAATCTACAGCCGCATTGCATTTATGTAAAGAAGTACAAAAAAGAGGTAAAGCTGTATTTTACGTTGATACAGAACAATCTTTAGATCTTGAATATGCTAAAAAGATAGGTCTTGATTTAGATAAGGACAAATTCCTATTATCTCAACCTGACACTGCTGAAAGTGCACTTGAAGCTGTACGATTAGGATTAGAAGAGCCTGAAATAGGTATTGTTGTACTTGACTCAGTAGCAGGACTCGTTCCTCAATGTGTAATTGAAGGAGATGTTGGTGATGCTAAAATTGGATTGATTGCAAGATTAATGTCTGCACAATTGGGAATTTTCAAGAATATATGTAACAAAAACAAGAATATCCTATTGTGTATCAATCAAGTAAGACAAAAGATTAATGGAGGTTTTGGATTTGGACCTACTACTACAACTCCAGGTGGTGAAGCACTTAAATTTTATTCTACACAAAGAGTTGAATTTGCACGAATTAGTACCGATAAAAGTGGAGATATAGCAGTAGCAAATAAAACAAAGATTAAAATAGTTAAGAATAAGATAGCTCCTCCCCTTAGAACTTGTGAGGTAATGTTAAGATTTGGAGTAGGTTTTGATATAGTACAAGAAACAGTTGAACTTGCTGTAAAATTTGGTTTATGTCAAAAGAAAGGTGCTTGGTTTTATTATGGTGACGATTATCGATTAGGACAAGGAATGGATAATGTTAGAGAAGCTCTTTTGCAAGATAAAGAATTGTTTGAAGAAATTAACGAATCTGTTAAAGAAAAGATGTCATGTATCCAAGAAGATTAGTATTAAAGAATTTTTTATCATTCGAATCTCTCGAATATGATTTTGTACATAAACCTATTGCTGTAATAGGAGAAAATAGAACCCAAGACGATCAACTTTCAAATGGTACTGGTAAGACGAGTGTAGGTCAAGGTTTATTTTACGGAATTTACGGTGTAAATTTACGAGGAAATATCGATAAGAAATTGATTCGATATGGATTCGATACGGCTTACATTTGTGTTCAAATTTATTGCCCTATACGTAAACAGACTCTTTCTATAGAAAGAGAAATACGTACAAAAAGTTCGTCTACATTAAGATTATCTTTAATCGATGAAGAAGAAAAAGTTACACCAGTGACTTGTGCTACAGTTCTTGATGGAAATCGATATATAGCAAACTGGATTGAAATTTCTGCAGAAGATGCTAAATCTTATTATATTGTTACAAAAGATAACTATAATTCTTTTTTTAAAGCATCTAATACAGAAAAATTGGCTCTTATAAGTCGTTTTATCAATTTTTCAAAGATTGATAAAACGAAGGATGTTATAGTAGAAAAAATCGATAAAATAAATGATGAAAAACGTTCATTAGAAGATGAAAAATCCTTATTAACAGGTAAACTTTCCGTCTATAAAGAACAATTAGAACAAGAAAATTCTAAAGATCAAGAATCTGAAAGAAATGAACGAATTGAAGAAATCCAACAGGAAATTCAAAAAATCGATCGTAAAACTCAGGATTTACAGATTTTATTAGGTTCTCATCAAAAAGATCTTGAGGATAAGTTGAAAGAGAAGGAGAATCTTGAACAAATAAAAGAAAAGGTTGAAAAAGAATTATCATCTATTGATTTAAGTAGATTTCAAGAAGTGTACAGTGAAATCGATAAAGATTTGAATCAATATAAAGAAGATAAAAGGGTTACAGAAAAAGAAATTGATAAACATAATGATAGAATAAAAGAATTAAAATCAATTATTAATTCTATAGATAATATTTTGTCAGGTGTAATTATTTGTCCTAAATGTCATCACGAATTTCTTCTTAAATGCGATAAAAATATTGATGAATTAAAAGAAGAAAAAGATGAATGTAACAGTTCTATTGAAAAAGCAAAAGAAGAAAAAGATGAATGTAACCAAATTATAATAGATTTAGATGAAGTTATAAAGGAATATAACTCTCTAAGAAAAGAAACTGAAAATGAAGAGAGTTCTATATTACAATCACAACGGTCAATTAAAAATAAGTTGAATACTGTAATTCAATCGATTGATGCTATTGATACACAGATTTTAAAATTGAATAAAGATTTAAAATCAGGCAAATTGGAAGTTGAATTAGCTGATGAGACAATAAAACGTAAAGAAAAACTTATTCAAGAAATCTTAAAAGAACCATTAAAAGAAAAAGATACATCTAATATTGAAAAGCAAATTGAAAGTATAAATAAATCAATTTCTAAAATTAATTTGAAGATAGAGGATAAGGCGAACGATACTTTCAATATAAATCAATGGATTCAACGTTTCAAAGATTTCAAAATGTATCTTGCAATGGAGCAATTGAAGAATATTCAATTTTCTGCTAACGATATTTTAAAGAAAATGGGTAGCGATTTGAGATTAATGATTGAAGGATTTAAGAAAGGTGCAAATGGTAAACTTAAAGAGGAGATTACGCCTTATATTTTTAGAGATGAAATGGAATTATTTACATTTTATTCTGAAGGTGAAAAAGCACGTTGTGAAATAGCTCTTATACTTGCACTTCAATCAATGATTAATACTACTAAGAAATATGGTGGTATACAATTTTTACTTATAGATGAAATATTGGAAAGTGTAGATTCACTTGGTATTGAGAATATAACAACTTCAATAAGTTTCTTAGAACAACCTATTCTTATTGTTACTCATGTACCGAAACTAAATGAAGAGATTAGTCAGATTCGTATTATTAAAGAAAATGGAGTAAGTAGATTGGAAGTATGAAATATTATATAGGTATAGACCCTGGTGTCAAAGGTTGTATCTCGATTGTAGATGAAACTGGAAAATTCATAGAATCATTTTTTTTATTGAAAAATGCGAAAAATGTAGATACAGTCGAAATAAGTAATACATTATTAAATCTTTCTAAGTACGAAGATAATTGTCATGTTATAATTGAGAATATACATGCAATTTTCGGTAGTTCAGCAAAAGGAACGTTTAACTTTGGATTTATAGCAGGATTAATCGAAGGTGTTATTGCTACAATCGGTTTACCTTATACAAAAGTAAATCCCAAGATTTGGCAAAAGGAAATGTTTAGAGGAGTTAATGTGATAACAAAACCTTCTACAACAGGTAAAACTCAAGTTATCGATACAAAGAAAATGAGCTTCTTAGCTTCTCATAGAATTTTTCCTACTGTAGATCTTAGAAGAACAAGTAAATGTAAGAATGAAGACGATAACTTTTCTGACAGTTTACTTATGGCTGAATATGGACGTAGAATGAATTTTTAAATAATAAAGTTATGATAGATATAAATGATTTGTGGACTGTAGTTGCTGCAACTAAAAGACAATTTCTTGCTATTGAATTTTTAGGTAAGACAAAAGTTTATCTTGTTGAAAGTTTTGCTCCAAAAACTCGTGATGTGTACTTTAATGAAGTTAGAGGAGCACAAGATGTAACTGATCTTATTGAACACATGGCATTTCAAATGTCACAACTTAACCCTATCTCATTTGAAGAGAGAATTCAAGGACGTTCAAAGAAAGATTTTAAATTTGGACATGATAATTATATGTGGTTAATTTCTGATAAAGAAAACGTCTATTAAAATTTAAATATTATGTTATATTGGAAATGTGAAAATAAAGAGTGTAAAGAGTTTGGAAAAGAAATTCTTGAAATCAGGCCTATGTTTAAATATACAGAAAAAGGTACTATTCCTATAAATATACCTTATTGTAAGTGTTGTGGACAACAAATGGGATATAGAGAAGAACTTCCTGAAAATGACGGCGATATAAATGTATCTTTTATGTCTTTTAATTCAAAAAATAATGAAGATAAAGCTTCTGTATTAAAAAAACGTTATAAAGAAAATAATAAAAAAGAAAATATAGAAGAGAAAATAAGATATAAAAGGGAGCAGATGACTAAACAATTTTTCGGTGAGTAATCTTAAAAGTCTTTAATTTATCATCATTTTGGAGATAAAAGGTTGTTATCTCCAAAATAAGATGGACCTTTACAACATCAAAAGAGAATAACTAAAAATTTAAAGATATGACTAATATAGAAAGAAGAGTTAAGATTGAGAATAGATTGAAAGAGTTGGAAGAACTGAGAATTCAAAGAAACTCTATTGACGAAAGATTGTTGCTTGCAGAAGGTCAAGAATATTATAATGTAGTTGCAGAAGCTTGTGATATAAGAAAGAAAATGAATATAATCGAAGGTGGAATTAAAAAGATGATTAAACGTTTGATGAACGATATTTATGGTTCTTGGCCTTGGTTAAACGAAAGTGATTTTTATGAATTCAAACAAACATTTAAGAAATTTGCTTGTTAATTAAAAATAAAGTGTTATGAAAAGTGTAAGATTAACAAATTCGATTCGCAAAGCAATTATTAAAGATTTAATGAAACTTCCTCATGAAAAATTTAATAATTCTTTAAAAGAAATTGGTGAACTTTGTGATTCTATTTTGATAGGAGCAATAGACAAAGAAGTTCTTGAAATTGACGAGAAATATCCAATGTTAATCGATAAAATCGATTATATTTCAATTAATACAATTTTAACTGATGAAAAACCAATATATCGTTCTATTAAAGTAAATAATTGGTATAGATGTTATAATGATAAAAACTTTAAGCTTATTAAAGGTGATAAAAGAATTCAAGATTTTTGTAAAAAAATAATTTCTCTAAATGAGGAAATAAAAATATTAGAGAATAAAATTACTTGCTCATTGCAGCATATAAATACTACTAAACAATTAAAAGATCAATTTCCAGAAGCTTATGACGCTTTTCTAAAATTAGATCAAGAAGAAGAAGATTTAGATAATTTATGTGATTCATTTGAAAACGTTAGGGCGACCCTTTCTAAATTTAATAAAGAATAGAATATGAAATCCATAGAAGAAAGAGTAAATGAAATAAGAAAAGCAAATGACGCTTATCGTAAAGGAAATCCAATCATGACAGATCATGATTACGATTCATTAGTCGAAACTTTATTTGAATTAGATCCTAATAACGATTGGTTTAAAAAGGGTATCCAAGATGAAGTAAAAGGAAGAAAACAAAAATTACATCTTCCTATGTATAGTTTAGAAAAGGTTAAAACGTATGAAGAAATTAAGAAGTGGATTGAATCATGTAATCTTAAATCTTCTGATAAACTAATTATAACACCTAAATACGATGGTATTTCGTTATGCGTGAACGATGTTGTAGGTCATGCTTTAACAAGAGGCGATGGTGAATACGGTCAAGATTGTTCTGAACATTATAAACTTATAAAAGGGAGCCAATGGGAACCAAAAGATTTTGATCAAATAGAGATTACATTTGGTGAAGCTATATTTAAAACGATTGATTTTTTAAAGATTAAAGAAGATGCTGGATATAAATCAGCTCGTAATGCAGTTGCAGGTTTAATTAATGCATCAGAAGTCAATCCTATATTATCAAATGTTACATATGTACGTTATGGTTGTAATAGAGAAGATTGGTCGAAGCAACAGCAACTCGATTTCTTAAATGAAGCAACTATACCAAATTCACAAGTTCAATATACATTAACGACAGTAGGTTCATTAGTCACTTCTAAAGAATCGTTTGTAGAATTGATGGATGAATTATTTGAAAAATTGACCTCTGGATATAAATGTGATGGTCTTGTTATAGATGTCAACAATCCGACTCTAAGGAAAGAACTTGGTCGATTACCTAATAACAATCCAAAATATGCTATTGCTTATAAAAATCCTGATTGGTCAGAAAGAGAAGAAACAATTGTTAAAAGTGTAGATTGGCAAATTTCTAAAGATGGACGACTTGCACCTGTGATTAATATCGAACCTGTAGATTTATGCGGAGCTACAGTTTCAAGATGTACAGCTTACAATGCAAGATATATTAAAGCAAATTTTATTAGCAAGAATGCGAGAGTAGTAATTGCACGTTCAGGAGATGTAATTCCTAAACATTTGAAAACAATTAAATCACAAGGAGATTATAATTCAATAACACCTACAATATGTCCTATATGTGGAAAAGAATTAAGTTGGGATGAGAATAATGTTGATTTAATTTGTAAAAATCGAAATTGTGATGGTATTAAACTTGCTAAATGTGTTTATTTCTTTTCAGTATTAGACTTTAAGGAATTTAGAGAGCCTACGATTAAGAAGTTGTTTAATGTTGGTTATGATACACCTTCAAAGATCCTCAATTTAAGTGAAGAAGATTTGAAGAAGATTGAAGGATTGGGAAATGTTGCAGCAAAAGTACTTTCAAAGCAATTTGAAGAATTTAAAAAGAGAGGTACAAATTTTGCAAAATTTTTAACAGCTTGTAATGTATTTAACGGAGTAATTGCTGAAAAGACATGCCAAAAAATTCTCAATGGATTGAAATTGTATTCATATCCAGATATATATTCTGTCATTGCTAAACTTAATGCTACTGATATTGAAAAAGAAGTTGAAGGAGTAGGTTTTTCAACAGCAGCTTCATTCATTCAAGGTATTGCAAATTGGTGGGTTAATAATGATATAGATATTCCTATTACTTATTACGGTCAAGAAGAAAAGACTTTTGAAGGTCAAATGACAGTAGTATTTACAGGATTTAGAGATAAAGATTTTGAGAGACAATTAATTGATAAAGGTCATAAAATAGGATCTTCTGTAAGTAAAAAGACTTCTTGTGTAGTAACGAAAATTAAAGGTAGTGGATCTACGAAAGAAAGTAAAGCTGAACAGTTAGGTATACCTATTTTTACACTTCAAGAATTTAAAGAAAAGTTTTTAATGTAGCCAAATTTAGTTTTGTTTGAAGGTTTAGGAGGAACTTTATTGCGAAATAAGGTTTCTCCATTTTAACATTTAAGATATGAGATATTGGTACAGAGAAAAAGATTGGGTTTACATAGGCTTTGAATATAATAGATGTTTTATCGATATGATGAAAAAAGAATTCAAGGCAAAATATAATATTGCAACAAAAGAATGGTATTTTCAAATAGGATTGGAAGATTCTTTTAAATTAAAATCATTTTTAGAATTAAATAGATTTGAAAATAGAAAGGTTGTATTGCCATGTGAAATCGAATTAAAGGAGTCATCTAAAGCAATAGATGAAGATATACTTCGAGAAATGATAGAATATCTTGACTTTCCTATGAAACCAAGAGATTATCAAATAGAAGGTATCACTTACATGATTAATCACGGTAATTGTATTAATGGTTGCGAATGTGGAACAGGCAAAACTATGCAGAGCATCTTGTATGTAGAAGTGTTAGATTTATTTCCTTGTTTAGTAATATGTCCTTCATCAGTTAAATCAAGTTGGTTGAAAGAGTGGAAACAATGGAACCCTAATAGAACAATTCATGTTATAGATTCTAAAGATGGTGAAAATACTGATTGGAAGGCTGATGTAACAATCATTAATTATGATTATCTTTATAAGAGAGGAAAATCAAAAGAAGAAATTAAATTAAGATATTCAAGAAGTTTGTCTAAAAAATGGGGTACCGTAATTTTAGATGAAATTCATTTATGTAAAAATCCAAAATCTTTAAGATCAAGAAGTGTAAAGAAGATTGTAAAAAAATCTACAAAGGTTTTAGCTTTAAGCGGAACTTTGATAATGAATAGACCTCAAGAATTGATTAATGTACTTGATATATTAGGAAGGTTCAAAGAAATTTTTCCGAGTTTGCAATATTTTTTATATAGATATTGCAATGCTAAAAAAACGAGATTTGGATTAGATTGTTCAGGAGCATCATACACTTTGGAACTTAATTCAATTATATCTCATTATTGTTATTTCAGAAAGAGTAAGCGAGATGTGTTAACAGAATTACCTGATGTAATCAATCAAACTGTAAATTGTCCAATTACAAATAAAAAAGAATATAAACAAGCAGAAGATGATCTAATTACGTATCTTGAGGGTATAGATATAGAAGCTGCAGAAAGAGCATTGAAAGCTGAACATCTTGTAAGAATTTCTAATTTAAAGAGATTGTCTTTAGAAGGTAAATTGAATTTTATAGAACAATTTTTAAAAGATTGGACTGAAAGTAATGAGGATGATAAGATTATAGTATTTGGTACATTAAAAGAACCTCTAAAACAATTGTATCAAAAGTTTAAAGATGAAAGTGAACTTGTCGTTGGTGAATGTTCTACAGAAGAAAAGATGAATAAAGTAGAAAGATGGAAGAAAGAAAAGCAAATATTGTTTGCAAATACTGCTACATTATCTACAGGTGTAGACGGTTTACAAAAGGTTTGTAGTAATATGATTTTTGTAGAATATCCTGTAGGTCCTACTGATTTAGAACAAGCAATTTCGCGTTTAGAAAGAATGGGACAAAAAAATAGTATTAATGTATATTTTCTTTTGTCTGATGAAACTATCGATACTCGTATAGGTGAAATTTTCAAAGAAAAGTCTAAAGTTATCAATGCTGTGAATAAAGGAACATCTATCGTTGAGATTGATAAGATTCAATCAATAGATATGGAACTTCTTAAATCTTATAAGAGTAACTAAATCGATGTTATAAGATAAATAATTGGTATCTTTAAGTATGAAAAGAGAACAAGTAACAATCTTTTGTGACGGTAGTTGTTATTGGAAACTTCGTAAAGGAGGTTCAGGAGTTTATATACAATGGAATGACAATGAATATTTTATTCAACAAGGTTACGAAAACACTACTATAAGTAGATGTGAACTTAGAGCAATTCTTTTGGCATTAAACGCTTTGAATAACAAAAAACCTTTGATTGTTATAATATGGAGTGATAGTCAATATGTTGTTAATGGTATGAAATCGATTGTTGATATTGCTTCTAAAAACTTCGAAGGTATCGAAAATCAGGATTTATGGAGAAAGGTTTATGATGAATTGAAAAGACTTGAAAAAAGAGTGAGAGTAAGAATAAATTGGACTCCAGGACACGGAAAAGATATGAATGATCCTATAGTATTTGGTAATGCTGTTGCTGATTTACTTGCTGATTATAAACAATTTGATAGTTATGAAGAAGATATAAAATTAAATGATTATGGTAAAATGGAGTGATAGACAAGAAGCTATTTTTGACGAATACGAAAGGACTCGAAATAATATAATGATCAGTGCTACAGCCGGTGCAGGAAAATCGTCTACTATTGTAGAATGTTGTAAAAGAACTCCTTTCACAAAGAAAGTTTTATTTATGGCATTCAATAAAAGTATTGCTGAAGAATTGAAAACCAAAGTTCCTGATAGAATTGACGTTAGTACTTTTCATTCTAAAGGATTGAGAATATTATTTTCTAATTTTAAATTTCAATTGAAGATAAATGAAAATAAATGTTTTCAACTTTGTAAGAAGATTTTGAAGTTTGATAAAGAAGATGAAGTTCCTTTCAACCAACAAACGAGATATATTTTTTCTTTGCAAGAGATATGGAACCAAATAAGAATTAATTTACTTGTAGATTATAAAAACGATATACAAAACATTTGCTTAGATAAAGATTTCGATTTCTACGATAGAATGATACAAGATATTAAGGATATAGAATATCATTGGCATAAGAATTCTAAATTAATTGACAGTAATAAAGAATTTCAGATGGATTTTACTGATATGCTTTATTTACCTTATATTTTGTTAGATGAGAGTGATTTTCCTAAATATGATGTTGTGTTTATAGATGAAACACAGGATCAAAATGTTCTTCAAAGAGAATTGACTTTAAGATTTATAAAACCAAAATTTGGTAGATTAATTTCCGTGGGCGACGAAAAACAATGTCAACCTGCTGGTACAAAAATTCTAATGGCTGATAAGACTTATAAAAATATTGAAGATGTTAAAATTGGTGAAGGTGTAGCTTGTTATCATAGAAACAGTGCTTGTTTTTTAGGATTAAGTTCAGTTGAAGGTGGATATGCTAAAGGATATAAAATTTTAGATAAACAATCAAGAATAGTAGATGAAATTTATTCCATCCAATTAGCAAATGGAATGACTTCGTCTTATACAAAAGAACACATTTGTTACGCAAGATTTAATAGAGAAAAAGTTGAAGGATGTTACATTCTTTATTTAATGTGTAACGATTTAGGTATGTGGAGAATAGGTGTTACTAAACTATATAATGAAAAAGCGAATAAATCTTTTGGATTAAGTTTTCGAATGAGATTAGAAAAATGTACAAAAGGATGGATTTTAGATATATATAAATCAAGAACAGAAGCATTGAAAGCTGAGTCTATATATAGTTATAAATTTGGGATACCTCAATTAACCTTTTGCATTGAGAGGTCGAGTAATAAAAGTATTTTGAAAGATCAAGATATTATAGATATTTATGAGCAAATTGGATCGATAGATGATAGAGTTTTGAAGATACTAAATTATTTTAATAAAGATATAAATTATCCTTTTAGTGTTAATAATGATAACGTTCATAAAGCTCGTAATCATATATTTTTAGTTAATGCATGTAATCTTTTTAAAGAATATATGGATATGACTCATATAGATTTTGATAATTGGTATATTACAAGTTCAAGTAAACGTTATTTATTGAGTTATAGTCAGATTGAAAAAATTGAAAGAAAACAAGAAAAACAAATTGTTTATTGTTTAGATGTTGAAAAATATCATAATTACGTTGCAGATGGAATATTGACTCATAATTGCATTTACCAATTTTCAGGGTCCAGTGTAACAAATTTTAGATTACTTCAACAACTTCCTAACACAACTGCCTTACCTCTTGATATTACTTATAGATGTTCTAAGAAGATTGTAAAAGAAGCACAGAAAGTTTTTTCAAGTGGAATTGTAGCTGCACCTAATGCTAAAGAAGGTATAGTAAGAAACGGTGATTTCGAAGAAGCGCAAAGCGGTGATTTTATTTTATGTAGAAATAATTTACCTTTAATAGAAGTATTTATTAAGTTATTGGAACTTGGTAAAAAATCAAGTATTAAAGGAAAAGATTTCGGAGAAGCGTTATGTAGGCTTTTGGAAAAAATCAAGTATATAGACGATCTTGAAATTCTCAAAGAAGAAAAACTTCAATCGTTACTCGATAAAGGTATTCCTCATAATATTGCAATTAATAATCCGTCTTATGTCAATTTACTTGAAAAATGTGCTATTATAATGAGATTATATTCTATTTGGAAAGATGTAAATACATTAAAAGAACGTATTTCGAAAATTTATACAGATGAAAATACTGATGGTATCGTTTTAAGTACTATTCATAAATCAAAAGGATTGGAGGCTGATAGAGTATTCTTTTTAAATTCTAATTTAATTCCAAGTCAATATGCAGTATCACAAGAAGCTCTTTATAGTGAATATTGTCTGAAATTTGTAGCTATTACAAGAGCGAGAAATGAATTGATTTATTGTTCAATATAAAAAATTAAGAAAATGAAAAAACAGAAAATGTATATCCCTGTATATACTTATAAGAAATATGGCGAAAAAGTATTAAGTAATGTAACACTTGTAAATGCTAATAAGATAAAAGAATTGGAAGAATTCATACCAAGTGAAGAGGTATTACAAACACATTTGCAAATTCAAAAAATAAAAGTACAAAAAGACGAAAATTATAAACCTGAACCTTTATATCTTACAATAAAAAAGAGTATATTTAACACGATAATTGAAAAAGTTGTGTTTAAAGGTGGTCAGGGTGTTGATAGAGAAAGAATTCCTCTTGTATTTCAATACCCTGCGTTACCAATTTGTATAATACAACCAACAATCGAAGATTAATGTTAAATTTTTAAATAAGTTGTAATGAATAATGAACGTGTAGATAGTCGGGATATAATTTCTGACTATATATTTTACAGTAAATATTCTCGTGTTAAACCTGATGGTAAAAAGGAAACTTGGAATGAAGCTGTGAGTAGAGTAATGGAAATGCATTATCAATTTTTTGACGGTAAAATCAAAGAAGAAAACAAAGATGCATTTAATAAAGTATTTCAAGAGGCTTGGGTAGCGTATAATAATCAAGAAATTCTTGGATCTCAAAGATCTCTTCAATATGGAGGGCCACAATTGTTGAAAAATAATTTTAGATCTTTTAACTGTTCAGGAAGTTATTGTAATAGAATCGAATTTTTCAAAGAATTAATGGAACTTTTATTGAGTGGTTGTGGTGCCGGATTTTCAGTTCAGAAAGTTCATACAGAACAATTACCTATTGTGAAAGGTCTTGAAAGTAATCTTTCTAAAACTCATTATACAATAGAAGATTCAATTGAAGGATGGGCAAATTCTACAGGAGATTTAATTGAAGCATATTACAAAGGATATCCGGATATTGAATTTGATTATTCACAGATAAGACCTGAAGGTGCTTTTGTATCAGGTGGTTTTAAAGCTCCAGGTCCCGAGCCATTAAAAATTTGTCATAATAAATTACGGAAGATTCTAAGTAAGGCAAAAGGTAGAAAATTGAGACCATTTGAACTTCATTTAATATCGTGTATAATTGCAGACGCTGTTATAAGCGGTGGTATTAGAAGAAGTGCAATGATTTCTATTTTTGATATAGATGACGAAGAAATGTTACAATGCAAAACAGGAGATTGGTTCTTAACTTATCCTGAATTATGTAGATGTAACAATTCTGCAGCTATTTATGAAGACACTCCAAAGGAAAAATATGACAAAATTTTTGAATATATTCAACAATATGGAGAACCTGGAGTCGTTTTTCCTGCTGATAATGAAGTAGTTACAAATCCTTGTTGTTTCTCAGGAGATACATTAATTGCAGTAGCAGACGGTAGGAATGCAGTGCCTATTAAAGATTTATCAGATGCAGGCAAACAATTTCAAGTTTATTACAAAACCGATAACGATTCTGTTAAAATTACGAATGCTAAAGCATTTTCTACAGGTAAAAAAGAATTGATTGAAATCGTATTGTCGAATGGTTCTTCATTTAGATGTACAAGAGATCATTTTTTAAGATTAATTGATGGCGAATATATTCTCGCTGAACAATCGTTAGGCAAAACATTATCTAAATTTTATAGTGTCAAGTCTGTTAAATACAGAACTATAAACAGTCTATCAAATGGTTATGCAAGACAATATAGAATGATATGGGAATTTTATAATGGAGCAAAACCCGAAGGATTTGAGATTGATCATATTGAAGATAACGGAAACGACTCTATAGATAATCTTGAATTACTTTCAAGAGATGAACATTTAAAGAAAACTGCAGAACGTAGAAAAAGTGAAAACAATCCACGTAACCCGTCTAACTATTCTCAAGAAGAATTAGATAGACTGTCTCGCAACAATTCTATTCGAAGTACTTTGTTAAATAATAGTAATTGCAGAGGTCTTTCTAATCAAGATATGATTGAGATTGGTAAGAAAGTTCTTGCTAAAGAAGGAAAAGTTACTGCGAAATTATGTAATGCATACGATAATAGATTTCCTTTGAATTTTTCGAAAAACAGATTTAATAAATCGTTTTCTCTATTTAGAAAATATGTTACTGGTGAATTAGAATATAAAGAAGAAATTGACGAACGACAGATTGTAGAGAAATCTAAGAAAGATTATTCTATATACAAAGAGGATGTTGTAGTAGTTGAGATTAAAGAACTTGGTATAATTGAAGAAGTTTATGATATCGAGGTCGAAGTTAATGAACATAATTTTGCAATTATAACAAAAGGTCACGATGATTATATGTTTAGTGAAGGTGTTTTTGTTCATAATTGTGAGACTAACTTATTTCCTACATACATAAATCCTGATGGAAGTAAAGAATACGGTTGGTCCTTTTGTAATTTATGTGAAATTAATGGTAAAAAAGTCAAAACTGAAGAAGATTTCTACAAAGCATGTCGTACAGCAGCTATATTAGGAACGTTTCAAGCAGCATATACAGAAAATCTTCCTCTACTTTCAGAAGCGACAAGAAAGATTATGAAGCGTGATGCTTTACTTGGTGTAGGTATTACAGGTATGGCAGATAATCCTCACATTTTGTTCAATGAAAGAATTCAAATGAATGGTGCACGAATTGTTAAGGAAACTAACAAAGAAGTTGCTAAAATTATTGGAATAAATGAAGCTGCACGTACAACTGTAATTAAACCTTCAGGAAATTCTTCACAACTTTTAGGATCAGGATCTGGTATTCATGCTTATCATTTTAGAAAGTATATTCGTAATATCCAAGCAAATAATAATGAACAAGCGTTAAAGGAAACTTTGAAGGTCAATTCTGATATAGCAAATCCTTCATTCTGGAATAAGAAAAATGAAACAGTGTTATCATTCCCTATTGAATTGGATGATAAAGCTATGGTTCGTACAGATTTCAGTACTCTTGATTTTCTTTATAGAATTTACACTACCGAAAAAGGTTGGGTAATGGAAGGTACTAACAAAGAACATCCTTCATCTATTCTCAAACCTAAATATCGCCACAATGTAAGTTGTACAGTTTCTGTTAAAGATAATGAATGGAAAGATGTTGCTGATTGGATTTGGGAACATAGAGACGGTTTCTTTGGATTAAGTTTCTTGTCTGAGACAGGTGATCTTGATTATCCTCAAGCTCCCTATACTTCTTATCTTGACGAAAAAGAATTAGCTGAAACATATGGACAAGGTGCAATACTTTCATCAGGTCTTATTGTGGATGGATTACAAGTGTTTGGTGATATTTGGACAGCATGTAATGCAGCTACAGGTAAGGCAAACGATTTATTGATTTACACTGATGAATATTTATTATCATTTGTTAAAAAACACATAAAAGATGGTAAACTTCTTGTTAATATAGATGGACTTTATGTTAGTGATGTAAATGCAATTTCTTCACATTTACAACATAAAGTAGAACTTAGAAATGATTGGGTACGTAGATTCAAGAAATTCTCTAAGAATTATTTTAATGGTGATGATAAGAAGTGTTCCTGTTGTTTGAAACACGTGAATATTTTTCATCAGTGGCAAAAGATTAAGAATCAAAAACCTGTTGATTGGGAAAATGTTCAGTGGGAAAGAGAATATAAGAATGTAGGTGAAAACGTTGCTACAGCTTGCGGTGGTGGTGCGTGTGAATTAAGATAATTATGTCTCAATAAGGCTAATTCGTGTGGACCTAATAGTAGTGTTTATTACGAATTAGCCTTATCTTTAGATAAACAATTAAAAACGAATTTAGTTATGAATAGAAAAGAACTTTTAGAAGCTATTGAACAAAAGAAGTGTGAATTAAACAAATTGAATGAATTACTTTCTAAATCAAGAGAAGAAGAATCTGTTATTAAGATTACTATAGAAGGTAAAAATCGTAAAGAATGTTTGAATTTAACAATTCCTACTGCACTTGAAAATGATGTAATTAAAGAAGTTACTAATACGCTTAATGATTTTAAAATTGAAAACAATAAAGATTTAGATGAAGATGATGATTTAATTCAAGAATTTATCAAATTTGCAAAAAGCAACAATCTTTCTATCTATGAGTTTAGATTGTAAATTAAAAGAATTCGTTTACCACAAAAATGGTTGGAGTAATAAAGTATCTAAAGATATTATTTCAAAAGCTAAAAGGAATAAGAATATCAATGGTGAGAAAATCATGCGATTATTTTTAGATGGTAAATGTATTTATAGAGGTCCCGTTCAATTTTGTCAAAAGAAGAAAAAAGATTATTGCTTAGTTTACAATCTCTCTAATAAAGAGGAAATTAATAGAAGATTTAGAATAACATATTAAGATGAAGAAATATCAAATTATTTATGCTGATCCACCTTGGGCTTACAATTCAAAAAGGTCAAATTATATCAATAATGGTAGTGGTGAAACACTTCGTCATTACGATACGTTGACTATCGATGAATTAAAGGAAATGCCTGTAAAAGATATAATTGATAAGAATTGTATGTTATTTCTCTGGGCAACGTTTCCTCAAATACAAGAGGCGTTAGATTTGATAAAAGCGTGGGGATTCGTTTATAAAACTGTAGCATTTAGTTGGGTCAAAACAACTAAAGATGGTACAAAACCTGCTTTTGGAGTTGGTTATTACACAAGGAACAATGTAGAAGTCTGTCTTTTAGGAGTTAAAGGTAAACCTCTAAAACAAGTAGGTAACATGAGTAGTGTAGTAATTTCTCCAAGAGAGGAGCATTCAAAGAAACCTGATCTTGTAAGAGAAAAAATTGTTGAATTGTGTGGTGATGTTTCAAGAGTTGAATTATTTGCAAGAAAACAAACTGAAGGTTGGGATACTTGGGGAAATGAAGTTGAAATTACTAACGAAGATTTAAAATATTTATTATGAATCGATTACAAACATTTATTGGAATTCGTTTTGAAGTAGAAGGATTTCATAATTATCCTGATGCGTCAAAAAATCATGGCGAGCTTGTAAAGTTTTTAGAACAGTCTCATAGACATATCTTTAAATTTAACTGTAAAAAACGTGTTAATCACGATAATCGTGACGAAGAGTTTATATTATTAAGGAGGAAGGTGAAACAATATATAAACAAGAAATTCCCAGCATTTGAAGCGAATTGCGAATGTTATCATTTTGGTTCTATGTCATGTGAAATGATTGCGAAAATCATATTGAAACAATTCGATTTTGATAGCGTTGAAGTAAGTGAAGATGGTGAAAATTATGCTATAGTTGAGAAAGAAAAATGTGATAGCATTCAAGAAGAAAATAATCATATAAACCTTCTTTTAAAAAATTTACCTCTTGTTAAATTTGTTGTAGGAAAAGCGTTTTCAGGCAAAACTTATTTCGTTGATCATTATTGTGTTAAAAGCAATGTAATAGCAATAGAAGTTGGAAATATTATAAGAGAACTTAATAAAGATAAATTAAGAGTTTTTGATGCACGACTTGATGAGCAAGTTTCAAATATTCTTTTTGATAAAATCAAAACAACAGATTGTAACAAAATAATTTATATAATAGGTTGTAGACAAAAGTCTATTATAGATAAACTTCTATATCTTTGCAAATCAAATGGTTATGATTTGAATTATGGTATAGATTATATATCTTCATCAGAAAATAAGAGAAGAAAAAGGTTTGAAAAACTTGCTAATGAAGAAAAGAACAAAAATCTTACTTTTGAAGAAATTGAAAAAGGTGAAATTTCACTTGGTATAAATGAATTAATTTCTTGGTGTATCGATCAACCTAATTGTCAAATCATTAATTCATAAAAATATGATGAGAGTATTTATAACACCACCTATAAATCATTTAGAATTGAGTGAATTAGGTGATAACAATTTTTATATATTAGGACAACTTTATAAGAGAGATGAAAAGTATCGTGAATATACGAAGAAGGCTATTGAAGATGGTCGTTTTACGATACTTGATTCAGGTGTAGGCGACGAAGGTGAAGTATTAACAAATGAAGAACTATTTCAATTGACACTTGAAATAGAACCTAATGAAGTAATACCTCTTGATGTATTGTTTAATAAAAATCAAACGTTAATCAATTTTAATCAATTCTTGGAATGGTTGAAAGAAGCAAGAGCAAATGGAAAATTATTAAACACAACTCTTCTTGCTTGTCCTCAAGGTAAAAATTGGGAGGATTGGTATGATTGTTATAAATTCTTTATGTGGAATAAATATGTTTCTTGTATTGGTATGAGTAAGAAAGCTATTCCTCATGTAATGAATACAGACAATATTGCATTTGCAAGAAGTAAGGTTGTTTCAAAACTGAAAGCATATAACTCACTATCAAAACCTCTTCATTTTCTTGGACAAGGTGATCCTAAAGAATTTATTCCTTATAAGAATGAGAAAATCTTTAGGTCTACAGATAGTTGTTATTCGATACTTGCAGCAATAAATGGACAAGATATTGAAAAAGTAGAGAAATTTGAACGAATTCCTACACCTTCAGATTATTTTGAAAAAGAAATCAAAGAAGAGCAAATGGAACTTATTAAATCAAATGTTCGATACTTGAAGAAATGTTGCAATAACAATGTATAAGTTTTTTGAAATAACATTGACGTATTATGATGTAGATGAAAATTCGACATCAATGAAGGTTAAGAAGTTTGTCAACGTTATAGCTTGTGAAGCTATAAATTATACTGAAGCTGAAGCACTTGCTACAAAATGGGGTGAAGAAAATATAAATGTAGAATTTGAAATTTCACCTATAAAGGAATTAAATATATTTCGATTCATTCCTAATGAAGATCAAGAAGGTTCTTTTTATATAGTAAAAGGTGTTTGGATTGAAGTAAATGAAAAAGGTAGAGAAAAAGTTTATAATGTAAATTATTTAATTCAAGCAAGAACTACGAATGAAGCAAATAAGATTGCTTTGGAAGAAATGGATGAACTTTATCCTACTATAAGAATTGCAGATATAAAAGAAACAAAAATTCTTTATTTTGTCAAGCCATGATTATTTAGTTTTTTGAAGGATGATTTGTTGTGAAACAAGTTGTCCTTTCTTAATAAATATTAATTTGGACTATAAATGGAGATAAACGTTTGTTATCTCCAAAATAAGGTCTATCTTTAGGCATAAGAAAAGAACAACAACTAAAAACTGAAGAATTATGAAAACAATGGAAGAATTTGATCAAATGTTAAAAGAAGATGATATTAAATTAAGTAACGAGATTAACAAACTTATGAAAATACGTCAAAATAAAATTGATTGTGCTATAATAGCTTGGTATTTGATTAAAGATGTTGAATCTCTTATCGAGAAACTTAATTTAACAATTTATTCATTTAGTATGAATACATCTGAGGAAAACATACTTTCAAGAAAAGGAAAATTAAATATCAGACTTGTATCAAATGGTAAATTTAGATTTTTAGGAGAAAATGCTAAATATGATACACTTGAAAAGAAAGCTTCTAAAATAGAAGAAAAGGTTCAAGAATTATTGAAAGATGATCAAAATGATTTAGAATGTTATATAAATCCTTACAGTATGAAAGTTGCGAGAAATCAAAACGAGAATGTAATACTCATGGAAATATCGTATAAATTTTAAATAAGAATAGTCATGGAAATATCGTATAAATTATGTCCGCGTTGTAAAAGAATTTTACCGTTAGATTCTTTTAGTAAAAATTCAAGTCGTCCTGATGGACTTCAAGCTTACTGTAAGGATTGTCAAAGACAACAAAGTCAAGATTATAAGCAAAAGAGAACAGCAAAACGAAGAGAAAGAATAAGTAATCTTGAAAATGGTAATCCTAAATTAAAAGATTTCACTCCGAGACAATTAATGGATGAACTAATTTCGCGAGGATATAGAGGAGAACTTATTTATACTCAAAAGATAAAACTATAATGGCAAAAGTAATTAATTTATATAAGATTAGTCCATTTGAAGGATATTCTTACGAAGATATTCGAGAAAAGCTTGATAATGATGAAAGGCTAAGAGGAATAAATTTTTCATACGGTTTAGACGAAGAAAATATTTTATTGATGACTTATGATTCAAAATTAGTTCTACTAAAGAATATTATGATGAATATTGCTCAAGTAGAATATATAACAACTTTTCGATTATAATTATGGAATACAATAGAGTTATAGATAAAATAAAGAAATTAAAAGAACTTGTCGATAGAGGTGTAGATGGTGAAGTGTTTGCAGCTAAAAGAGTAATTGAACAATTATGCAAAAAGTATGATGTAAACATTGAAGATCTTTTTAAAGAAGAAGTAAAGCTATATACATTTAAAATCAAATATAATAATAAGTTTGAACAACAACTATTATTTCAATGTTATTCAAAAGTCACAAATAGAAAAGTGATATCCTATTATAAAGACAAATTAAGACCTAATATAATAGAGTTTGAGTTGACTAACATTGAATATATTGATCTTAAAGGAATGTTTGAATTCTATCGTAAGATATGGAGTAAAATTATGAAATCTTCATTGAATGATTTGTTTGAAGCATTCATCTCTAAAAATCAAATTAGTCATAATCAAGAAGATGAAGAACCTAAAACATTTACTCCAGAGGAATGGGAAAAGATTTTAAGAATTCAAAATCTAATGTGTACAATGGAAGTAAGTCTGTATCATAAACAATTAGAATGTAATGGTAAGAATAACGAATCCGAAAGGTGAAGAAAAGATACTATCGAATGAAGATTTTGACAAACTTCTTTGGAGATTTATCGAAAGTGAAACATTTAAAAAATGGGAAATCGAAAACAATCTTATAGGTTCTTACATGCACTATGGAAAGAAAATGCTAAACAGAATTGTTGTGAAAATCTTTCTGAAAGAAAAGGGTTATAAACTTGAACAGAATGTGAAACTAAAAAGTTGACTATAGATGAATAATTGGTATCTTTACAATATAAAAAGAAAGGAACTGTTTTTAACTGTTAAACAAAAGTTAAACCATACCTATTTATTAATTCCTGCAATTAGAACAGTTCCTTTATATAAAACGAATAAAAAACTATTAAATATGCCGAAAACAATAGAAGATATAAACAAGAGTTTCTCTAAAGTATGTGAAAATTGCATTTATCAACAGCATTGTCCATATCAAGATAAAAGTGCTTGTATTGAAGTAAGATCATTTAATAACAATAATCATGACACAGAAAGTAATAGCGAATATTTACAAGAGACAAGTAACCAAGACTTATAATGAGAATGGTATATATATATGTAATTTCGTACTTGAATATAGAGATGAAAAAGATGAACGACATTTGACGAATGTATTTACTAACAACTTTGAACCTTATATTGGTAAAGATGTAGCATTTTATTTAGCTGAAGTTGAAGTTTATTCAATACAAAATGTAAAATACAATTCATCAAATTTATATTTGAATTATGTAAAGTGTATAAGTTTAGTGCCATTGAGAAGTGATGAAGATATAAGAAATGCAAAAGAATCAATTTATAGACATTATGAAAAAGACATTAAGTAAATTTGTAAAAGAAAATTTAGGAGAGAAAGTTCTTATTCTAAAGTTCAACGTGGAAGGTGAAATAGTAGGTTATAATTCAAAACTCAAAGCTATAATAATTCGTTCATTTGATAAAGATTTTGGTTGGAGAAATGAAGGTAGTGTTTATGAAGAAACAAATAAGATGTTTGTCAAGATTGATAAAGAAGATGTTTTTTGGTATGTAGAGTACTATAATTTAGAAAACAAAATAAAAACACTTTAACAAAAAATCAAATATGGATGAATTAGAATTAATTGAAAATTTTGAGATTGATGTTATTGATACAAATCAATCTCAAAAAGAAAATCCACTTGAAGAAGAAACTCTCATTTTAAGTGATTTTTGGTACTAAAACAAAACTCCCATTGTGTGATCAAACTTTTTACTGTAATTTTACGGATAAATTAAAAATTAGTCCCAATATGAGTAATGTAACAAGAGAAGATATATTAAAAGACGCTCCTGACTTCGTTCAAATCGCATCTAAATATATGCAAGATATTTATATAGATTACGAAAAAGCGCGAATAAAACTTGACGAGTGTCCTGATAGATTTTTAACGTATGAAGGAAGGAATGGTACATTACATTCAATCGATCTTAAATACGTGAATGCCAAAGGAGTAATGAAAAATAGAGGAGCATCAGAAGATTCGATAAAAGATGCACAGGAAATTAGAGCAAAAGTGCTCATGCCTCTACTTGGTGAATACAATAGGGCACGTAATAAATACCTGAATGCGTTCGATTTATATAATAATAAATCAAAAGCTCTTGCTAAACTTACACCGATGTTACTTGACTATTTTGGGTCTATGTATTCAGTAAAAGATGTAAAAAAGACAATAAAACAACGCGAAGGATATGATTTAGACGATGCAGACCTTGTAAAATTCTACAATGAAAATAAAACATTAATAGAACAAAGACAAGCCAAATTCGCTTTAAAATCAGATAAATATAGAGTGTCTACAGAAGCAGGACGACTCGAGATTATAAATGATATGCTTACAGACCTTCTACTAAAGTATGAAGACTATATAAGTAGAGGACTCGAAACAAAAGCATTGACGATGTCACGAGAAGTAAGAAACTTACTTGAACAAGCTCGTAAAGAAGTGAAAGGTAACGAGTTAAAACTTACTGTAGACGGGAAAATAGATATCAACGCAACTATTCACGGAGGAGAAAATATAAGTAGAGTAATGCGTGATATACCTATCAATAGTATAATAATTGGACTCGTGTCTGCAAAAGCAGGAATCAAACCTGATATAATGATAAATCAACTTGCAAGATCTTGGTATAAAGACTTTAACGGCTTCAATAAGAATATATTAGGAAGTGACAAAGTAATGTTACCTGGTGACCTAATCAAACAATATAACTGGGAAGAAATAAAAGAAGAGAACAAGAAATTCCTAAATGAAATGAGTCCAGATATCGAAGAAGCCGTAGTAATAGAAGAACAAGATACAAAGAATAAAGTACTAAAAAGACTCAAAGCACTAAGAAGCTAAACATTTATCGTATATTATATGGGAGATTAGGAGTCGTGATGATTGTTAATCTCCAATTTTAAAGTAAAGAAAAATGTCAATCCTAAAATGGACAACAAAATTGGTGTTTTAGTGCAGCGAAAATCATATATAACACGTGTATCGACCTTTAATTGATCTTATAAATGTATCAAGAAAAATGGAAAATAAAGTGTATCAAAAAGGACAATAATTGTGGTCAAGATGTTGTCTAATTGAATAATAAAGTAGACCTTTAGGACATGAAAGAAAAAAGACTACAAATTATGAAAACGATGACAAAAGAAGAGTTAATGTCTCTTATAGACGAAACAAGAAAACAAATAGACCAATGGTTGAGTTTTGAAGGACCTATATTTTTAATGGAACATAATATTAGAATATGTTCTAATAGAATAGAAAGATATCAGAAAATGCTTAATTCAATGGAATGAAAGAAATAATACAAGAAGTAGTCCAAAAGAAGTACAAGTACTTTTATCATTATGCACTAGAGTTGACTTGTAATATAGAAGAAGCACAAGATATCGCACAAGAAGCTATTCTAAATGCGTTGAGCAAATATAATCAGTTTAGTGGTAACGAGAAAGATTGTGAAAAATGGATTACGACTATTATACGAAATTTGTTCATCAATAAGTATAGACAGGAATCAAATAGACAGGACCAAAAGTACGATGAAGAAGATAAAGAGTTCATCAAGGATAGATGTGAAAGTAAAGAGAGGTTGTGGACAGGTGAATACGAAGACTTGATGAAGATAATAGATGGTCTTGATATACCAGCAATAGACAAGAAGTGTTTCTTAGGATATTACAACGGATACCTCTACGAAGAGATAGCTGAAATACTTGAACTACCTCTTGGGTCCATAAAAAGCAAAATGCATTCTATAAGAAAGAAAATTATAAACGAATATGGCACAAAGTATTAAAGTAGGAAGTCTTGTTAAATACAAGGATCACGAAGGAAACCTAAATGGTGGAACAGTGATAACATTTAGAGATGGATCTGCACTTATCAATACATTAGAAGGTAAGAACGTCCAAGTGAAGTTAACTAATTGTTCACTAATCGAAAGGAATAAAGGTAAAGGTCGAGTATCAAACGAAGAGAAAGAAAAGATACTACAAGAATTCAAAGAAATGAACGCCAATAAGATGCAAGTGAACGGACCTACTGAAAAAGAAGATGAAGACGAATGCAATAGGCTTATCAGAGAGTTGAGTGAGAAGGACAAGAAGATTGATGAACTTAATTACGTAATCGACAAGCAGGCTGAAAAGCTCAATGAACTCGAACAAGAAATAAAAAGATTGATCAACAATCCTACTCATACATCTATTGACGAAAATAAATGCTATATTGCATATAAAGGAATGAAAGAAGCATTAATACTAAAATCGTTGAGCGACTCAAATTTGAATAGTGATGTGATAGAACAACTTGCTGAAACAATAGATAAATTGGTATCTTTAGACAATAATTAATAACAGAAAGGAGAATTTAAAAATGACAAACGTAGAAAGACAAAAGAGAAAGTTCTTGAAAAGAGTTTATTCACAATGTTTAAACGTGTGTAATCATGAAAACCAAAATCGATTCAAGATTTCCCTACTTGAGAAGTTGGAAGGATTGAAAAAGAAGTAATAACATTCTGTGTTTTTATTAAGTGATTGAAGAAAGGAGCCGTATACCTTTATAAACGTAGCCAAGTCTAAGGTAGTTGACAAAGAGAGTAATTGATTCATTTTTCGTTTTTTATTTACCAAAAGCCCTTCTACACAATGTAGTCGTGACGTGAAAGGTTCGTCTTTATTTGTTATACTTTATTATTAAATCAATTGCTCTACAAATAATCATTGACCTTCTATTCTTGACTCGTGGAATTGACCGAGAGTGAGAATTGAAATATAAGTGGAGGTCGCTTTGGAAGGTCAATGAATTATTGGATTATGGTGTAATGGTAGCACTACAGGTTTTGGTTCTGTCTGTAGAGGTTCGAATCCTCTTAATCCAACGAAAATCTTAACGTTTATACGCATATTCTACTCAGGAGTAAGTGTCTGTGAAGATAAGATTACTCCTATTTTAATTTAATATAATTATGATGATAATGATAATAGTATTTTTAGTTGTAATAGCAATATATATAATCCTTGCCTTTTGTATATTCAAAGCAAGTTCAATTGACGATTGTCCTTCATGTGATAATTGTCCATTTAGAGATGATAAGGATTATTGTCCATGTGATAAATTTTTTAATTATAAAGAAAATGACAAATAAAGTTTTTGAAGAATTTAAGAGAGTCAATGAAATGCAACTTCCACGTGTTGAACTTTTTACCGATGGTATAAAATGGACAACAAGAGTTGAATCTCATACTTGGTCAAAGAGAGGTGTTGACGAAGAACTCATTGCAGGTCGTAAGATAATCTCTACAGAATGGATTGTCAAAGATAATAAATGGTCAATGAAATCTATCAATGATGTTCCGGTAGAAGAATGTATTGAGTAACGAATCGATTCTAATATTATGAAAAAGCACGTACTTTAGGGTGTAAATTCCATTCTAAGAACAAAAATGTTCGTTTTAACGTTTTTAGTTTTTTCTTTCATTGCTTGAGCCGCATATCCAGTCGCATTGTAAAATGAGGATATGCGGCTATTTTATTAATAAGTCTTAATAATGGAGATAAAAAGATGGTATCTGTTGTACAGTCCATGAGGAAGGTGTATCTTTAGGCATAAGAAAGAAAAACGATAAAAGATATGAAATCAAGTGAATTTAAACAAGTGCTTATTCAAGCTGAAAAGTCAATCAAAAATGGTAGAGTATTTGGTGTTCTTGAACTTCCTAAAAATTCATTAGGTGCAGAAGTAATCTATTACGATATGAATAGAAATTCTTCTATCTCTCTTTGCTCCAGAGATTGGTCAATTGATTTAGCTTGGTCTAAATTGAAGAAAGGTGAACAAAAAGAAATTATCGAAATTGTTGAAAATTTTATTCACTAATTGTTGGACCACATTATTAAAAGGTGGACCTTTAGGTCATCAAAAAAGAAAGAAATATATTAACAACTTAAGAATATCTAATTATTAAAAATAAAGGAATTATGAAAGCAATTATCGAAGGAAAATTAAAAACAATGTTAGCTACTACAGAAGAGATTTATGTAGAAGTGTTGAATGTAATTATTGATTCTAATAACGAACAAGAATTAAGAAACAATATGAATGAACTTGAGGAACGTTTTAATTCTTGGAAAGGTGATTTTAGTTTGTTCTTTGAATACGGATTTGGTTCTAATCACATGTGGTTTAAAGAAACAAACACTTCTGATAGATTAATCTTTGTTGAATTTTAATTCGGTAGCCTTCGGGCTACCATAGTATAATTATGAAGATAGTAAATCATAGATTTGAAAAAGCGATAAACGAATATACAAGTGATTCTTGGTATGCTACTGTAGAATATGAAGGGTTAAAGTTCGAAGTTATTATAGATAGAGTCCAAGTCTTGGTAATTTAAATTATTATTATTTGGGCTATATAAAGAATACGAAAGTTATAGCCAAGAAATTCAATTGTAAATACATTCAATTTGGTTTCTCTAATTATAAAGAAGTGCGTTATATTTTTGAAGCTATGATACGTGTTATCAAAGGTGATTATAGTGAGATGGTTGGTTGGGGTCATTGTACTGCAGTTCCTAAATAAATAATTAAGATTATTTCATCAAAAGTGTTGCATAGGACATAACAAAGTGGTATCTTTAGGCATTGAAAGAAAACAAATGATTAACAATTAAAAACGAACGTTATGGAAAAGATGATTGTAACAGTAGAAGCATTGAGAAGAAGAGCTAAAGAACTTGGTATCAAAAATGCAAAGAAATACAAGAAAGAAGAACTTCTTGAACTTGTTAATCAAGCTGAACAAGCAAGAATCGAAGCAATCAAAAAAGAGGCTGCAAAGAAAGAAAAGAAGCAAACAAAAACTGTTTATAAGACCACAATTGATGCACCTAAAGGTGACCAATCTAAGACTATTCTTCAAATGTTTAAAGATCATCCTACTTGGTCGCATTATAAAATCAGTAAAATAATTGGTTGTTCCTATACTAATGTACATAGAGTATGGAAGCTTTGGGGTGAAAATAAAATAGAAGATCAACGTAAAAGAAAGTAATATTATGATGACGAAAATTGGAAACTTTATTCATGGACGATTTGGTAAGAAAGTTCTAAAGAGAGAATACCGAGAGATTTGGGTCAAATTTTGGTACAGCACGATTGCTATTCTTAGTGTAATAGTGTTCTTTGCAGCAATACAATTCCTAACATGGTTAAGTGATTTGATTAATTATGTATTTAGATGACTGAGATATTTGATTTAAAAGTCGGCGACCTTTTCATCCATAAAGGAACGGTGTACGAGATTATTACAAAGAGTAAGTGGACTTCCCTATGTAGGTATCTAAATGATAAATATCGCTTTGGTGGTTGGTGTCAATACTTGTATTGTGATTTTAGTAATTATACAAAAGTGGAAATATGAAAAAATATAAATTTTTAGAACGTGTAAAAATAGCTCTTCATGTATTATTCAATAATACAAAAGATTTAGATCTCATTTATGAAGAAGGTAAAAACGAAGTCTATAGTGATTATAAACTAATAAAAGATAAACTTGAACCTTTTATAGATAGACTTTTTGATAAGAGTTGGAAGTATGATAAACTTATACAAATTCCTGGAGTTAATCAACAAGACCTTTATCGTGTTCAATTCATTAACAATCCAATTGGATCTTACAATTCATCCTCAGATATGATTACCGTAAATACTTCGATTTACAAATCAAATCGAATTGAAGTACCGATGAAAGAGACTGTTTATTTTGCAAGAAATATTAGTAGGATGGAACATTTAGTAGCTCAAAAGTTAACGCAATTTCTTTTAGATAATGGATTTATAAAGTATAGAGTTGCTAAAAATCTTGAGGATGAATATCCTACAATAGTATTCTATATAAATGTAATGAATAAACAAATATAATAATATGACGAATATATTCTTATTTATAATTCTTGCTATTTTACTTTGTATAGGTTTTATACTATTTAAAACGTACTTTTTTATTAAAGATATAGCATTATTTAATAGTCAAACAGCATTTTCAACTACAGAAATTGATAGACGTACACGTCTTAAATACATTACTCTTCTAAACAGTTCTTTAGAATTGGCAGTCAGACAAGAGAGATTTGAAGATGCTCAACAATTCAAGAAGATTATTGAAAAGGAAATGAAATCATTCGAAGATGATTTTGATAATTGAGACAAAATTTTTTCGATAAAAGTTGCTCCACGTGGTCAAAAGGTGGACCTTTAGGCATAAGAAAAAGAAATAATTGTTCAACGAATTGAAATTATGAATAAGAAAGAATTTCTATTATCTTACATAAAGAAAAAGAATAAAGGTGATACGATAAGACGTGCAGTACTTATTGGTGAAATAGAAAACGAATTTAATCTATATCCAGGATATTCAAGGCAAGTAGTTGATGAAGTTTTATCTAAACAACTTGCCTTAGGTAAAATCGAACGATATTCAAGAGGTGTTTATAAAATCAAATAAAAGTATGAAAGAATTAAGTGAATATACTGACGAAGAATTAAAAGAGGAACTTCGAAGAAGAATAGTTATTAAGATACGTGGAGTTGCAAAAAATAATCGAACACCTTCTTGGCATATTTGGGAAGGTACTGTAGTTAATAGAATTGAGAGAGAAGGTTCTTTACCAAGATATCGTATAGATTCGCAAGAACTCAGAGATAATCCTGAGTACAAACATCTTAATAAATCTCATTTCTTCTCGTTAAATACTGATTTTTTCGTAGCTAAAAAGTTCTTTCCTAAGATAGGAGATAAAGTTAAATTACGCTATCGTATAACGAAAGAAAAGACGTATTCTGATTCTACAATCATTATAGGTGCTAACGAACAAAATCTTCATTGTGTTATTGATCTTGATACGAACAATATGATACATTATGGTTCTTATAAAGGTTGTGTCGCAATGCTTAAAAGAAATAAAGATTCTAATTTAAAAATAGAGCGTTATGTTAAAAATCAAAATCAAGGCAACGGGTCAAATAATTGAAGTAAAAGACTTTTCTCGAATCATTATTGATGAAGAGAATGAAGAAATAAGAGAACTCAGTCTTAATGAAGTAGAATTAATTGAAGAAGATAAAGAAGATGAAAAACGATAAGGATGTTTTCATTGAAAAACGTGGAGATATGATTATATCTATTGATTTTGGACATAAAGATGATGTTGCTGTAGAAACTATATTTCGAAAAGACAAAAATGGATTAACTATTTTATCACAAAAGGTTATTAGCCGTGCAGACGATTTTAATACAGAAGAGAAAAGAAATAATTATTTGAATAAAAATAATAATGATAAACGTTTGTTATCTCCAAAATAAGGTGGACTTTTATCATATCAAAAGAAGAGATAATGATTATGGAAGTAAAAAATGGAATAATAATTGACGGAGTGTTACATGAATTGAAATTAGGGAAATGCAGTGAGTGTTCTTTATATGATATATGTAACGATGAATGCTCTATTTGTGCAAGTTTGAACACACCACCTTTTGGCATATTTGTTAATCGTGGCAAAGTGACAGATATTAAGATAGATAAGGAGGAATAATTAAAATGGATATAGTACCTATTATAACAAAAGATAATCTTTCTAAGGAACAGATAGAATATCTGCAAAAAGCAGCAAACAGAATATAAATTGGTTAATAAGATTAAGAAGAATCCAGGACATATCTTATTCTCTTTTAATCGAAAAACAAAGGAAATCAAGAGAGCTTCTATTATACATAAGGTTGCTCTTGGTTTGGATGGACTTCCTGTAACCAAAACTGAAACAGTTATAGAACCAGATTGTTATTATGATCAAGCCTTAAATGAAAAGAATTTTAGAAAGAAATTAAAGAGAATTGGATTGTTAAGTGTTTAAACGATTTAAAAACAAGTAACTATGGGATTTACAACACCAGCATTTATACGTAAAAATACACCGGAATTAAGGAAGAAGTTGGAAAAATTAGGATACAACCATTCTACTGATGTAATCGAAGATGAAAGATTTTGTATTGCTACATCACCAGTTAACTGTAATTATCGTGTTATTCTTAAAGAAGTTTTTGATGATACAAATCCTCATAACACATGGAACTGTGTTGGAAGAATTGATTGTGGTACCAACGAGGAGCTTTTTTGGCTATTGCTGCATTAAGGGATGATAGTAACTATATGCAGTGGTTTATAGCAGACTCCATTCTTAGCGTTTCTTATGACGATTCTATTGGCAACGATCATTATTTCACAGAACCCAAAGGCATTATGTTCTTTTGGGATGAAAATTGGAATCATGAAACTATTATTTCAGGACGTTATCACAAGGCTACCGTAAACGAATTGATTGAACACTTTAATAAAAAGTTAATTATGACCGAAGAACTTGTTACATTAGAGACTGCGAAGCTGCTGAAGGAGAAGGGATTTGATTGGAAGTGTGAACACATAATAGGCTGCAATAAGGTTATTACAAAATATGACCTTCCGCAAAGTATGTCGTGTTGTACGGAAATAGATGACGAACCAGTTGAATTTTTGTGTCCAACATTGTATATCGCCCAAAAGTGGCTGCGTAAAATAAGAGGTGTGTATGTATATGTAGAACCTGTTATTGGAAAAAGATGGAAGCTTTCTTTTTGTGATTTCAATGTTCCAACAGAAGAAAGCGACTGGATGGAGAAC
>ERZ860445.42-NODE-42-length-108084-cov-10.190264_pt1 | contig 108084 bp, 87 predicted proteins | sample MGYA00509977_ERZ860445 | MGnify/ENA primary metagenome ERZ860445 (study PRJEB30046, sample SAMN00715233) | human gut metagenome | study: EMG produced TPA metagenomics assembly of the A metagenome-wide association study of gut microbiota in type 2... | reverse complement strand
GTTCAGACGACTTCATAAAATAAAAATTGAAATGAAACGACTCGTTATCATAGGTGCCACTTCGGGCATAGGTTTGGAAGTGGCTAAATGCTATTTACAAAAAGGCTGGAAGTTGGGGCTGGCCGGACGCAGAACCGCTGCGTTAAACGAAATTCGTCAACGCTCGCCCGAACAAATCGAGATTCAGACGCTCGATGTGACACACGACGATGCCCCAGCGCGGTTGAACGATTTGATTCATCGGTTGGGCGGTATGGATGTGTTTTTGCTCAGTTCAGGCATTGGTTTTCAGAATCCGGCCCTCGATCCAACGATAGAGTTGAACACAGCGCGAACGAACGTTGAAGGTTTTACGCGCATGGTCGACGCTGCCTTTCATTATTTTGCGCAAAATGGTGGGGGGCACTTAGCCGTAATCAGTTCGATAGCCGGCACGAAAGGCCTCGGTGTGGCACCCGCCTATTCAGCAACCAAACGCTTTCAGAACACCTACATTGACGCGCTCGAACAACTGTCGCATTTACAAAAACTCCACATTCACTTCACCGATATCCGTCCCGGTTTCGTAGCCACGGCTCTGTTGGGCGACGGAAAACCGTACCCCATGCTCATGCGTCCCGACACTGTGGCGCAGCACATTGTCCGAGCCCTTGAACGCCGTCGGCGCGTAGTGGTCATCGACGCGCGCTACCGTGTGCTGGTAGGCTTTTGGCGCCTTATTCCCCGCTGGCTTTGGAAAAGGTTGCCAATTAAGATGTGAGGCAATAGGGGCGTTTGAACAGAGTTTTCAAATGAAGAAGGAAGACAGAAAAATACAAGGTGAATATTTCACGTGAAATATTCACCTTATAGAAAATATAGTTACCTTTGCAGGAAACGAGACATCTACTTACCAGTAAACAGTAAGTTAACATTAAACAGATTCATTATGATACTCCGCCTGATTTTGAAGAACTTTCTTTCGTTTGATGACGAAGCTCAATTCGATATGTTTCCAAACTTGAAACGTACGCAGTTGGCCAACCATGTGTATACAGGTCTTTGTGATGTACCTCTGCTCAAACAGGCAGCTATTTATGGGTCGAATGGTGCAGGAAAGTCCAACGTGGTTAAAGCGATGGAATTTCTGCGCGCTTTTGCATTGGACAAAGATTTTGCCAAAAACTTGGAACTTGGCAAGTTCTATTATCTGCTCAAGGCGGATGTAGGCAAAGAGCCTATTTCATTGGCGGTGGAATTTGAATTACAGAACCGTTTCTTCTTTTACGAAGTGGAAATGACAGAAGCCTTTGTTGCAAAGGAAGGCCTGTATGAGTCGTTTCCCAAAGAAGGAAAGTTAGATTTGATTTACGAACGCAAGCAGCAGGAGGTGGAATTTGCACAAGTAGCAGATGATGCCATAGTGGAAGCTACCCGAAAAATGTTGGAAAAAAATCCGCTCGCCTCACTCATGGCACTGAACCGAGAGTTTCCGATTATAGCAGATACCCGTTGTGCATTGGCTTCGCAATGGTTCAGTGGACAACTGGAAATCATTGGTGTACATACTTTTCTGCCGACCTTGATTGATTTGCTGCGTGATAACCAGCCCATGATGGAATTTGTCCGTCAGTTAGTCAGCAGCCTGGAAGTGGGTGTCAACGACATGACGTTGCAGGAAACGGATTTCGACAGTTGGGCGAAACAGCACATCGCCATTGCCCAAAATCTGGCGGGCGATTTAGATAAGGTGAAATCACTTTCGCTGAATGCCAATACCACCCCGGTACTGTCAATCAACATAGAAAACGGTGTGCGCAAAGTTTATCAACTGATATTCGATAATATCGGTAAGGGGGGATTTATGGGTAGTCTGGACACCAGTATGCAATCGGACGGAACGCTGCGTGCCTTGACGCTGCTCCCGGCACTCTACTATGCTTGCAAGCAAGGCAAAACGGTGGTGGTGGACGAAATAAACTGCTGTCTGAGTCCTACGATGGTCAAAGGCATTGTGGAATACTTTGCAAAAACTGCAGATACCAACGGCCAGCTCATTTTTACCACCCACGACAACCAGCTGCTTGATGAACGCGACATTCTTCGTTCGGATGAAATTTGGTTTGTGGATAAGCGTGAAGGGGCTTCGGTGCTTTACTCACACAATGATTTCAAGGAGCATCACACCATTTCTCCTTTCCGGGGTTACAACGAAGGACGTTATGGAGCCATACGGTTTGTTAATTTGCTGAAGGATTATGCCAACTGATCGAAAACTCACTTACGGAAGAAGGACAAAGAATCTGGAACTTCAACCTCAGTCAACCTTGGTAGCCGAAGAGCAGATGCAGCCGAGTGAAGCCGTAGCGGTTACTGTTCGTACATTAAAAGGGTATGAAAAGACAGATGGCACGCTATCATATAGCATTGTCTGTGTCATCTCAGGTGGTGAACGTAAAGAAAAAGACTTTTTGCGTGAACTGATTCGTCAAAAGGAACTCCATTCATTGAGAGTGGCCTTTGTTTCTAAAGAGGGACAAGGCTTGCAACCTTACCAGATGCAAGCGATATGGTCAGCTATTCAGCAGTCGGGAGAAGTTTCCCTTACCAACCAGCATTATCAGCTGGATGAGATGGATAAGGTATTTCTGCTGAGTGATGTGGACGAGTTCTACGACCAGCTTGTCAAAATTGATGGTGTAGCAGGTAATCAGCAAGCAGGGCAATGGATTATCAGTAATCCCTGCTTTGAAGTATGGCTGTACTACTGCTTTAAGAATGAACCAGAAACCGATTTGGCAAGTCTTAAAACATCCGATTTAGTCAAGCGGAGTCAGGAGATGAAACATTTGGGAAATTTGTTGGTAATCCATTGCGGGCATTCGAACAAATGGCTGAAGGCATAGCACACAGCCGGGAACATTATGCTGAAGACGAACAGTCCATTCCTATTTTGTATGCTACACAGATGCACGAAATGGCTCAGTATCTTATCGACATGATGAACCGTACTGCCAATGAATACAATGAGTTTATTCAAAGGAAACAGGCATGGCGTGAACAGATGAGAAAGTGAGGTGCTTATCCTCACTCTATTGACAATAAGAGCTAAACAGCAAAATCATGGTTTTTTCCGGACAGGCTGTTTAGCTCTTATTTTCATTTATTTTTTACGCACATCAAAAGCCTTGACAGCCCATACGGACAGTACGAAGGGAGCTGTGAGCGTGATGAGGCCGGTGTGCATACCCAACCATTGCAAGCCTACGGATAAGGCTATGGCGCAGGTGGCTTTCAGGAAAGCAGCGCGGCTCTTTTCGCCTAATGCGATGGCACAGAGTACGCCGTTGTAGCCCATAAGGCCGGCATTGATTGAAGCATTTTCGATACAGAAACATCCAGACAAGGCAATGGAAAGCAGGGCTCCCCAAAGGGCGTAGAGGGCCGATGTGCGAGAATGAAGGGTAAGCGCAAGGAGGAAAATAAGTCCCGTTGGGAGGTGCTCCATAAACATGACCTGACCAAGGCTGTGGCAGAGGCTTGGCAGCAGTTGGAGTGGGGCTGTGGTTGACAGCGATTCGGCTGTGGGTTGCAAACAGCTTGGCAGAAAGGTGTGGCAAAGAGCCAGTAATATCCATACAGCCAAAATGAACGGGGCGGTGTAGCCTGCTAATTTATGCTGGAGGCTGAACAAGTGGGTGATTACTGTGGACAGTACGGAGGCGGCTATCATCAGGCATACAGCCATGAAACCGGGTTGCAGAAACAAAGCGGCTGCCAAACCAACGAGTAGCCCGTTGAAGCCGAAAAGGCCGTTGCGTATGGCTTCTTTGGAATAGCCGAAGGCACAGGCCGACAGCGTGCTGACTGCTAATCCGCCTAAAGCCCATAGCCCCATCTGCCACGAACAGAGGCAGATGCCTGCTAACATTAGCCAGCCGGAGAGCGCATTGTTTTGCAGCATGACCTGACCTATGCCGCGACCTGACACTTGATAGGCTGTTTGAAGAAAGTTTGGTTTCATGATTTGTATAGGCTGTTTGGCATTGTCAATTTGTAGTTTACTTTGTTTTACAAAGGTACATATTTGCAAGTCAATTCGCAAAGCAAAATGATGCCGAAACTCACGCTCTTAGGCTTCTACTCATTCAAGGTGCGTATGACCCTACACGGATTGCCTACAGCCAGTGAGTTGGCCGGAATGTTCTTTGTGACTACACTGCCGGCACCAATTACACAATTATCGCCAATCGTTACACCAGGCAGTACGCATACTTGTGCGCCAATCCATACGTTATTGCCAATGGTTATCGGTTTAGCATACTCCAGACCTTGGTTGCGCAGGTTTACGTCGAAGGGATGTCCGGCCGTGTAGAAACCACAATTTGGAGCAATGAACACATTGTTGCCAAAGGTTACCGGCGCAGCGTCGAGAATGACGCAGTTGACGTTGCAGTAAAAGTTTTCGCCAATATGAATGTTGTAACCATAGTCGCAGTAGAATGGTTGTTCGATCAGAAACTCCTGCTTGGTGCTGCCAAACAGCGTGCGGATAATGGCTATGCGTTTGTCGGTTTGTGAAGGCAGCAGGAGGTTGTAACGGTGGCAAATGTCTTTGCAGCGAGTGCGTTCGGCAATTAGTTTTACGTCGTGGTTGGCGTCGTATAATACTTCCATTTGAAGAAAAATACAGTAAATAAAGCGGTGAAAAAGTACTTTACACTTTGAAGTCGCCTAAACTTTTCTGACGAAGATTTGATTTGGAGATCTATCTCTTCTAAATTCAAACTTCACCTTTCTTTTTGGCCGTTTTTTGACCTTTCATCAGTCGTGTAGCTCGCCACACTCCTTCTTCAAGGCCCCAAAAAGCCTCAAAAATTAAGGCAAATCTTGAATTTCATAAAAGTTCAGGCGACTTCTTTATTGAAATGATGAGGAAACGAATATCTCAATAAATGTTTTTTTGACTACCTGAAAATGGTGCTTAAATGATAGGGAATGAATGGTTTAAATATGCGTTTTTTGAGTCTGAAAAATGCGAGGTGCGATATTGGGCTGCGAAAAAAAATGGATTCTTTTGGTTTCAGGTTGTACCTTTGCATGCAGAAGACGGATGAAAAAACAAATCTACTTATAGATTATTCAATCGCTCTTTGACATGTTGTTACCACAGAAAGTAAGGCAGGTAGGCCTGTCTGAAACCCATACGTGCATGAAGCTGTATGGCTAATTTTTAATGCAACTTGCCCACTTAATCATAAAACGGCACGATTGAACCTTTACCGGCACACATTGTGAATGTGCACTGTGCATGTTCAACCGTGCCGAAATAATGGCATCAGCTAATTGCCCAATATAATTACTTTGATATAGTCCTTAAGGTGGAACGGACCTTTACGGTAGCCCCCTTGCGAGTCGGAAAGTAGGAGCAGGGTGCGGCGGCCATCGTTGAGCGTGCGTCCCAGACACATGGCTTCGTAATTGGCAAAGTTCAGGCGAACGGGCTGTACCACTGTTTTCCAATCGGCCAACAGTTTCTTAACCAAAAATTTGTTCGGGTCGAGCTGTGGAAGCGAAATGCTGCTGTCAATTTGGAAACCCTGGTTCGGGTTCACTTCGTAAAGTTTGCAGCGACACTGGCTGCTCAGTCCGCCCTTGGTGATGTTGGCCTCGCGTTCGAGTACGAGTAAACGGCCATCGGGCATGGCCAGGAGTTCGGGTACACCGTAGACGTAAGTTTCGCCAAAGTCGTCCTGACATCCTAAGTCCATGCGGTAGGCATATTGCGCCACAGGTTGCAGATTTTCAGAAAAAGCTTGCAGGCGAAGCAGGTTCTGCGACTTGGGGTTGAGCGGACCAGCCGCTTTGCCGTCGATAGGCAGCATACTCTCGGTCGTGGTCCAAAAGCGGTGGGTGACATCGCTATAAGTAAGCGCCTCGAAGCCGTAGTTGTGTACAATGTTTCCAGTTGCAAAAATGGCCGGTACGTTGAGTTTACGACCTGTGGGCACTCCGTCAATGCTATATTCCAGAATTTGCTGATCGCCCTCGCCACTGATAAACACAGTGTTCGTTGAAGGCACATAAGCTACACCTTCACAGTCGCGCAGACTGATTCCAGCTGCATTCACATGGGGCGAAGGATTGCCCTTGAAGGCTTCGAGATAGACACTCGTGACTTCGCCCGTGGCTGGGTGCTGGTCGATGCGAAAAATGAAAAAACCGTCTTTCGGTTCTTTGTCGCTCACCACAGCATAGCGGTTTCCACCCATAGGAGCAATGCCACTGTACTGTGCGCTACCAATGCCCCAGCGACCCATCGAAACCTGTTTGAGTTCGACCGCATTTTGCGCTTGCGCCCCGGCAGCGAGTGCTGCAAAAGCGCAGATGGATAATAGATGTTTCATAACGAAAAATGAGAAAGTGAACCAAACAGTGGCTTATTCATCAAGCAGGAGGTCCATCACCATAGGTTGAGCCGCCATGAACATGGCAGCCAGTCCGCCCGGTGTGACAACGCTGTCGGGCTTCAGGTCGGTAAGGCGCACTTTGCCGTTTTCAACAATGTACCAGCCATTGTTTTCGGGTAACACCATGTCGCCGTCGATGCCGATGTGCAACTGGAAACCCGGGTTGGGTTTGGCGATGCTGTTGAGGAAACGCGGTACATTGATGACACGCGCCATGGCATAGGGAACAGTTTCCTTGACCGAACCAGGCAGGCAGAAACGACGATACACCTTGTCGACACCACATTCGCGGCAAAGATAATCGACGAAGGCAGCACGCGTGTTGGTTTCGGTCAGTGCCAGGGTGCGGATGTAGACACGGCCGTTAGGCTCTTTCACAGCAAGGCAGAAACCGATAAGACGACGCTTGCGATGAGCTACGAGTACATAGCCGTCTTGCAAATCGGCCAGTTCGAGAGCTGCAAAGAAGTCGTTTTCCGAAGGATGCACCATGAAAGGCAGTTCGGAAGTTAGGCGACGGTAGAAGACGTAAAGGTCCTGTCCCCATTCATCGGGACGCGACACTTCGATTTTGTCGAATGCACCATCTTGCGACACGTCGAGGGGCAGTTCCTGGCGGTAAACGGCTGTCCAGTAGGCACCGTGTTCAGGTCGTGCATAGTATTTACGCAGTTCTTCGCTTCCGGGTACCAGGAAACTGATGGTTGAGCCTTGTGCGTAGAGGCGGCGGTGTGCTTCGTTGAGCAAATTGGCTGCATAGCCGCGGCTGCGGAATTCAGGCAGGGTGCCTAATCCCGAAATGTAGCCGGCATGCTGCACCGAACCGTAGAACGTGAGGCGGTAGGGCAGCAACTGCATGGCTGAAACTACGCGGCCGTCGTGACGCACAGTGAGATTAGATTCAGGGGTGTATTTGTCCTGAAAGTAAATATCCATGAATTCCTCTGAGTCGTCGAAGCAAATGCGCCAGAGGTCGCGGGTCTGTTCTTTTATTTCGTTGGGAGTGAGTAACATGATGTTATAGGGTATTTTATTTTTGTGAACTTCCCCTCTCTTAGGATTTAGAGAACGGGTGTTTGGTCATAACTGTATATTTTGAAAGTAAAATTTCAGGTTGGTAGGACAACTTTGAACGTCGTAGCCCCTCAATGCCCAAGTCCTCTTCGCGGTTGATTAGGGTGAATTGCGGTGGCAGGCTGCGCACGAATTCGCGGTTGATGGTGGCAAAGGCTCCTTCGTAAGCCGTGTCGGCTTTTTCAACACAGACTCCAAAGGTGTCGTAGTTGATGGGAGCCCCGTAAGTGAATGCCACGATTTTTCCGTTGACACGAAGTACCATCCCTCTGCCTTCGAGAACGTCCCAGTGTTTCAGGGCCGTGATGAGTGATTGGCGTTCAGCATCGAAAGTGTAACGTCCGGCCTCGTTTTCAGCTGCCTTGGTGTCGACCCATTGGGCATCGAGCGCAATACATTCGTCAATGTCTTTGCTGGTAAGCGGTTCGGTGGTGAAATCGGGATAGAGTTTGGTAAAGCGGTTTACATAGTTACGCTTGGGCTGCAGTTTCTTTCCGGCAAGCGAAGCCAGTTTTTCGCGGCTGTAAATGTAGTCGGTAAAGGCACGGTCGGCAGTGGCATAAAAGTAGCCCGGCATGGTAACATCTAACTGAGCCAAGGCATTTTCACAAACTCCCAGCATGAGGAAGGGATGTTCGAGCTGCGCAGCGTCAGCCATCATGTCGTGCAACACGGCCTTCCAGTTTCCCGTGCCAACGGGAGCCAGATAAGCCAAATGCCCGTCGGCTTTGAAGCGGAAAAGCAAAAAGTCGCGGTGAAGCGCCACTTCAGTGTCGTACATAAACCGCCAGCTTACCAGGTTCATAAAGTTCAAGTCGCAGTTGCGGCATTCGGTGTGATACACACGTTCCTGAACAAGCGATTTGTCTGCCGGAGTTAGGGGATGAAAAGAAATGCACATGGAGATGAGTCTGAGTTTTTGTGTGGGGAAGTGGAGCTGTTCGTCGTAAACCGCTCATCGGTCAAAACGGACTTGTATGGGTGCACCGGTGCAGCCTCATAAGGCAAAATTCAGGAGGATTACAACGGAAACGTGTAGCTGGTTTCGCCCTTGAAAGTGTGAATGCTCACCGACACTGAGTCGCGTCCGGCCTGTAACTGCTGGCGCAGCCGGGCGAGGGAAAGCGAAAGGTACATGTCGCGCGAGTAATAGAGCGGATCGTTGTTCTGGTCGTGAATCAGCTTCAGGCGCAGTGTGCGCTTTTGGTCAGCGTGAGTGGTTGTTTCTACAATTTTCATTCCGAAGTAATGCCGGCCTTGCGCTGTGCCTTTGATGTTCAGGCGCAGGTTTACGTAATTCGGTTCGGCCCATGCTGCCACCACGCTGAGTGCATCGTGGCGTACGCTTTGTCCTGTGTATTTGCTCGGCACGGGCACTAAGACCGGCGCAAAGTCAGTCAGCCACACTTCGTTTGCCGAACGTGTGAAGAGCGTCAGTGCGCGATAGGTCGTGTCGGGACGCAAGTCGGCAACCCGGTTCAGGATGGTGCAGGGCACAGCATCGCTCGGAGTGAGTGTGGTGGCTACTCCCAAGGCATTGGTGCTGATGTCTGCCAATTCCTGCCGGTAGTTGGGCATAGGCGTTTCGTCCTTGGTGCATGCAGCAAATACACCGGACAGAAGCAGGGGAATGAGAAACTTGTAGGTCATAACAGGTTGTTTCGGTTCGGAAGAAACAGAGGGTATTGCCCCATCCGTTATGCCTCTTCCGAAACTAACAGGTGATTTTTCAGCGGATTGGCATACATCGTCAGTAAGCGTTCGCGCAGGAATGGTATGTCCTTGTCGGACAAGTCAATCATTTCGATGCGTTTGGCCAGATAGGCTTCGAAGGCTTTCATCTCGTCGGCCGTGTAGTGTTCGGCCATTTGCTGCGATTCGTTCAGCAAATCATAGGCGATGTAGTTGCAGGGGTAAATTTCGTAGTTGCGGTGAATGTCGCGATCCATGCGCTGTGCAATGGCTTTGAATACCTCGGTCTTAGGCAGATCGCGGTATTCATCAATCCATGTATTGACAGGAGCAGCCAGACGGTAAGTAACCTTTCCTTTGAAACCGAAAATACCCGTTTGCATGTTGTTGAGGTCGTCCTGACGCGACTTTTTAAATTCAGTGTCATCGCGCTTTTGCTGAAACTCCTTGGCTTTCAGGTAGTCGCACGGGTCATACTCGTATGAAATGGTGAGTGGAACGATGTTCAGCTGCTTCAAACTGTCGATGGGTGAGCCTTCACCGCCCATGGCCATCATTTTCAGCACCGATTCCTGTGTGCGGTCGTTTGAGTCCTTGGCACGTCCTTCGCGCTGCGCAATCCAGATGCTCTCATGCTTTTCGGCAATGGCAAAGTGCATATACTGGCTCATGCGCTTGCTCGACATCAGCATTTCGCGCATACCCACCGAACGCTGCACAATGAACGATTTGTTGATACGCACCAGCGTCTTAATCCACGGATAAATTAGGAGGTTGTCGCCAATGGCAATTTCGACGGTGTTCTGAAAACCATTGTCGAGCATCAGGATTGAAAGGAAGGCTGCATCGAGCACAATGTCGCGGTGATTCGACACAAAGGTATAGCTCTGCGTGTGAAGTTCCGGGCAGATGGCGTCAGCATCCATGTGAATGCCGGTGCAGCATTGGGCTGTCAGTCCTTTTACCAACGGATAGAAAAAGGTTTTCTGCACTTCGAGCGAGTTCTGGCAGGCATAGAGCTGGGCTTTAAGGTGTTCGAAAGGCACGTCCTTGAAGAACGATTGCATAATTGCGCAGAACGAAGAGTCGGCCATCAGGCTGTCGAAAGCAGCAGGCAGTTCTTCGGGCAAGAACGGACGAATGGTATCAAAATCGTGAATAGTCATGGCGTGAATGATTTAAGAAACTGTCTGAAAGTTTCATTTTCAAACAGTTACAGAATGTATGAAAGATGAAAAAAACCGGTATGTCCGTCCGAATGTTTCCGGCCGGGCCTACCGGTTTTTTTTGTGTCAAAGAAAGTGTTTGTCAGCAAATGCCAAAGAAGTACGTATCGCGTTCATTCTTGGTGCTAACATCACTGGATTCAACATTTGCCCTCGATGATGTCGCTCAGCACGTTCTTCATTTCGAGTTGAGCTGCACGCACCTGTTGCGGAATGAAGCTGGTGGCCGTCATACCGGGCGTGGTGTTGATTTCGAGCAAATTGATTTGTTCTTCGCCAGCGTCGCCGCTCAGGATGTAATCGATGCGGATAATGCCATAGCATCCGAGCAGGTTGTAGATGTGGCGCGTCATGTCGCTAACGCGTGCAGCCGTTTCGGGGGCGATACGGGCCGGTGTGATTTCTTCCACCTTGCCGTTGTATTTAGCATCGTAATCGAAAAATTCCTGAGTTGTAACTACTTCGGTGATGGGGAAGGTAATTACATCGCCATTCGGACGCTTGTAGCAGCCACAGGTGATTTCGGTTCCCACGAGGATTTTTTCAATCATCACCTCGTCGCTTTCAATCATGGCCTTTTCGATGGCAGGAGCCAGCATATCGTCGGTTTTCACTTTGGTTACGCCAAAACTGGAACCACCGGCATTCGGTTTGACGAAGCAGGGAAGACCCACTTGTGCCAAAATAGCCTCGTCAGAAGGGATGGCTTCACCTTTGCGTACCAACACCGAAGGCGCAAGGTTCAGTTCGGGAAAAGCACGCAAGAAGTTGTTGAGCGCATATTTATTGAACGTAAGCGCTTCAACCAGCACATTGCTCGTAGAGTAGGGCAGACCAATTAAATCGAAGTAACCTTGCAGAATACCGTTTTCGCCCGGCGTACCGTGAATGGTAATGTAGGCAAAGTCGAAATTGTGGCGCCCGTCAGAGGCCTCGAACGAGAAGTCATCACGCAGAATGGGGCAGTCTTCGCCCTGATAGTGAACAGTCCAGCTTGAACCTCTCATTTCAACAAGGTAGCTGTTGTACTTTTCGTTGTCCATGAAGGAAAGGATTCCCTCAGCAGAACGCAGCGAAACATCATGCTCGGAGGAATCACCTCCGGCAACAATAGCGATTGTACGTTTCATAAGTTTAAGCCCTCGTTGCTAAGTCGGTGGTTGCGTCAGGCGTATCCGGGGCAGCCAGCCGATAGGGGGCATTGATTATTGGTTGTAATATATTGTATAGAGCAGTTGTGCGTTGAGGCAGTTGAAGTGGCAGCCTCTGATTGTTCGGAAACAGCAGATTAGAAACAGCAGATTATTTGATGCCGTCAATATATTTCTGCCATTTTTCAATCAGTTCGGTCATGTCGGCCGGCAGTTCAGTGGTAAAGTCCATTTCTTTGCCCGTTTTCGGATGCTGAAAGCCCAGCGTGCGAGCGTGAAGAGCCTGTCGCGGACAGAGCGCAAAACAATTACGGATAAAACTGTTGTACGTGCCGCTTTGCGTACCGCGCAACACGACATCGCCTCCATAGCGTTCGTCGTTGAACAGCGGATGGCCAATGTGTTTCATGTGAACGCGAATTTGGTGCGTACGTCCTGTTTCAAGGATACATTCCACCAGCGTGACGTAGCCAAAACGCTTCAGTACGCGGTAATGCGTCACCGCATGTTTACCAATTTCCGAAGCCGGGTCGAACACCGCCATTTGCATGCGGTCGCGCGGATTGCGGGCAATGTTACCCTCGATGCGGCCCTCGTCGTCGGCCAGGTTTCCCCAAACCAGGGCATTGTAGCGTCGGCGCGTTGTTTTATTGAAAAACTGCACACCCAATTTGGTCTTGGCATCAGGCGTTTTAGCTACAACAAGCAGTCCCGAAGTATCTTTGTCGATGCGGTGCACCAAACCCACTGCCGGGTCGTTCGGGTCGTAATCCTTGTTGTCCTTCAAGTGCCAGGCAATGGCATTCACCAGCGTACCCGTGTAGTTGCCACATCCCGGATGCACCACCAGTCCCGCCGGTTTATTGATGACCATGAGTTCGCTGTCCTCGTACACCACGTCGAGCGGAATGTTCTCAGGTTCAATCAAGTTTTCGTAGCGCGGACGGTCGAGCAGCATTGTCACCACATCAGCCGGTTTCACGCGGTAATTACTTTTCACCGGTTGCCCGTTGACGTGGATAAATCCGGCTTTGGCCGCCATTTGAATGCGGTTGCGCGACGTGTCTTTCAAGTGATCCATCAGAAACTTGTCGACACGCATCAGTTGCTGACCTTTGTCGGCCACCACGCGGTAGTGTTCGTACAGGTCGGCTTCCTCCTCGTCGCACGCATCCTCGTTTGCCACGTCAGCCGTCAGGTTCAGTTCTTCGTCGTAGAAGTTGTCAGTAGGTTTTATTTCCAAAATGGTAAATCTTTACAGTTGTTATCAGCGCTCAGTGAGCGCACTTCCGGATGTGTAGGTGTCAGCGGTTAGGTTAAAAGTAATCCTGCGCATTGTTAGGCGAAGCGGTTTGTGCGCCGGTCGACGTAGCAGATCGGGTTTTGTCGGAAGTGGGTGCATCCGTCATTTCGCCCTCGATGATTTCCTCCTCGCCCGTCGGCACATTCAGAATGTAGTCAAGGCTGTCGTTGCCATTGTATTCATCCTCGACACCTCCGGCACCGACCACCAGTACGATGGGCGAATTCACCGAAATACGCGTGCCCTTACTTACACTTTTCCCGTTCACCGTCACGTCGTACACCCATTCCGGGTCGCCCGTGATAAACTCCGTGGCACCAAGTTTAAAGCCCAATGCGCGCAGTTTGTCCTCAGCTTCGCGTCGTGAGCAGTTGTCAGCAATGTCGGGTAGCGCCACTTTGCGCGGTCCGTCTGCATTGATAGTTAGTTCGATAATGCGTCCCGGTTTAACCTTCATGCCCGGTTTGACAGATTGTTCGAGCACCGAAAACGGCGCAGCTCGAAACACATATCCCGTGTCTCTCACCTCGTAATCCAGCCCAACAGATTTCAACTTGTTACCAGCCGTCTCCTCATCCAATCCGCAAATATTGGGTACCTCGATTTCTGTGCCATGATGCGTATAGAAGTCAAGGAAAAACAGTGTGGCCAGGATAAGCAATCCCCCCACTCCTATCATGCCCAGGCAGTTGCCAAAGAGCAGCGGACTGAATATTTTTTTGAAAAATTCGGATATTGACATATTGCAATGTTTGATGCGCCCAATGCGTTGTTTTTACTCCTTGATGCTGACACAAAGAGCCATGACAATCCATGTGATGGTTTGTTGAGTCACCCCATTGTGTGGGCTTGTTTCTGCCTTAGTTCAAGGGCGTAGCAAAGGTAACAAAAATCTTTGGTTTGTCAAATTCATGTGGCTAACAAAGTGCCCCTCTTGCGTTTCGAGCCTATTGTTGCCCTTTGTGAAGCGACAGTTATAATTCGGCCACCAAATCCTCGAATTCTGCCGGGTTACCCAATGAGCGGTTTCGAATTTTTGAACGGTAGTTATACACTGTGGTCAGCGAAAAGTTCAAGAAATGCGCAATACGCGTCGTGTCGGTAATACCCAAACGAATTAGTGCAAAAATGCGCAGTTCGGTATTGAGTTGGCCGCTATGCTTGGGCAGCACGGGTGCATCGGGTTGAAGCAAAGCATTAAATCTCTCAATAAAATCGGGGAAAAGCGTTAGAAAGGCTGCATCGAAGTCGGCATAGAATTTCTCCTGCTCGTTCTTGATGGTAGCTCCGCCTTTCAGTTGTTTGTAAACTTCATCGTATCGTCGATCCTTTACCAGGTGTAACAAACTTTTTCGTTCTTCCTCCATGGTGTCTAAATAGTTTCGGCAGCGGTCAAGGTAGCGTCCGATATAGGCTTCTTTCACCTTGTCGGTTAGTTGCAGTTGATTAAAAGTAAACTCCAGTTTCTCGTTTGTTTCTTGCAATTGGTCGAGGGTGTCCTTCAGTTTACCATTGGCTTTTTGCAGCGCCCCGTTGGCATTGTTTAGTTCGTGGCGCGATTCTCTGAGCCGTTTCATTTGTTTGCGCAAGTAGAACACCATGACACACAGCAAGACAAACAGCCCGAAGATCACAGCCGTAACAATGCGTTCGTGCTTGCGCTGTTTGGCCTCTTGAATTTTGTACTGCTTGTTGATAATCGGAAAAATGTTTGACACCTCAACCGAACGCAACCGCGCCTTGCTAAGGCTTGCATCTTCCATAGAACAGAGCAAATAGCTGTATGCGCGGTTCAAGTCGCCCATTTCATAGAGAACTTGAGCCAGGATAGGCAGTGCTTCGTATTCCGTAGTGCCCATTTTAAGGTCGGAAATGGCCGTAAGAGTCAGGAAGTAGTTGGCCTCGTTGTAATTTTTCAGGTCGATGTAAGCTTGCGACAGGGTAAAGAAAATGTACGGGTCGAAGTTATGAGCGTCTATTTTCTGCGTATAGGGCAGCAACAAGTCGATGGCTCGGCGTGGATTACCCTGTGCGCGAGCCTTGTCAGCAGCCACAATGTCGTATGACTTACCCGGTGATTCGGCCATGAGCAGCGAGTCGCGATAGTGCTGTGTGCGTTCTTTGTAAATTTTATGCAGTTTGGGCATATCTGTGTAATCGGCCAGCCATCCGTAGAGCGTGCGTAGCGTACGCAGATAAAACAAATGCAACTCTTTATCGTCGGGTGTAAAACAACTTTTGTCAACGCGTTTCAGTTCGTCGAGTGCCTGTGCATAAAGTCCGGCCACCGCCAATATTTCGGCCTGCCCTATCTGTACGTATGCCTGCAACTTACAGTCAGTTTTCATTTCTGGCAAAGCCGCAATGCGATCCAGATACGCCTGAGCCGAATCGGTGCGATAATGTGAGTAAAGTGAATAAATGTCTTTATAACGATGAATGCGTTCATAACCCTGACTGCGTTGGCTTTTTAAGCTCTGTTGTTTAATCAGTTCGTCGCGTTGAGCATGATATTTAGCTTTTTCGGCCACAATAACGTCCAATTCTTCGAGCAGTTTGCTTGTGCGTTTATCAATTGAAATCTGCTGTCCCGCCATGCAGCCGGGCAACAAGCAAAATAGGAATAGGAAAATTTGTATGAATTTCATAGATGAGTAACTTGGGTTATGAGAGGGTAAAATGGGTTTGAGTCAATATGTTCAGTTAAATGAATGTACTGACTGCTTTTGTTTGCAGCAATATACATTCTGATGGGTAGCGTTATACGTTGCATTTTATGTTACAAAGGTAAGAAATAAGTTTGTGTTGAGTATTTTTTTACCATTAAATTCGCAGGTTTTTCGAAAGCATTTGTACAATGATTCGGCATTTTCTGTGGAATACTACCGACGATACGGAAAAAAAGTACGAATAAGCACGATAAAACGAAGAGTTCTGCATTTGGCAAAATTTTACCTTCTGACCTCATCAACGCTGAAGTTGCACGCTTGTTGGTACTCAGAACAGGCTGAAATATAGGCATAATGCACTTCATGTAGCTGCTATATTATTTATATTTTTTTGGTCAATATAATAATGTAAATGGCTGATATTCAGAATTATAAGTGTTTTTATTGTTTATATTTAGCTTCTATGAACTTGTTCTGCACGGACCTACACCTTAATTTTGCAGTGTGAATGTTTTGGATACGACATTTGAGAATCACACTTTGCAAAATGCAAATAAACGGAAATGCAATTTCAATATAAATATATCACCATGAAAAAAACTTTATACCTGTTGCTGTTTCTGCTAAGTGTGCCCGGCATGCTTACGGCACGTTCAAAACAAACCCCGATTAACGTACAACCCACCTTTTGGTGGAGTGGCATGAAAAATCCCAGTTTGCAGTTGTTGCTCCACGCAGATAACATAGGCAATGATGAAGTAAAGTTGCGCGCCAATGGAATCTGTATTGATAGTATTTTTCGTCCCCACAATCGCAACTACCTGCTTCTTTATTTAAACACAAGCGAAGCTGCTCCCCAGCATTTCGACATAATTTTAGGTCAAGGGCGTAACACCCGGCGCATACCTTACGAACTCAAAAGCCGGAATACGGCAGTGCGCGCACAGGGATTTGATGCCTCGGATGTGCTTTATTTGCTCATGCCCGACCGCTTTGCCAATGGCAACCCTCAGAACGATGTGGTCAAGGGATTGCGCGAAGCTACTTCAAGCCAGGCTCCCGATGCCCGTCATGGGGGCGATTTGGCCGGTATGACTGCTGCCCTCGATTATCTTGGCGATTTAGGCATCACGGCTGTATGGCCCACGCCGTTGCTCATCAACGATATGCCTGCCACATCGTATCACGGCTATGCTATCACCGATTATTACCAAGTCGACCCACGTTACGGTTCGAACGACGACTATTGTCGCTTTGTCGAAACTGCGCACGCCAAGGGCATCAAGGTGGTGCAGGACATGGTGTTCAACCATTGTGGCTCGAAGAACTTTCTGTTTACAGATCTGCCCGATTCAACGTGGTTCAATTACAACAGCCACTATGTGCAAACCTCCTATAAAATATCGGCTGTGTCCGATTCTCACGCTGCTGTCGAGGATGCGCGCAATGCGCAGGACGGTTGGTTTGTCGACGCAATGCCCGATTTCAACCAACGCAATCACCATGTGCTGACATATCTGATTCAAAACTCCATCTGGTGGATTGAATATGCCGGTATTGATGGCATCCGGCAGGACACCTATCCCTATGCCGACCGCAAAGCCATGGCACAGTGGAATGAGGCTGTAAAACGCGAATATCCGCACTTTACCATTGTCGGCGAAACCTGGCTCAACAACAATGTGGGTGTGAGCTACTGGCAAAAGGATTCGCCCGTGGCACCGGCTACCGACAATTCACAGTTGCCCTGCGTTATGGACTTTCCGCTCATGAACTTGCTAAACAGTGCGCTCGACGAAGAAACCAACGAGTGGGACCGCGGATTGGCGCGTATTTACGATTACATTAGTCAGGATGCAGTGTATGCAAATCCCGATAATTTGCTTACTTTTCTTGATAACCACGACACTCCGCGCTTTGCCCGCCGTGTCGAACAGGCCAACCATCCGCATCGTTATCGTCAGGCTCTCACTTTGCTGCTCACCTTGCGTGGCATTCCGCAGGTGTACTATGGCGACGAACTGGCTATGGCAGCTGATAAAGACCGTGGTGATGGGGCATTGCGCCAAAATTTTCCGGGCGGATTTCCCGGCGATACGGTAAATGCATTTACCCACCATCGACTGACACCGTTGATGCAGCAAACATTCGATTTCACACGCAAACTGCTGCGTTGGCGTCGGGGCAACGAGGTGATTGCCAAAGGCCATCTGAAACATTACGCAGTGAAGAACGGCACCTATGTATACTCGCGTTACTATAAGGGGCGTCGGGTTACCGTGATTATCAACGGCACCGACAAACCCGTGTGTCTGCCTTTGGCTCGTTATGCCGAAGTACTTCCAGCTGCTCAGGCCTACGATGTAATCAGCGGACGTACCATCCAGTTGGACACCAATAGTTTGCAATTAGGTGTGCGTGACGTATTGGTGCTTGATTTTCAGCAAGCAGATAATCAATATCACAAATGAAAACCGTACACCGGTAATAACGATATACATAATTAGGAGATTTAATTAAGGTTTTAAGATTGTTGGCCTGCAAAGGCATTTGTTTATTGTATTGATTGCTCGCAGGCGTTAGGAAATTTGCCCATGGGCAATACACGACGGCATTTCTTCGGGAGAAGCGATGCCGTTTTTTTTGTGCTTATGTATGTGTACCTTGCAAAAGTTTGGCTCAGTAGAAAATTCATCGTCAACCATTCAGTTTTACATGCAATACTTCAACAAGCCTATGTATGGCGTAACCGAGTGAGCAGTTCTTCGGCCTGCTTCACCTCCCATTTTTTTTATGGGGCGTTCAGTCATGTTTTTGCATAGCGAAATCTCAAAATCGCTTATCGGCCTTGACGTAAAATGTTAAACGGCACACAGCTTCGTAGGTGAAGCTATATTAAAATTGAGTCCTTTCTTATCTATCTGCTTGCTGTTGTTTGAGGCTGGTAATGGGTTCGTCTGATAATTAACCCCGAGTTTGTCGAATTTAGTTCCGTGCTAGTGCAAATTAGTTCCGAGCTAGTGTAAATTAGTTCCGAGCTAGTTTTGAGAATCTTGGAACTATTGATAATCAGCGTTTTAAGAAGTACGCAAAAAACGGTTTTGCACACGCTTGTTTCGTTCAGAAGGGCCGAAGTCACTGGCTGCTCTATTTTTACCTTTATTAAACCCATTGTTAAATCCGTCATGCGCGTCACAAGCCGCAAAACGCTTTTTCTTTTGAGCGTTAAACATGGGCTAAGAACAGAATTTTGCACAGAAGCTCACGTTGAGCCACCTCATGCAATTCATCCAATTACATGTTTACTACCCACTTATTTCCTCCACTATGACTTGCCGTCCAATCATCATCAGCTCCACAGGACTCTTTGCCGAATTATGTGAAAAAATGTGTAGTCAAATACGAGCTGGAGCGACAATATTTCTTAAAGAATAAATAAAATTTGCTTGGTTGTATGCGGAATTTATCAAATCAACCTTTCAAAATAGCTTTTTACTATTTATAAAACTCGTATCTTATTTATATTTTTTGAATCAACATAAATGTAGAAAGCTATTGATAATCAATGATATAAGTGATTTAATGAACTAAATTCATTTATATTTTAGTTATATGCCCTTACATTCTTCAAATCTTCATCCTAATTTTGCAACGCTGATATAACAGAATGCGTACATCGCAGTAGCAGACCCTACGACGCAGCGTGAGTTGCCCTTGTGCAAAGTTTGAATATCAAGCCCACGAAACCATGCAAATAATTCACTATAAAAACAGCCATATATATGAAGAATAGTTTTCTTGCCCTTGCATTGGCAGGTATGAGCATGAGTATGCCCTCTGCTATTGCCCAAGAACTGAAATCGCCCGACGGAAAACTGAAAATGGAGTTTTCACTCGACGAGCAGGGACGCCCTACCTACTACTTACAATATAAGGGAAAAGAGGTTATCAAACCCTCGCACCTGGGTATCGAACTGAAACAAGAAGATCCGAACAAGGCCCAGGACTTTGAATTCAAAACACGCGCCGATGCTTCAAAACTGGCGCAGAAAGCCGACTTGCAGACCGGATTCAAAGAAACCGGACACGAAATTACGACCTTCGACGAAACCTGGAAACCCGTGTGGGGCGAAGAAAGCAGCATACGCAATCATTACAACGAAATGAGCGTGACGCTGACGCAACCTATTAACGACCGCTATATCAAAATTCGATTCAGACTCTTCAACGACGGACTGGGATTTCGCTACGAATTTCCCGAACAAAAGAATCTGACCTACTTCGTCATCAAAGAAGAGCATAGCCAGTTCGCAATGGCAGGCGACCACACCGCATGGTGGATTCCCGGCGATTACGACACGCAAGAGTATGAAACCGTTACTTCGAGACTGAGTGAAATTCGCGGAAAAATGAAGACGGCAGTCACGCAAAATTCCTCGCAGACACCTATTTGGGAAGGAGGTGTGCAAACAGCACTCATGATGAAAACCGACGACGGACTTTACATCAACCTGCACGAGGCCGCTTGTATTGACTATTCGACGATGCACTTGAACTATAACGACCAAACCCGTACCTTCGAAAGTTGGCTCACGCCCGACGCGCGCGGCGACAAAGGCTATTTGCAGGCACCCTGCGTTTCGCCCTGGCGTACGGTCATCGTTAGCGACAAGGCGGCCGATATTCTTGCTTCGCGTATTACGCTGAACCTCAACGAACCCTGTAAAATAGAAGATACCTCGTGGATTAAGCCTACCAAATACATTGGTGTGTGGTGGGACATGATTACAAACAAGGGTACCTGGAGCTATACCAACGATTTCCCCACAGTGAAACTCGGCGAAACCGATTACAGCAAAGCTCGCCCCAACGGCACGCACTCAGCCAACACGGCCAACGTGAAACGCTACATCGACTTTGCTGCAGCCAATGGTTTCGATGCAGTGCTCGTTGAAGGTTGGAACGAAGGTTGGGAGGACTGGTTTGGGCATGAAAAGGACTATGTGTTCGACTTTGTTACCCCCTATCCCGACTTTGACGTAAAAGCCATTCAGCAATATGCAGCCTCGAAAGGTGTGAAGATGATTATGCACCACGAAACTTCGGGCTCGGCACGCAACTACGAACGCCACCTCGACAAGGCCTATCAGTTCATGGTTGACCACGGATACAATGCGGTAAAGAGCGGTTATGTAGGTAACATCGTTCCGCGTGGCGAACACCACTACGGACAGTGGATGAACAATCACTACCTGTACTGCGTGACCAAGGCGGCCGACTACAAAATCATGGTCAATGCCCATGAGGCTACGCGCCCGACGGGTATTTGCCGCACCTGGCCTAACCTCATTGCCAACGAAAGTGCACGAGGCACTGAATATGAAAGTTTCGGTGGTAACTCAGTTGACCACACCACCATTTTGCCGTTTACGCGCCAAATCGGTGGCCCGATGGATTACACACCGGGTATTTTCGAAACCGATTGTTCGAAAATGAACCCCAACAATCATAGCCGCGTGCGTTCAACGCTTGCTCGTCAGCTGGCCCTTTACGTGACGATGTACAGCCCGCTGCAAATGGCTGCCGATGTGCCTGAACACTACGAGGCTCACATGGACGCCTTCCAGTTTATCAAAGATGTGGCCATTGATTGGGACAAGAGCCTTTACCTCGAAGCTGAACCGGGCGACTACCTGACTGTGGCTCGTAAGGCAAAGAACAGCGAAAACTGGTTCGTTGGTTGCACGGCTGACGAAAACGGTCATGAGTCGGAATTGAAACTCGACTTCCTGACGCCGGGCAAAAAGTACGTGGCCACAATCTATGCCGATGCTAAGGATGCTTCGTGGGACAAGAACCCGAAGGCCTATACCATTCGAAAAATGAAGGTCACGAACAAAACGAAACTGAAACTGCGTGCTGCAAGTGGCGGTGGCTATGCCATTTCCATCATGGCGCAATAATCCGAATTTGAAGTTAGATGTGATCATTGCACCGTGGCAGTTCATGCTGGGCATGGCTGCTACGGTGTATTTAAAAAGTAATGTGGAATATGTTTTCAAGTAAGTTCAGCATTATTTTTACGCTTCAAGCATCTTAACCTCTTACTTATCCAACCGATATTTACTAATCAGCAAACTAATAGCATGAATAAGAATGTGTTGAACCACAGACTCCTGTCGCTTTTGATATCAGGAGCCTGCATTTCGCTCAGTGCACAGGCACAGAACGTAACAGTGAGCGGACGTGTGCAGGATACAACCGGTGAACCCGTGGCCTTTGCCACAGTCATGGTGCCGGGTAGCAAAGCTGTTACACAAACCGATGCCAATGGTAACTTTAAAATCAGTGTTGCAGCCGGTGCCGATTTGCGCGTGTCGTATATCGGCTATAAAACAGCCAACGTAAAGGCTAACGGCAAAATGGTGATTACCCTCGAAGATAATTCGACACTTAACGAAGCCGTTGTTATTGGCTACGGTGTGGCACGTAAAAACGACCTCACCGGTTCGGTCACTGCCATCAAACCCGATGAAAAGAACAAGGGTATGGTGGTCAATGCCCAGGATATGATTCAAGGAAAAATTGCCGGTGTCAACGTGTCGTCGAGCAGCGGAACTCCGGGCGCAGGTGCTTCCATTCGCATTCGTGGCGGTTCGTCGCTCAATGCGTCGAACGACCCGCTCATCGTTATCGACGGTTTGGCCATGGATAACGACGGTGTGAAGGGTCTGTCGAACCCTCTGTCAATGGTTAACCCGGCCGATATCGAAACCTTTACGGTGCTCAAAGATGCTTCGGCCACAGCTATTTATGGTTCGCGTGGTTCGAACGGTGTGATTATCATTACAACCAAAAAAGGCCACAAAGCCCAAAAACCAACTGTGAGCTACAATGGCTATGCCTCGTTCAGCATCAAACGCAATACGTTGGATGTGATGAACGCCGATGAATATCGCTCGTTTATCAATAGCTATTACGGGCCGGAATCTGAAGCAGCCAGCAAACTCGGGCCGCTTACCGGAAAAGGTACTGACTGGCAGGACGAAATTTACCGCACGGGCGTGAGCCACGATCACAGCATTACACTGGCCGGCGGGCTTAAAAACATGCCGTACCGACTGACGCTCGGTTACACTAATCAGCAGGGTATTTTGCGAACGAGCGACTTTGAACGATATACAGCCAGCGTGAATTTGAACCCCACGTTCTTCGATGATCATTTGAAGTTTAACCTGAACGGTAAACTCATGCAGGCAAATACACGCTATGCCAACACAGGGGCGGTAAGTTCGGCAGTTCGCTTCGACCCTACGCAAACGGTGCGCAGCTATGACGACAAATTCAATAACTTTGGCAATTATTTTCAGTGGGTTAAGGATGGCTCGGAACTGAGCGACCCTACTTGGTCCTACGTCTTCGAACGCAATGCCGTGAAAAACCCGGTGGCATTGCTCGATTTGCGTGACGAGCGTGCCAAGTCGAAATCGTTTGTTGGTAATATCGAGGCCGACTACAAGGTGCATGGCTTTGAAGACCTGCGTCTGCATGTGAATGCCGGTGCCGATTACTCAACGGGTAAACAAACGCTGTGGGAAAGTCCGGCTATTGGCAATGAAAATGTGTACTACGGCAGGTATGGCTTTGAGAAAATCGATAAATACAACCTGTCGTTCAATGCCTACGCGCAGTACTTCAAGGACTTCAATGAGAATCACCACTTCGACATCATGGGCGGTTACGAATGGCAACACTTCCACCGTCAGGGCAAAAGCGATTACTATGGTCTGTACCCCGAAACCACTACGAAAACTGACGATGCAGGCAACAGCCTGGCAGGTACGCGTTACAATGGCAGTGGCAGCAACTGGAAAACAGAACATTACATCGTCAGCTTTTTCGGTCGTGCCAACTATACGCTGCTTAACCGATACCTGTTTACTGCTACAGTGCGCTACGACGGTTCGTCGCGTTTCAAAGATCATTGGGCACTATTCCCCTCGTTTGCCTTTGGTTGGCGCATCAAGGACGAGAGTTTCTTGAAGGATGTTGATTTCCTCAGCGAATTAAAACTGCGTTTGGGCTATGGTCAAACCGGACAGCAGGAGGGCATCGGCGACTACAATTACTTTGCTTCGTATAACACGAATGTGACCCCCGACTCCTACTATCCCATTCTTGGCAATGGCATTCTTTACCGCCCGAACGCCTACAATGCCGACCTTTCGTGGGAAACCACTACGACTTACAATGCGGGTATTGACTTCGGCATTCTGAAAGGTAAACTGAGTGGTAGCATCGACTATTATTACCGCAAAACTACCGATTTGATTAACACCGTGTATGTTTCGGCCGGTTCGAACTTCCGCAATCAGGTGACTTCAAACATTGGTTCGCTTGTTAATAAAGGTGTGGAATTGGCTTTGACCTACAAACCGATTTCGACTAAAGACTGGTATTGGGAAATTACAGCCAATGCTACATACAACAGCAATGAAATAACTGAATTGATAGGCAAAGAAGGTTACTATGTGCCGACGGGTGGCATTTCGACCGGTATCGGAAACTATGCCCAGGCTCATGCCGTGGGGCATCCCGCCAGTTCGTTCTATGTGTACCAGCAGGTATATGACGAGGCAGGCAAACCCATTGAGGGCGTGTTTGTTGACCGTAATGCCGACGGCCGCATCAACGAGGACGATAAGTACTTCTATAAAAGCCCGATGGCACCATGGACAGCAGGTTTGAGTACCCGTTTGCAGTACAAGAATTGGGACTTCGGCTTCTCGCTCCGCGCCTCGTTTGGTAACTATGTGTTCAACGACACGGAAGCCGGATTTGCCAATGTTTCAAAAACCTATGACAACTCATTTGGCTATTTGCAAAACCGTCCGATGTCAAGCGTGGCACTTAATTGGAGCAGCTACGACTATGCCTTGTCCGACTACTTTGTGCAGAATGCTTCGTTCCTCAAGTGCGACAACATTACGCTCGGCTACAGTTTCGAAAACCTGTTTGGCGGTGCACGCTACAAAGGCATTAACGGCCGTGTGTATGCTTCGGCCTCAAATGTGTTTACCATTACGAAGTATGACGGTATCGACCCCGAAGTGTTCGGTGGCATCGACAACGGACTTTATCCGCGTCCCATGAGCTTCCAAGTTGGTTTGAACTTGAAGTTTTAGAGGCTGTTGAGTAATGATTTCTCTCACTTTCAAAAAACAAAGAGATGCGCGACAGTTTCATATAGTAGCCATTTTTGAAATCTAACCGAAACTATGATTACAAAATATATCAAACATATCTTACCCGTAGCAGCTATTGCGCTGACTTGCGGTATGAGTTCGTGCGTGGGCGATTTGGACGTTACGCCTATCGACCCTTCGACCAATATGACGCCCGACGCTAACGGACTTTTCAACAAATGTTATGCAAACATGGCCATGGCCGGACAAGGAGGTGCCAATGGTGATTGCGACGTCGACGGACTTGACGGTGGTACCACAGGTTTCATCCGCCAGTTGTTCAACGCCAACGAACTGCCCACCGACGAAAGCATTTGCTGCTGGGGCGATGAGGGAATTTCAGCCTTTAACTACGGACAGTGGGGTGCCACGCACCCGATGCTTAAGGGATTTTACTATCGCCTTTACTTCGGTGTGAGCGTGTGCAACCAGTATTTGGAAACTTGTGGCAACCACGATGCCACAATGACGGCCGAAGTTCGCTTTCTGCGTGCCCTTTACTATTACTACCTGATGGACAGTTTCGGCAATGTACCCTTTGTCACGAAGGTGTCATCGGAAAAAGCTCCCCAAAAGCAACGGGCTGAAATGTACGCCTGGATTGAGAGCGAACTGCTCGATTGCGAAAAGCAAATGAGCGATCCTAAGGCCAAAAATTCGAAAACCGAGGGCTACGGACGGGCCGACAAAGCAGCAGCCTGGTTGCTATTGAGCCGTTTGTATCTGAATGCCGAGGTGTACACCGGTAAGGCTGAATGGCAGAAGGCTGCCGATTATGCCAAAAAGGTGATTGATTCGCCCTACAAACTGTTCAAGCAGGGAAACGAAAAATACAGTGCCTACCAAATGCTGTTTATGGGCAATAATGGCGAAAACGGTGCCAGTATCGAAGCCGTTTTGCCTTTGTTGCAGGATGGTATTACCACTACGAGCTGGGGTACCTCGCTCTTCCTGATAGCTTCGACCTACAAGGCCGACGAAACTCCCGGACGAGGCACAACTGAAACTTGGGGCGGTAACCGTGCCCGCAAGGAGTTTGTTCAGAAATTCTTCCCCGACAATAATTGTCCCTCTGGCACCATGGCAGAAGTGTTGGCTGCGGCTGGCGACGATCGTGCGCTGATTTACAGCAAGGACCGCACGCTCGACATCGACAATGTCGGAGAATTTACCGAGGGTTACAGTGTTTCAAAGTTCAATAACATTTATTCCGACGGTAATGCTGCCCAAAACACGCAATTTGTCGACACCGACTTCTTCCTTTTCCGTGCTGCCGAGGCTTACCTGAATTACGCCGAAGCTACTGCACGACTTTCGGGTACGGGCAACACAACGTCTGAGGGTACATACTATATCAACGAACTTCGTAGCCGCTCACATGCAAAAAATCAAAGTGTTTACACGCTGAACCAAATTTGCGATGAATGGTCGCGCGAGTTCTACTACGAAGGCCGTCGACGCATCGACCTGATTCGTTTTGGCAAGTTTGGCGGAAACTCTGACTACAAATGGCAATGGAAGGGCGGTACGAAAGAAGGTTCGGGTTTCGAAGCCTATCGAAACATTTACGCTTTGCCCGAAACAGACTTGAATGCCAATCCTAACCTCGTACAAAACCCCGGATATTAAGCTGATTCTTCGGAAGGCAACGCCTGCTAAAAAGGCGTTGCTCACCCGATGAAGCAAACAGACGTTTCTTATAACTTTGAATAAATCATGAAAAAGATATTTCCAACCGTTCTCCTGCTGCTTGGCAGCCTGTGTGCCTTTACGGCCTGCGAGGATGACCGCGATGATAACCCTACACTCATTCAGCCTAACTCATTCCTGATGAATGTTCCGGAAAAGGCCGAGCAGGGTGTAGATTTGAAAAATACCGATTCAATCAGTCTGAGCTGGAACCGCCCTGTCTATACCTCGAATGGTTCGGCTGTAGTTACTTCATTCGAAGTGCAGGTTTCGGCTACTGGTTCGTTTACCACTTCATTAGCCGAGGCTGAGGCCGACGAAAGCGGTAGCAAGGTGGCTGACTATGCAACATTGGGCGAAACCACCACGCAGTGTGCCACCAAAATCAAGACTGAAGAACTGAACAAAACGCTCCTTAAGCTCCTCAAATGGGATGCGCAAAATATTCCGGCAGCGTACGAACTCAATTTACGTATTGCCGCTTCGGCCGGAGGACATAATCCCGTTGTGTCCAATGTGGTGAAGTTGAAAGTAATGCCGTATTACATTGCATTGGAAAAGGCTCCTGTCGAAATGTGGTATCTGATTGGCGGTTGCATTGGTGATGGTAAATGGAACAACGCGCTGAATGCCGTAGGAACATCAATTTATCCGCTTTCAGTAGTCGACGGTTACGAATACGACGAAAAAACGGGTAAAGGTATGCTCACATTTACTGGCTACTTTACTACCGACGGATTCAAACTGATTCAGACTCCTGGTAGCTGGGATAACCAGTGGGGTACTTCTGACGGTGCGCTCACCGGTGTGAAAAATGATGGAAATTCGAAGAACTTCATCGTGCCGTCCAACGGCTATTACACCCTGACGCTCGACACGCGCAACGACCAAATCAAAATCGAAGCAGCTGACCTTGCTGCCACGGTTTACCCGACGATGCTCATTGCCGGCGATTTCAATGGATGGAACACCGAAACAGCCATGAAGCCTGTGAATACCACAGCTTCAATGACCGGACACAACCATGTGTGGACCTACACTATCGACGCAACCGCAGGTCCGACTACGACCAAGTTCCTTCAGCCTGGATGGGCACCCAACTGGGGTGGCAGTGCTTTCCCTGCCGGTTACGGCAAGGATGGTGGCGACAATATTCCTGTGGCTCAGGGAAAATGGGTGGTTACGTTTAACGACCTCGATGGAAGCTATTGCTTTACGGCACAGTAATTGACGATAAGACAGTAATTGACGATAAGGGTGGTTCTGATAATTTTGATAGGTACAAATTGACCTGTCAGAATAATCAGAACCACCCTTTCAGTTTTTTTCCAGATTCAGCCAAGTTGTCAGCTTGGCGGTAGTTCATAGGTTTGTAAGAATTTGACCTACGTATTTTCCCAGGTTGTAAATCAGTAGCAAAGTCAAAGCAGCTATGCCGATAAGTATGATTGTTCGTGTAAAATCGTTACATTCAATTTTCTTTACTACTTTTTTAAAAATATTCGTTGCATTCATGTTTCATTCGTTGTTATTTGTGTATGGCATTTTTTCGGCAAGTCATAGCGCATCAGCATCCTTCGAAGGGAGCAGCAGGGCTTTCTGTTTTCAGTATAGGAAATGTCTTAACTGGCTGGACAGGTTTGTCGGGTTCAGCAGGTTTGTCGGGTTTTGTGGGGTCATCATCGTTGATAAAGCCAAATTCCTTGACGTTTTTGACGCCCGGAGCAGCGAAATACTTTTGCTTGATGCCCCCAACGTATATAGCCCTTCCCAGGTTTTCGGGATGGTCGAGCAAGTTTAGTTCCTCGCGTGCCTCAGTGCCCTTGGTCAGTTGTACGGCCGCACAGCGTTTCGGGTCGGTTTCGTCGGGGTAATCGGCTATCACCAGGTTGCTTGCCTCGGCATCAGTAGTGCCAAACACCATGTTCTTGATACTTCCGGGAACGGGGACGAAGCCCACAATATAGCCCGCCACATATACTTCGGTGCCGTCGGCCACATCGGGTAGTTGACACACATTCAGCGCGTAGTCGTCGGGATTGTCGGTGGGAGGCTGGTTATGGTCGTCACCGCCTTCATCGTCTGGTTTTTCTGTTTGATCATCCGTCAGCTCAATTTTGCCACAGCTCGGCAAGAGTGGAGCAAACAGGCAAATGCAGAGTGAAAGGATTATTGATTTGAAAATGAACTGCATATCGATTCAGGTTTTGCTTCGTTAGCAGCAAATGTACTTATTTTTTGGATTAAAAGCTGAATTCATGACGCAAAAAAAACCGTCAGGTATCATCTGTGTTACCTGACGGGATTTTTTTTGCTACGATTGCCACACGCGTGGCAGATTCAAGCGTATGCTTTCAGTGCAAGGTGTCAGAACTGCTTTTTTTGCCAGTTTCCGAATTTCAAATAGATAAACGAGAAAATCAGGGCAAACACGGCATAGACGTGTTCGCTCAGCCAGCAGTAGGGCAGGCTTACGCGGAAGTGGAATATGGCAATGCCAATGTAAATGCAGTAAATGAATAGGGCTGTGGCTTCAATTACCAGTGCCGTGCGCGTGTTGCCCGTTCCGCTCACGGAGTGAAACAGAATTTGAGCAGGAATGGTAAATATGTAGGATGACAGCATCACATAAAGTGCTCCACGAGCAGTAGCTTTCAGCGCAGCATCGTTGGTAAATATGCTCATAACCGCATCGGGGAAGAAACCGATTACGGCAATTAGCGGGGCAAGTACCACAAAGCCCATGCGCACCACGCGGTTCTGCATTGGGCGTACGCTTTCGATGTGTCCGGCTCCAATAAGGTTGCTCGTAAGGGTACTGGCTGTTGAGGCCAGAGCTATGACGGTCATGAAGGTGAACGAGGAAATGTTTCGCACAATGTTGGTGGCTGCAAGGCTGCTTTCGCCCAAGTGTTCGACCGAGAGGAAAAAGAGAAACCAAGTGGCCAGCGAAAGGAAGTTTTGCACCATGGTCCACACGCTGATGCCGAGAATTTTGCCTAACAGGTTAAAGCGGAACCGGGGCAGACGGTTGAGTGCATACTGGGCGTAAGGAATGCGGCGGCAGGTATAAACGATAAAGAATAAACTGCTAACCATTTCGGCCAGACAGCTACCAATGGCTGCTCCGGCTATGCCTAAGGCAGGCAAACCGAATTTACCGAAAATGAGTACGTAGTTAAACACTACGTTGCTCAACACCATGACTACGGAATTCAGCGTCAAGGTTCGGGTTTGAGTGGTAGCTACATAAAAGGCGCGAAACATGACGTTGATAAAGGCGAAGAAAAAGCCAAATACGCGCCAGTCGATATAGGCATTGGTGGCTTCGAACACAGCGTGCGACGAGATGTTGTTTTCCAATATCACCGGTGCCAGCCAGTGGGTGAGTCCACAGAGCGTGCAGGCCATGAGAAACAGAAAAGCCAAACTGTGATAAAAAATGGTGCCGATGCGTTCGTAGTTTCCTTCGCCGTTGCGGCGTGCCATGAGTATTTGTGCGCCGATGCTGAATCCGAAGCCCAGCATGAATACGGCAATGTAAAAAATGCCGCCCAATGCCGAAGCACCCAGTTCAATTTCGCCGACGCGCCCTAAAAAAGCCGCATCGGTCATGCCTATGAGCTGTTCCATGAGGGTGCTGATAAGAATGGGGTAGGCAATGGTCCAGATTTGTGCGTAGGTAAAGGTTTTCATTGGATGAAGTGGCTATTGCGGTGAACGAAAATCTTTAATTTACGAAAAAGGGAGGAAAAGGTTTGTCGGTAATCAGGTACTGGTTTCAGCGTAGGCCGTTGCTGCCGAACGGCAGATTGTTTAGATGGAGAGCATCAATGCTTGTTCAGCACCTGCGTATAATTCAGTTTATACAAAAAAGGCACACCCTTGGGGGATGTAGCCAAAGAAAGGGGTTTATAAGTATTTTGCAGATAGCTTGTAAACCCCTTCTTATAATCAAAAAACCACTAAGCTGTGGTGCGTATATTTTACTTCTTGCCGTGTACTTCGTCAGACACAGTCAGTTTTTTGCGGCCCTTAGCGCGACGCGAAGCCAATACGCGACGACCATTAGCCGTCTGCATACGCTGACGGAAACCATGCTTGTTGTTTCTTTTTCTGTTGTGGGGTTGGAATGTTCTTTTCATTGTGTTATGCTGTTTTTTGTTTGATATACATATCAAGCGAGTGGGCGAGGTCAGCTACCGACTATGCGTACAGGCCTCACGGTCTCATGGCCTTAGCAGGCACCTTCTCACTCTTTTCCGTTATTTGTCTCAGCCTTTGGTTCAACTGATTATCAGTTTGTTTGTATCACAGGTGCGACATAGCGGTTTCGGGTTGCAAAGTTAGGTAAATCTTTTTATTATGCCAAGTTTTTACCTATATTTTATTTACCTCCGAAGCGTTTTGCTTGTTCTGCGATGAGTTCAGCGTCGTCGAAGTAGTTAATTTTCATTGCGCGGCGCACATCGCTGAGCGTTTGTGCGGCAATGTTGCGAGCTTCTTCGCAGCCTTTTCGCAGCATTTCGTAAACGGCGGGAATGTCTTTTTCAAATTCGGCACGGCGTTCGCGAATGGGGGTAAGTTCTTCCTGCAGGATGTTGTTGAGGAATTTTTTTACCTTCATGTCGCCGAGTCCGCCACGCTGATAGTGTTCCTTCACTTCGTCCAGACACTGGTATTCGGGCCAGTAAGCGGCAAAGTGTTCGGGACGGCTGAATGCGTCGAGGTAGGTGAACACGGTGTTGCCTTCGATGTGTCCGGGGTCTTCGATGTGAATGTGCGTCGGGTCGGTGTACATCGACATCACTTTTTTCTTCACCTCCTGTGCAGTTTCTGCCAGGTAGATGCAGTTACCCAAACTCTTCGACATTTTTGCTTTACCATCGGTTCCCGGCAGACGGCAGCACACAGCATTTTGCGGCAACATGATTTCGGGTTCAACGAGCGTATCGCCATAGATGTAGTTGAAGCGGCGTACAATTTCGGTAGCCTGTTCCAACATGGGCTTTTGGTCCTCGCCGGCAGGTACGGTCGTAGCGCGGAAGGCTGCAATGTCGGCTGCCTGGCTGATGGGGTAAGTAAAGAAACCTACGGGAATGCTCGATTCAAAGCCGCGCATACCGATTTCGGTTTTCACGGTTGGGTTACGCTGCAAACGGCTCACCGACACGAGGTCCATGAAGTAGAACGAAAGTTCGCAAAGTTCGGGAATCTGGCTTTGGATAAAGATGGTTACTTTATTCGGATCGAGTCCGGCTGCCAGGTAATCGAGTGCTACCTCAATCACGTTCTGACGAACCTTTTCGGGGTTTTCGATGTTGTCGGTGAGTGCCTGTGCATCGGCGATGAACACAAACATTTTTTTGAAATCACCTTCGTTTTGCAATTCTACGCGTCGTTTCAGTGAACCGACATAGTGTCCGATATGCAGTCTACCGGTAGGGCGGTCGCCCGTGAGTATGATTTTTTCTTTCGACATAGCAGTTTTTGTTTTTCTTACGGAGTAAGGGTTACAGACTGGTATTGCCACATTGAGCGGCATAGCCTGTTTTTATTATAAGCAGATGTTCAAAATGCGTTATACATTAAAATAGCGCGATTTTAAGTACACAGATTGGGCAAAGCATTTACAAAATAATTTTCAACGTCTACTTATTTACCTATTCTTTGCAAAATTAGCCCTTTCTGTTTACAGTGCCAAAAGAAACACCCTCTTTCTTTGGTTCTTACGCCGAATGAGCGTGTATTTGCAGCGATAAGTAGGTATTTAAATTTATTTTATGAAGTCGTCTGAACTTTTATGAAATTCAAGATTTGCCTTAATTTTCGAGGCGTTTTTGGGTCTTGAAGAAGGAGTGTAGCGAGCTACACGACTGATGAAAGGTCAAAAAACGGCCAAAAAGAAAGGTGAAGATTGAATTTAGAAGAGGTAAATCTCCAAATCAAATCTTCATCAGAAAAGTTTAGAAGACTTCTATAAGTAGGCGGGCTATGTGACTGAGCACAGAACAAGCAAATGCGGTGCAAGAACGTGATTCAATGTCAGTGCAAACCGAATGCAGAGCGATGAGAGCTTGCTCTCAAGAGCTATGCTGAGGTGAAGCCTGACTTCGCGAAGCAAAGTAAAAATACTTCGATAGAATTATATAAAATAATTTTGAACACCTACTTACCATACTTTCAAAGTATTTTTACTTTGCACCAGCGTACTTGTGTCGCACCCATTCCCTCTGCGCTCAATCACATAGCTCGTTAGCCTTTTGGCACAATAACCCTTGTGCTTTTAGAAGAAGCCGCGCGCTGTGGCTTCAATGCTGTGATTAACGCTCGTGCAGTGCCTTGTGGTTTTAACACTCCTTGAAACAAAACTAAATTTCAGTCGTCAGCCTGTTGTCCCAACTCTGGGCAAAGTCTGCGTTTTAACGACCGACTTTCTGCAGATTCTGAACGCGCTGATTATCAGTAATTCCGAGATTCTTGAAACAAGCTCGGAACTAATTCAAACAAGCTCGGAACTAATTTCAACAAACTCGGAACTAATTCTGACAAAGTCGGAGTAAATTTCTACAAGGTGCAGCCCCGTGTTCCAATAGGCTGTAAACCATTAGTCTTGAGCTGATTCAAATTTAATCTAATTTAGCGTTTTATAGGTGTGGGCATTTAATACCACCCCCCCCCACCTTCTGTTTACCCTATGCCCTCAGCATCCACTTGGTTGATTCGGGAGCGCAGATGTGTTTATCGCATCACATTTCTGCTGAGGCTATTCCTATACAGGTAATTGTGGCGCAAAAAAAAAGCCCGCCAGAAATTATTCCGGCGGGCTTTTGAATATGAGTAGCGTGAAAGCTGAATGCTAACGCGCGATTAGATACCGTAGCTGAAAAGGTCGATATAGTTGTAGAATACACCACCCAGACCCAGGGCTATAACGCCAAGCGTACAGAGCGCTAAGGCAGCGCGGGTGTAGCCGTCGCTCTTGAAGTTGGCTATCGGAGCATCGTTGGGCTTGATGTACATGGCCTTGACGATGAGCAAATAGTAGTAGAGCGAGATAACCGTGTTAACTAATGCAATGAATACCAAGAGGTGGTAACCAGCGTGGAAGGCGGCCATGAACACAAAGAACTTCGAGAAGAATCCGGCAAACGGGGGAATACCGGCCAACGAGAAGAGGCAGAGTGTCATGAGGAAAGCCAACTTCGGATTCGACTGGTAAAGTCCGTCGTAATCGCTGATGTTGATTTTGCCGCTGTTTTCTTCAACCGTGGTCATTACGGCAAAGGCACCGAGGTTCGATACCATGTAAACCAGAAGGTAGAACACGAGGGCGGTCATACCCTGTGCCGTTCCGTCCATCACAGCCAGTACGAGGTAACCTGCTTGCGAAATAGCCGAGAAGGCCATGAAGCGTTTCAGATTGTTCTGACGAATGGCGAAGAGGTTGGCAATGGTAATTGAGGCCACAATAATCCAGTACATACCCGTGTTCCAGCTGTACATCAAGTCGCTCTGTGCAAAGGCTTTGATGAATACGGTGAGGAGCACGAAGGCTGCTGAACCCTTAGAGATGACGCTGAGGTAACCGGTTACAACGGTGGGTGCACCTTCGTAGGTGTCGGCAGTCCAGAGGTGGAAGGGTACAAGCGAAATTTTAAAGCCCATACCGGTGATGAACAGTACCAAACCGAAGATGGTGAGCAGCGAACCGTCGAGCATACCGCCCATTTCGTTGAAGTAGAGGGTTCCGCAGGCACCATAAATGAGTGAGATGCCGTAGAGGAGCAGGGCACTCGAGAACAGAGCCAACAAAATGAACTTGGCTCCGGCTTCGGCGCTTTCAAAGCGGTTTTTGTCGAAGGCTACCAGTGCGGTGAGGGGCACTGAAGCCAATTCCAAACCGATGAAGAACATCAGGAAGTGGCCGCTCGAAATCATGAAGTACATACCGAGCAGGGTGAAGAGGGTGAGCATGTAGAACTCGCCTTGCTTTACCAAATTCTCGGGACGGCTCATCCATTTGTGTGCCATGAGGAACACAATGACGGTACCGACGTTCAGCACACTCTTCAGAATGGTCATCATCGGCGTGTACTGGTACATTCCGCCAAAGGCTTCAGTTGCTGTAGCACCACAAGCGGGCAACAGGTTGAGCGCTGTGTGTGCCACGAGCAACACAACGGGGAGACAGGTGTTGTAAACTCCCTTTCCGCTCTTTTTGTCTGAACACATGAAGAGGTCGGCTATGAACAGAATCAAGATTACTGCCAACAGCGACAACTCTTCGTGCATATATAAGAATTGCGAATAATCCATTTTACTTTGAGTTTATGAGATTAAAGGAAGGGATTACAACCCGATACGGTGACCGAGGCTGAGTGAATGTGGTCGATAATCGGTGCCACACCGGTTGAAATCATATCGCTCACCCAGAAAGGAGCCATACCCAAACCGGCTACTGCCAAAATCAGGCAGATTACTGAGAAACGTTCGTCCCAGGTGGCATCGGTGAGTGCCAGGTGGTGTTCGTTGGTGCAGGTGCCGTAGAGTATCTTACCCACAACGCGCAGAATGTAAACGGCCGTTACCACAATACTGGTGCAGGCTGCGATGGTGAGTACGCGGTGGAAGGTATCGGCATTCTGGAATGAACCTACGAAAATGGTCATCTCAGCAATGAAGCCCGAGAAGCCCGGCAAACCGAGGTTGGCCAAACCGGCTACGATATAACCTACAGAAAGGAAAGGCATGATGCGCATCAAACCGTTGAGCTCGCGGATGTCGCGGGTGTGCGTACGGCCGTAAATCATACCGATGAGGGCGAAGAACAAGGCGGTCATCAAACCGTGGCTCAACATTTGGAGCACAGCACCGGTACATGAGGTTTCGTTGAGCATCAAAATAGCGAACAATACCAAGCCGCAGTGCGAAACTGAACTATAGGCATTGATATACTTCAAGTCGGTTTGAACGCAGGCTGAAAGGGCACCGTAAACCACCGAGATACCGGTGAGAATCAGGAAAATCCAGCCTAATTCATTGGCTGCATCAGGCATGAGGTACATGGCAATGCGGAAACAGCCGTAACCACCAAGCTTCATCAACACACCGGCGTGGAGCATTGACACAGCGGTAGGTGCCGAAGCGTGACCGTCGGGGCTCCAGGTGTGGAAGGGGAACAAAGCACCAAGCACACCAAAACCAATAAACGTTAAGGGGAACCAGATGCACTGTTGTGTGAAGTCGATGGCGTGTGCACCACCTGTGTGGTTGGCAATTTCAACGATGTTCATCGTGTTGCCACCTGCACCGTAGAAGATACCAAAGATACCGCACATGAGGAAGGCTGAACCACCCATCAACATGAGGGTCAGCTTCATGGCTGCGTATTCCTTCTTGCCGCTACCCCAAACACCAATGAGCAGGTACATGGGGATAAGGGCTACCTCGTAGAACATGAACATGGCGAACATGTCGACTGAGATGAAGAAACCGAATACACCAAGGCTCAACAGGGTGAACCAAAGGAAGTATTCTTTCGTGAGCGGCTTGAGCTGCCACGAGGCGAAGGTGCCGGTGAATACAATTACGGCTGAAAGCAGCAACATGGCTACTGAGATGCCGTCGACACCTACGGAGTATTTAATGTGAAGAGGCTCGATCCAGTTGAACGAGGCCGTATAAAGCATCTCATCCGTAGCTCCGGCTGCGCGGTCGCCCAGGAAGGTTATGGTCAGATAGACTGCCAAAAGCAATAGCGCCGTACTACCTGCTACCATCACCCCACGTACGCCCTTTACATCGCGTGCCAGCCAAAGGCCAACGAGCATCACCAAAGGGATGAGTACAAATAATGATAAGAAATTCATTGTTGTAATTTTGTGATAATATTAAGCTAACGCCATTATTGCCAACAGAACAAGGGTACCGAACAGGAATACAAAGGCGTACTTCTGAACAGAACCGCTCTGGAAACCGCGGATGCGGAAGCTCAAAGCGTGGGTGCCCCATGCCAGGAAGTCGAAGAAACCATCAACAATGTGGCGGTCGAACCAGGCAATGGGTTTCGACACGTGGCCAAAGATAATGCGGTGGGTCACGAACTGGTAAACCTCGTCAAGATAGAAGCGCTTGTAGGCCCAGCGGTGAAGACCAGAGAATTTTTCGGCCAGTGCATCGGCCTTGGGCTGACGCTTGCCAATGTACATATAGGTAGCAAGGAAAATCGAAGCTACGGCAATGATGATAGAGGTACCGGCTACGTTCCAGTCGAGGTGAATGTCGTATGCACGGCCATCGGCGCTCACAAAGTGACCGAAGGGGATGAAACCGGCTACACAGGTTACTACTGACAAGAACATCAAGGGGAAGGTCATCGTCAGCGGTGCCTCATGGGGCGTGTGCTTGGCGTGGAGTTCCACATTTTCTGTTCCCCAGAAAATACCGTAGTACAGACGGAACATATAGAAGGCGGTCATGGCGGCAATAGCTGTCATAATCCAACCCATAGCAGGCATGTAGGCAAAGGCTGCCGTCAGAATTTCATCTTTCGAGAAGAAACCTGAGAACGGAGGAATACCCGAAATAGCCAGACAGGCAATCAGGAAGGTGATGTGCGTGATGGGCATGTACTTGCGCAAACCTCCCATGGCCGACATCTCGTTGCTGTGAACTGCGTGAATGATGCAACCGGCGCCGAGGAAGAGCAATGCCTTGAACATGGCGTGGGTGAACAGGTGGAACATCGAAGCCATGTAGCCGAGTGAACCTACGTGTTCGTGACCGGTGGTGTATTCGGTGCAAACACCCAGTGATACCATCATAAAGGCAATCTGCGAAATCGTTGAGAAGGCCAACACGCGCTTGATGTCGCTCTGGCAGCAAGCCACGGCGGCAGCGTAGAAGGCGGTGAATGCGCCAACCCAAGCTACAATGTGGAGCGTTCCGGGGGCGTATTCAATCCACAAGGGGAACAGACGGGCAATCTGGAATACACCGGCTACAACCATCGTAGCAGCGTGAATCAAGGCCGATACAGGCGTAGGACCTTCCATAGCATCGGGCAACCAGATGTGAAGGGGGAACATGGCACTCTTACCGGCACCACCAATGAACATGAGGAACAGGGCGGTGGGAAGCATCATGGCACCTTGTGCAAAGCCTTCCTGATTGAACTCGAAACCGAACGAGCGGCAGTAATAACCGTAAATCAAAATACCGATAAGGAAGAACATATCGGCAAAACGGGTTACGATAAATGCCTTCTTCGATGCTGCAATGGCAGCGGGCGAGGTGTAGTAGAAACCAATCAAAAGGTAAGATGAAACACCTACCAACTCCCAGAACATATACATCTGGAAAATATTTGTGGCAACTACCAGACCCAACATCGACATGGTGAACAAGCTAAGGAACGCGTAGTAACGCTGGAAACCACGTTCGCCGTGCATATAGCCAAACGAATAAATGTGGACCATGAGCGAAACTGTCGAGATGACAATGAGCATCATCACCGAGATGGGGTCGAGCATAATACCCATATCGAAGCTCAAACCTTCGACAAAGAAGGGGAGCCACTTGATGTTGTAGGGCATCAGCGTGGGCAGTACGCCTTCGGCTGTGCGCGGAGTGCAGAGGAAATACTCGTAGGCGGTGTAGTACGACAGGGCAACTACAGCCAGCAGTACGGCAGTTCCGGTGAGTCCGGCAGCTTTATGGCTGAACCATTTTCCGAATACTCCAAGCAGAATAAACGAGAAGAATGGCAGCAAAAGAATAAGAATAGTTGAATCCATTGTTAAGAGTAATCCTATTTATCAATTTACCACTTCATCTTTTCCAGTTCATCTGCCTGAATGTTTTTAACCATTCGGTAAATGTTGATCATGATGGCAATAGCAATGGCACTTTCAGCAGCCGAAATAGCAATAGAGAAGAGTGCAAAGAAATAGCCTTCATAACCGTCGGGATAAAGCATACGGTTGAACACGGCAAAGTTTAAGTCGGTGGCATTGAGCATCAGCTCTACCGACAAAAGAATGGCCAGGGTGCTGCGACGAGTCAGGAAACCGAAGATGCCGGCAAACATCATCACAGCCGAAACAATCAAAAGATATTCTATTTGAATCATTGTTTTTAGTCGGTTAAGTGGTTAACGTTTACGGGCAATCAGCAGCGCACCGACGATGCAGGCAAGCAGCAGCACACTCACTGCCTCGAAGGGAAGCAAGTAGCCGTTTTCGCCGGTCGACAGCATATTGGTACCGATAGAGTTGATTGTAGTGACGGCATAAGCTTTTTCGCTGGGTGCTGTCAGAATCTGCGCTTTGAAGTTGTGCGTCAGAACGATGCTGATAAACGCAACAAAGCCTACCAGGCTGAGCAAAAAGCCCCACGAGGCATCCTTCATTTTGCGTTTGAATGTTTCGTCCTTGGCTCCCTCAGTGAGCAAGATAGAGAACACGTAGAGCACGATGATACCGCCGGCATAAACCATGACTTGAACCGAACCCAAAAACGTGTAGCCCATCAAAAAGTACATACCTGCTGTGCCTAACAATACGAAGAGCAGGTAGGTGGCCGAGCGGATGATGCTTTTAGTCATTACCGTAGCAAACGACGAAAGCATAATCAGTACCGCCAGGATGACGAACATGATATTTTGTGAATCCATGAATTTTAATTTTCATTTATGGGGTGCTACTTTGTCAGCAACAAATTATTGGCTTGTTTACTGCATTTCATTCTTTCTCAACCATTTGTCAAAGCCAAACAGCGGAGTGAATGACGCAGTGCAACATTTGTAGCGGCAAGGCAAGCCTTTATCCCTCTTATTTTTCTTGAACCTTCGAACCTTCGTGGTTAAGCACTCTGACGAGTTTCGTACGGTCGAACACCGCATTCTCGTAGCTTTGGTCAAAGGCGATGGCATTGTGCGGACAGGCACGCGTGCAGAGCTGGCAGAACATGCAAGAGCCCAGGTCGTATTCATACTTTACCAGGCGTTTTTTCTTTTTGCCGTCTTCTGTTTCGTAAAACTCGCTCGTCACTTTGATAGTGCCGTTCGGACATGCCATTTGGCAAAGGCCGCAACCCACGCATTTGTGCTCATTCTGCTCGTTGTGCGGCATGATGAGCGAACCGCGGAAGCGATCGAACATCACGTTCGTGTCGCGGTTTTCGGGGTATTGCTCCGTAATTTTCGGCGTGAAAAATTCGCGCATCGTAGTTTTCAAGCCCGTACCCAGGCTTTTCAGTCCGCTGACGACGCCGCCGATGTAACTTTTATCTTCCATGAGTTATGTTTACCTGATTAAAAATGCCAGCCCATCGACACGCAAAGTGCCATGAGCACGAGGTTTACCATGCTGAAGGGAATGAGATACTTCCATTCCAGCGAAAGAATGTGGTCGATACGCAGGCGCGGGAAAGTCCAGCGAAGCCACATCAGCAGGAACACCACAAAGAAGGTTTTACCAATGAACCACACAGCACCCGGAATTAAATCCATGATACCGTTGAAAGCATCCAGACCATAAATGTGGAGCGGAGCCCAGCCACCCAAGAAGATGGTCGAAGCCATACCGGCACAGATAAAGAGGTTCAGATACTCAGCCAAGTAATAGTAGCCGAAGTGCATACCCGAATATTCGGTATGATAACCTGCGGTCAACTCACTTTCGCATTCGGGCAAGTCGAACGGGCCACGGTTACACTCCGCATTACCGGCAACCAGGTAGATCAGGAAAGCGATGACGGCAGGCACGTGACCACGCACAATGTTCCAGCCGTTAACATACTGGTCCTGACAGATTTCGCTGAACGACATCGTACCCGTAAGGCAAATCATGGCCAGCATGGTCATGCCGATTGAGAGTTCGTAGCTGATAATCTGGGCACCGCTACGCATTGCGCCGATGAGCGAATACTTGTTGTTACTACTCCAGCCGGCCAGCAGAATACCTACCACACCGATTGAAGAAATAGCCAGGAAGAAGAACACACCCACATTAAAGTCGATGATGTGAGCACCCTTGTTCCAAGGCAGACAGGCGAAAGTAATCATTGAAGCCGTTACAACGAGGAACGGAGCCAAGTTGTGCAGGAACAAGTCGCTCTGTCGCATACTGATAATCTCCTTGGTCAGCATTTTGAACACGTCGCTGAACACCTGGAGCAAGCCCCATTTACCTACACGCATAGGGCCAAGGCGGCACTGGAAAAAGGCGCACACTTTGCGCTCCATGTAGATAAGGGCGATGGCAAACACAGCATACAGCGTAATAATGACTAACGCCACCAAAATGCTTTCCGTGAGGATGGCACCCCATTCGGCAAAGCCGCAGGTTTGAGTCAGGAAGCTGTGAAGCCAAGTGGTTACTAATGAAAAGTCGAACATTTTTTTCGTCTTGAGTTTTGAAGCATGAAGGCAGCCTTCAGCGGTTACTCTTGGCAGCAGTGAGCAGCAAGAGGAGCAAGTCGGTTGCCCTGTCCTTCAATTTTGATGAACTCGGTTTTAGCGGTCAATATCGGGTACAACGTAGTCTACCGTACCACCGATGGCAATCAGGTCAGCCAGCATGTTGTTGCGGCAAGCCGTATCCATCACAGCCACCAAGGGCAAGCCCGTTGAGCGGTAGTGCAGACGGTAGGGAGTTTTGTCGCCCTTACTTTCGATATACACACCCATGCGTCCACGACTGCCTTCCACTTCGCTGAAGAACGTGCCGGCAGGCAGTTTGATGATGGGCTTCATCTTTTCCTGGAAGTTACCCTCAGGGATATTATCAATGAGTTGTTCGATAATGTTGAGGCTTTCCAGAATTTCGTCGAGGCGAATCATGTAGCGGGCAAACGAGTCTCCTTCTGTGCGTACCACCTCGTTGAACTGTACGCGGTCGTAAGCAGCATAGGGGCGAATCTTACGCAAGTCGTTGTGCCAGCCCGAGGCGCGGCCCGTACCACCCGTACAGCCAAACGAAATGGCATCTTCTTTTGAAAGAACGCCCACACCCTTCGTACGGTTTTGGAAAATGATATTTCCCGTAACCAGGTCGTGATATTCCTTCATGTTCTTACGCATATAAGGAATAAATTCCTTCACGCGCTTCACGAAGTTCGGGTGAATGTCGGCCATAACGCCGCCAATCGTATTGTAGTTCAGAATCAAGCGTCCACCGCAAGTTTCCTCGAAGATGTCGAGCACCTGTTCGCGGTCGCGGAAAGCATAGAGGAATGCCGTAGTTGCGCCCAAGTCCTGGCAGAGACAGCCAAAGAAGAGCAAGTGCGAGTCAATACGCTGCAACTCATCCATGATGGTACGTATCACCTGTACGCGGTCGCTCACCTCAACGCCCATAGCCTGTTCGATACACATACACAGCGCGTGGCGGTTCTGCATAGCACCCAGGTAGTCCAGACGGTCGGTCAGCGCCAATGTCTGCGGATACGTCATCTGTTCGCTGATTTTCTCAACGGCACGATGAATGTAGCCCAGGTTCGGATCGATTTTACGAATCATTTCACCCTCGAGAGCCACACGGAAGTGCAATACACCGTGCGTTGAAGGGTGCTGCGGACCGATGTTCACCACATAGTCATCTTTCTGGAAAATCAAGTTTTCCTTTTTAGCCAGTGTACCGTCGGGTTGCAGTGTATATTCGAACGTTGAGTCCGTCAGCGGCTCGTTCGTCATGCGCAGCGGGTTGTTCTGTTCCGTTTCGTCATCCTTGCGGAAGGGGAAGCCCACCCAGTCCTGACGCATAAAGATACGGCGCATATCGGGATGTCCCGTAAAGATGATGCCGTAAAAGTCGTAAACTTCGCGTTCGTAGATATTGGCAATGTCCCAAAGGTCGCAAACCGAGGGCAGCCAGGGATTTTCGCGGCTTTCAGCCACAGCCTTTACGCAAGCCTGCTTACCGGTAGCGGTTGATTCCACTTGGTAAACCACGCCCAGGCCATCGTCCATCCAGTCCACACCCGTCAGGTTCAGGAGCAAGTCCATACCCTCTTCATCGTGCAGACGCTTCATTTCGGCGTGCAGTTCAGCGGGAGCCACCACCTTCGGTTTCAGTTCGTTGACAGCCGGTTTTGCCGGAGCGGCAGGTTTGGCAACGGGTTTAGCCGGTGCAGGTTTAGCGGCAGCGCTCACCTCAGCCGCAGGCTTCGCTTGGGCATTCGTAGTTGCCTCCGCGTTATTTTGTGCTTGTGGTTTCAGTTCTTCGCTCATGCCTTTTCCTCCTGATTATAAATTGCCATTTCTTTTTCTTCGGCCACCGTTTTGAAGGGGTCCTTCTGTTTGCGGTTCGTTGTACCGAAGAAGTTTTCAACCTTCACAATACGCTGCAGCTGCATCATACCGTAAAGGAACGATTCCGGTCGCGGCGGACATCCCGGCACATACACGTCGACGGGAATAATTTTGTCCACACCGTTCACCACGTGATACGACTTTGTGAACGGACCGCCCGAGATAGAGCAACCGCCGATAGCCACCACATATTTCGGGTCAGCCATCTGGTCGTAAAGGCGTCGGAGAACCGGAGCCATTTTCGTAGTGATGGTACCGCACACCAAAATCACGTCAGCCTGTCGGGGGCTGTTACGCGTCACCTCGAAACCGAAGCGTGCAATGTCGTAACGTGCGGCGCACACGGCCATGAACTCGATACCGCAGCAACTCGTGGCAAACGTAAGCGGCCAGAGAGAGTTAGAGCGGCCCCAGTCAATCAGGTCGTCAAGTTTGCGTACAACCACGTTGGCACCTCCGGCGTTGAGTTCTTCAACCAACTTCTCGTAGGTTTCGTTGTCTTTGAATTCCTCGTAAGGAATCGACTTGATTTTTGCTCTTTTCATTGCCATTTCAACGCTCCTTTCCTCCAGGCGTAAGCTAAGCCCAGAACTAAAATAAACAGGAAGAAGAGCACGCTCACCAAACCGGCCGGGCCTAACGAGCGCATTACGATGGCCCACGGGAAGAGGAACATCGTTTCAACGTCGAACATCAGGAAAAGAATGGCAAACAGGTAGTAACCAATGCGGAACTGCATCCATGAGCGGCCACGCGTAGGCACACCACATTCGTAAGCCTCCTCCTTCTGAGCGTTGTAGCTGCGGGGCGAAATCAGCTTAGCCAAAATCGTAACCACACCTACGAACGCCAACCCTGTCAGCAATGCAGTGACAAATAAGGTAAAGTTCATAGCTCTTTAATGTGTTATGGTTATTAATATGTGTTGTTAATTGTTCTCAGTCCGAAGTGTGGGTGAATGGTTGGGGATGCTTTGCAACGCAGCGGCCGCTTCTTTATTACCGGGGTGCGTAGTACCTATTTATATATATAGGTGTTAGTTAGTCCGATTTTATAGAAAAAGCCTTCTGCCCGTCTCGACGCCGAACACCTGAGCATCTTCACATTGTTGCGTGTCAAGATACCTTTGTTCTGCCCGGTAATAGCAAGGTGTAAAGACGAAAAAATCCGCTCCATCAGGGTAATAAGGGGACCCCTAATGTGCGGACATGAAAAAACAGCGTACGAACGCACTCGTCCGCCGCTTTACCTTGTATATTACCAGTTGTCGTGTCAGCAGACACGATGACATAGCATCCCTTATTCACTTTACTTCGTCTTTTTTTTATGGCCACAAAGTTACAGCAAATCATATACCGAGCCAAGTATTTTTCAGCTTTCTTTTAATATTATTCCTTTAGCTGCTTGTATTGTAAAATGCTATGTTTCAAAATAGCCTTTTAAATCCTATTTTTTGAAAAAGTAGATGTTGGAAATTAGTTATACATTATTTTAACACCTACTTAAATGCTTAGCGGCTTAGTCGCAAAATCGTGTAGTATAACTCAACGATGCACAAAGGGTTTCAGACAGGCCTACCTGCCTTACTTTCTTTTGTAACAGCATGTCAAAGAACGCACTATGAATCAATTCGGAAAATCTGTTTTTTCATCCATGAAGCAGAGCCGCAGCTCTAAATTCAGTGCAATGTCAGTGCAAACCGAATGCAGAACTTGAAAACTTGTTTTCAAAAGTTATGCTGAGGTGCCGCCTGACTTCGCGAAGCAATGTCAGTGCAAACCGAATGCAGAGCGATGAGAGCTTGCTCTCAAAAGTTATGCTGAGGTGCCGCCTGACTTCGCAAAGCAAAGATACAACATCGTCACCCCGAAATACAAATTTTTGAACTACCTAATATCGCACCTCGATATTGTTGAACCGAAAAAAATCAGTCTGAAAATCCTTTATTTAGAGGCATTTCAGAGCGTTTTTCAAGTTCGCACAAAAATGAAATCAGGATATACTATTTTATCTCATGCCAATTATCAAAACGTACGAATCACCCACTTTTTGCCTCGCCCAACTGCTATATCCCACATATCTTTATGCTACAGAATCGCGTTTGTTCCAGCATTTTGCGTATGAGTCATGAAATACAAACAACACAAGCGAATGTTCCACTTTGAAGTAGCACATTCGCTTGTGTTGTTGGGCGTCAAGTTGGTGTGTTAATCACACCTCCTCGAAGTCGATATATTTACCTTCGTTCTTTTCGAAGATTTTACCGTTTCGGCGCGGTTGACCGTTTGCACCGTTTGCTTCGTGATGCGCATTACCCGACGTGTATTGCGCACCGTTTGCTTGTTGTTCGGTATTTGTTTGGTTGCTGTTATACGAATCTTGCTGTCGGCCGTTTGCGCCAAACGGGTTGCCGGTTCCTCCTCGCATGGTGTTGCCAAAGGTGGTCCAGGGGTTACCGGGGCGTTTGCCAAACAGCATAAAGAAAAGCGAGCGAAGCATGCCCACAGCAAAGAGAATAGCGCCGAATACGATGACAAATAAGCAACCTAAAAATTTCATAAGCTAAATGTTCGGTAGGGGAGTGAGTGTGAGATAAACTTGTTGATGAATGGCAGTGTTTCAGCACGTCAACTGCCAAAGTCAGCGTCTATGCCGTCACAAGAGCAGTTTTTATTCTGTATCAGCAATTTTTGTGCCAATGATGTTTTGTGCCAGCGAAGTCAGTACATAAAGCACAATGACAGCCGCAAAACCTATCCAGCCCAATCCCGTGAGTAGCACGATGCTGCACAGAATGAAACCATAGCGCAAGGCATTATCCTTCACGCTGAAATTCTTGAATTTGAGTGCGAACATCGGAATTTCTGCCACGAGCAACCAGCACGAAAGCAAGATACCCGGAATCAGCACAAAGATGAGCCAGGGTTCGCCCTCGAGCCATTTCGATTCATACAAACTCAAGCAGAGCGAAGCCCAGAACAAGGCATTAGCCGGCGTGGGCAGTCCGATGAACGACGACGTCTGTCGTTCGTCCAGATTGAACTTGGCCAAACGCAATGCCGAGAACGAAGCGATGAGAAAAGCCAGAAAAGGAATGTACGGCGTCAGCAGAAAGTTGTTCAGCGGGCAGTCGGCCGCGCAATATTCGGGCGAAACTAGCATACGAAGTGCTGAAAACACAATGACCGATGGCGCAAAACCAAAGGTAATGTCGTCGGCCAGCGAATCGAGTTCCTTGCCGATAGGCGACGACACATGAAGCAGACGCGCCGCAAAACCATCGAAAAAGTCGAAGGTTGCCCCCGTAATGATAAACACCAGCGCCATCAGAAAGTCGTTCTGAAAGGCAAAGTAAGCAGCCAGGCAACCCGAAGTCAGGTTGCAGCAGGTCAGTATGTTAGGAATGTGTTTTTTCATGATGTTTTCAGATTGAAATGATGTGAGTAAAAAGGGTTTAAAAGCCAAAGAGTGGAGCTGCGTGCTGTGGTAAGTTCAGTACGCAGTCTCCACTCGTTGTATCATTGTTAATTTACTTCAGTCGGGCCACGATGGTTTGGTTACCCACGGTTTTTTGTCCCATGTGCACCAACACTTCCGTTTTGTCGATAGGCAGATACACGTCGACGCGCGAACCGAACTTGATAAAGCCCATGTGTTCGTCGATGTTGCACTCTTCGCCCTCGCGTGCATAAGTAACGATGCGTCGAGCCACGGCGCCAGCCACCTGTCTCACGAGCACTTCGTGTCCTTCAGGAGTTTCGATAACCACGGTCGAGCGTTCGTTTTCAGTGCTGGCCTTAGGCAGCCATGCTTTGTAGAAGTTACCATTGTGGTGCACCACCTTTTTCACCGTACCTTCCACGGGGAACCAGTTGGCATGCACGTTCGTCACCGACATGAATATCGAAATCATCAGTCGGCGGTCATGAAAGTATTCATTTTCTTCCACTTCCTCAATCACCACGATTTTACCGTCGGCAGCAGCCACCACTGTACCTTCCGTATCTTCCTGGAACAAGCGGATGGGGCAGCGGAAAAAATTGACTGCAATGGCATATACGGTGATGCTGATGGCAGCCACCACGTAGAAAGGCAGCAGGCACACATCCTTTAGCAGAAAGTAAAGCAATCCATTGAGCACAATGATTCCTATCAAGCCATTGCGCAGAATGTCGTTTCCTTCACTGTGCAGTCGTATGTTTTTTAAGCGTCGTTTCCTAGCCATTGTATGAGATTAAATATAAATGTAGGTGAGTTTGTAATCAGGGTCAGTTTGCCCGTAAGTGCAGTGTGCTTTTTCCGAAGCAAACATTTAACTGCGCGAAGTTACGCTTTTTTTTTCAATAAATCGCCTTATTTGCGCCTAACTGCACATATCCCTCCCGTTTTGACGTTAATTTCTGTCATTTCAGCCATTTCAGCCTGTTTTACCTTTCCCATTCCTTCGACAGAATGCTTTCCAGTTCCTCGGCCGAGAGTCGGAGTTTGAAGTTGCCGTTTTCAGCAATCGAGATACCCCCCGTTTCCTCCGACACGATGATAGCCAGACAGTCACTTTTTTGCGAAATACCCAAAGCCGCGCGGTGGCGCAGACCCAGCGATTTCGGAATGTCCGTGTTGTGTGCAATCGGCAGGATACAGCCCGCAGCCTTGATACGTTTGTGCGAAATAATCATGGCCCCGTCGTGCAGCGGACTGTTTTTGAAGAAAATGTTTTCAATGAGTCGCTGCGTAATGTTGGCATTGATTTGGTCGCCCGAGTTGATGATTTCGCTCAGCCCCACGTAGCGTTCAATCACAATCAGCGCACCCACCTTTTGTTTGCTCATACTCAGACACGACATCACGATGGGCATGATGTCCTCGCGGTGCACCTGTTCCTCCTCGTTCTTTTTACCAAACAGGCGCAGCAGAAAGTGGATACCTGTGCGGCTTCCCGGTCGGGCACCGATGGTCGAGAAGAAATGGCGAATTTCCTCTTGAAAAAGAATGATCAGAGCCAGCGAGCCCACGTTGACCACTTTGTCGAGAATGCCTCCAAGCAGTCGCATCTCGAATATTTGCGACACGAATATCCACACCACGATGAACATGATGATGCCCGCAAAAATATTTGCCGAGCTCGATTCCTTCATCAGGCGGTAGATGTAGTAGAGTAGCAGAGCCACCAATACGATGTCGATCACGTCTTTCAAGCCTATGCTTATCATAATCGTATGCTGTAAAAAAAGGTGGAGTAATGGGGTTGTGCAAAACTGGAGTCAAGCCAAAGTCAGCTTTACTTAAACTGCTGCATGGCCATAAATATGCGCTTAGCCTCGACGGCCTCCTTCACATCGTGAACGCGCAGAATGTGTGCCCCTTTTTCGAGCGAAACGGTGTGCAGTACCGTTGTGCCGTTCAGCGATGTTTGCGGCGTGCCGCCCAGCAGTTTGTATATCATCGATTTGCGCGAAATGCCCACCAGCACCGGGCGGTTCAGTTCGTGAAAATCCTCAAGGTGCGCCATCAGGTCGTAATTATGTTCAATCGTTTTGCCAAAGCCAAAGCCCGGGTCCACGATGATATCCTTTGCGCCCATTTGGTGCAAGCGGTCAATGCGTTCTGCAAAGTAGAGCATCACTTCGCGGCGCACGTTTTCGTAATGCGGAGCCAACTGCATGGTTTTGGGCGTACCCTGCATGTGCATCAGAATGTAGGGAACCCCCAATTTTGCCACCGTGCGAAACATTTGTCGGTCCATCATGCCACCCGCAATGTCGTTGATGATGTCAGCTCCCTCCTCTTCGACAGCCATTTTCGCCACATCAGCGCGAAACGTGTCGACCGATACCGGCACATCAGGGAAGAGTTTGCGTACGCATCGCAGTCCCATTCTCAGTCGGTTCATTTCTTCTTCGGGCGAAACGTCGTCAGCACCCGATCTTGACGAGTAGGCACCAATGTCGAGCATATCAGCCCCATCGGCCATCAGTTTTTCGATGCGATCACAAATCGCCTGTTCCGAAAAAGTGCGGCTTTCGGCATAGAAAGAGTCGGGCGTCACATTCACGATGCCCATAATCTGAGGTTCGTTGAGCGGATAGAGTTTTCCGCGCAAGTTTAGCGTAAAGTTCGTAGCGTTCATGGGAGTAAAATTAGTGCGGCACACAGTTGCGTCTGTAAGCTGTTTGGTGTGCATGCTGCTGTCGTGCTGCAGCGGCAAGTGCGTGCAGTCTGTAGCCCGACGTAGCAGTTGCACAAGCAGCTATGCCTCCGGGCCTTTTACCGCAGCTACAAACTTACTCAATTTTATTGAAACCTTCTGATTTCGTTTCAAAGAAAATCTGATTTTTTTACGCAAAAAAATCCGCAGCCTATCACAACTGCGGATTTCACTCACTAAAAGAATTTACAGCATTGCCTCGTTTGGCCTTTCCGCAAATTCAGTTGAAGCAGGTCTTTCGGGTTATTTTTAGGAAGCATGTGCGGTATTACCGAACCATGCATGTTTAGGGTTGGGGGCAATGTTGTCCTAAACGTTTTTCGATAAAAACAAAAAAGGAAGTAAAGCTAAGGTAGAAAGAACAACCTTAGCAAAGAGAACCACCTCTTTTACTTCCTATGGCAAATATAACACTTTTCGCACAAGCAATCGGTAGACTTCCGAAAGAAAGTATATCCGTTTCAAGATGCCAATCAAATTGCTGGATTCATCTACCATCACGCTGACCATGTCGCTCTACGAATGGGCACATTACACAACAAGGAAAGGCGCGGTGAAGATGCATACATTGCTTGATTATGACAGCCTTCTTCCTGAATTCGTAAACATTACTGATGGTAAATGCGGTAACAACAGGGGTGCTTTGGATATCCCCGTTCCACCTCATTCTGTAGTCGTTGCAGATCGTGGCTATTGCGATTTCTCCCTTCTTGACGATTGGGACAGCAGGAATGTGTTTTTGATGTCAGGCACAGGGACAACCTGCTTTACTCACAAATTGAAGAACGTTTATTGCCCGAAACGAGAGCGCAAAATGTGCTCATCGATGAGATTATTGAGCTGACAGGTGAGCAGACAAAGAAAAAATACACCAAACCGCTTAGGCGCATAGCTGTCTGGAATGACGAACATGGCTATGTGGTACAGTTGCTCACCAACAACTTCAAGTTGTCTGCTTCCACAATAGCGCAACTCTACAAGGCAAGGTGGATGATTGAAATTCTTCAGAAACATCAAGCAGCTGTTGAAAATAAAGAGTTTCATTGGTACATCACGCAATGCTGTTGAGACGCAGATATGGACTGCTTTGTCAACGATGCTGCTACTCTGCTGGCTAAAGCACATTGCAAAGTACAAATGAGGGCTTGTCAATCTCGTCGTATCACTTAGATTGAACACATTCACGAAAAATGAACTCGAAAAGTGGTTGAACGAACCATTTACACCTCCGCCTGAGCTAGTAGGAGAGGAATAAATAGGGGTCAAAAAAACTTTGAAGGGGTTATTATCTATAACAACCTCATGTTCATCGTACCTATAAATCGTTTAGGACAACATTGCCTCAGTCTCACTCTTCGAAACTTATTCGTCTTTTTAGATTATTCCCATCTATTAAAGTTTCTTGCTGTAAAAACCCCTTGTAAGCGGTGTGATTCCTCATTTTTTTACTACTTTTGTCGGCTGGACAGCGAAAGTCCATACACGCTAAAATAGACAATTATCCAATAACCGGCTGTTTGCCCCCTGTGGTATGTCAAGCAGAGTAGCAAACGCTCAATGACATTATATAAATAATGGAAATAGCTGAACTGTATAAACTGTTTTTGCAACATCCCGTTGTGACAACCGACACGCGCCACTGTCCTGAAGGTTCTATCTTCTTTGCCCTGCGCGGTGCTACCTTTGATGGCAATACGTTTGCCCTGCAAGCCCTTGAAAGCGGCTGTGCGCTGGCCGTGGTCGATAATCCCGAACTGCCTGCCGACAGCCGGTTGATTCAAGTGCCCGATGTGCTCGAAACTTTGCAGCAACTGGCTGCTTACCATCGCCAACAACTGCGCACACCCATCGTACAAATTACCGGCACAAACGGTAAAACCACTACCAAGGAACTGACTGCGGCTGTGCTCGCCAAAAAGTATAACGTACTGTTTACACAGGGCAATTTCAACAACCATATCGGTGTGCCCCTTACTTTGCTGCGCCTTACGCCTGCACACAACATGGCGGTGATTGAAACCGGAGCCAACCACCCCGGCGAAATAGCCCAACTCACGGCACTCGTTCAGCCCGACTGTGGACTGATTACGAATGTGGGCATGGCACACATCGAGGGCTTCGGTTCGTTCGAAGGTGTGGTGCGCACCAAGTCGGAACTCTACGACTATTTGCGCACACAGCCCGATGCCTTTGTGTTCCTGCATGGCGACAACGAACACCTGGTGCCCCGTGCCGAAGGGCTGAAAGCCGACCTTTACGGTTCGGTAGGCAAGGGCTATCGCGTTGAAGGCGAAGTAGAGGCGTGCAATCCCGCCCTCTGTCTACGTTTCCGTGCCGACGGCGGCGATTGGCACAGGGTGCAGACACACCTCATTGGTGCTTACAACCTGACGAACGTGCTGGCTGCCATCAGTGTGGGTACGCATTTCGGTGTAACGCCCGAACAGGCAGCTGAGGCCATTGCTGCTTACATACCGACGAATAACCGCAGCGAACTGGTGCGCACGGCACACAATGAACTGATTGTCGATGCCTACAATGCCAACCCCACCAGCATGAAGGCGGCACTCGATAACTTTGCGCTCATTCCGCACCCCCACAAAATGCTGGTGTTGGGCGAAATGCGCGAATTGGGTTTAGAATCAGCTGCTGCCCACCGTGCCGTAGCTGAACAAGCCGCTTCACTCCATGCCGACGAGGTGTGGCTCGTGGGCGAAGAGTTCCAGCCCTACGCAGCCGGTGCTCGCTGGTTCCCCGATGTCGAAGCCGTTGAAAATGCGTTGCAGGGCGGTTGCTGCCCCGTCGAATCATTGGTGCTCATCAAGGGCTCGAATGGCACGAAACTTTACCGTTTGCCCAAGTTCTTCTGATTCTTTCAGAGAAGATTCTATAGATTGCGATTATTCGTAGCTTCGTTATTACAAAATCCGCCACGCTTCCCATTTGCACAGCGAACCAGGGCGGATTTTTTCGACTACTAAGTTCTAAATACAGGAAAGCCTGTTGGTCGTGAACATTCTTCACTGCCAACAGGCTTTCTTTTTTAATATCTACAAAATTGATACTAACCGCGGACAACTCTTTACTTGTAGCGAATCCACTTGAGCATTTCCTTGATGGAAGGCTTTTTGCCATACATGAGAATGCCCACGCGGTAGATGCGCGAACTCATCCATACGAAGCCTACAGAAGTGGCAAAGAGCAGGGCCAAAGAAAGGAGTTCCTGCCAAAGAGGTACGCCAAAGGGAATGCGCACCATCATGACGATGGGCGAGGTGAGGGGGAAGAGCGAAGTCCAGAATGCTAACGGACCATTGGTGTTTTCAACCGAACCCATGGCGGCATACATGCCAAATACCATGATAAAGATTACCGGCATCATGAATTGCGATGAATCCTCAGCCTCATTGACCGCTGCACCCACTCCGGCAAAGAACGAAGCGTAAAGTAAGTAGCCCCCCACGAAGTAAAGCACAAACAGGATGAGCATTTCGGCCAAAGGCAAATTGGCAATGGTGTGCAGCATCTCGGCCATTTCGGTGTTGGCCACGCTGTCCATAGCCGGGTTCATCATGCCAGCCTGGCTCATCATGGCCGTTTGTTGCATTTCGGCCGGATTGCCTATGAGCAGACCCAGTCCCGTCATCAGCATCGTGAGCATAATGCCCCAAATAAGCAGCTGCGTAAAGCCCACCAAGGCAATGCCGATGATTTTGCCCATCATCAGTTGGAAGGGTTTAACGCTCGACACCATCAGTTCGACAATGCGGTTTGTTTTTTCCTCCATCACGCTGCTCATGACCATACCACCGTACGACATGACAAACATGTAGATAAGGAAAGTCATGATCCATCCCGCGGCCATGGCAATGTTCGTGCTCGACGAACTTTCCTCGCCCTCGGCATTGCGTTTCACCGTAGGCACGCTGATTTCGCTTTGCGCATCCTCAATGATTTTTTCAATACCCTCAATGCCCGTGGCCGTGAGTTTGTCGGTTCGGATTTGTTCGTTCAGTACATTTTCGGTGTAGTTCAGCAATTTCACCGGCACCTCCTTGTGCGAGTAAATGATTACGCCCTTGGGGTTTTTCACCAGATTGTCGGTAATTGAAATCACCGCTTCGTAGTGCGTGGTGTCGCTGTAGTAAGCCGGGTTATTCGGGTCGCTCACCGGCACAAAGCGGTAGTTGGCATCGTCTTTGAACAAAGCCGCATAGCGTCCGGTGGTGTCGGAAATAGCCACCGCTTCCTGTTCGTCGTCTTCGATTGAAGCCAGCCAAATAGGCACAGCCACCAGGGCAACCATGATAAACGGCATGAGAATGGTGAGCAGAATAAACGACTTTTTCTTGACGCGCGTCAAAAATTCGCGCTGTATGATCAATAAAGTTTTTGACATGGCAAGGGACTTTTAGGGTTGAGAATTGAATGAAGAAGAACCGCCCACCACACGCAGGAAAATTTCCTGCATCGAAGGCATTTTTTCGCTGATGGCACGCAGTTCCGCCCTTTCGGCCACGGCACGAATGAGTTCCGAATTGCTCAGTTGTTCGGCTTTTTGCAGCATGTAGGTGTGCAGATGTCCCTGAACGCTGTGTTGCGTCACCTCGAAAAGTCCTTCGGTCGAAGTCAGTTCGGAGTTGATGGTCGTGGCTTCATACATGCCCGTGCGAAACTGCTCCTTCACATCCTGTACATGGCCCGAAAGCACCACCTGCGAGTGGTTGATCAGGGCAATATCGTCGCATACCTCCTCGACCGACGACATGTTGTGCGTTGAAAAAATCACCGTATGCCCCTTGTCGCGCAGTTCCAGGATTTCGCGTTTCAGCATTTCGGCATTGACAGGGTCGAAGCCCGAAAACGGTTCGTCGAAAATCAGCAAAGGCGGTTCATGCAGTACGGTGATGATGAACTGCACCTTCTGCTGCATACCCTTCGACAGTTCTTCGAGTTTTTTGTTCCACCATTCCATGATGCCAAACTTCTCGAACCACATTTTGAGGCGTTGCTGTGCCTCGGCGCGGCTCAGTCCTTTGAGCTGTGCCAGGTAGACAGCCTGTTCGCCCACCTTCATTTTTTTATAAAGTCCGCGCTCTTCGGGCAAGTAGCCGATGCGCATCACGTCAGTTGGGGCAAAGGCATGGCCGTCGAAGGTTACTTCGCCCTCGTCGGGTGCAGTAATGCGGTTAATGATGCGAATGAGCGTGGTTTTGCCGGCTCCGTTGGGACCCAGCAGGCCAAACACTTTGCCGCGAGGCACCTGAATGCTCACGTCGTTCAGGGCTGTATGCTCGGCATAGCGTTTCACAATGTGTGAGGCCGTAAGGAACATGTCGTTATTCATGAAATCAATAATTTACTTATATGCATTAGACGCAGGATAGTGCGAAAAAACTACACGATTTTCTGAAAAAAACGCGAAAAACATCGTAAAAGTAACTCGAAAATTCACCAATTACCTGTTGCATGCAGTTTTTACCTACCGGTTCAAAAAAAATGGCTCTGTAAGGATTTTGTAGGAGTAAATAGCCCAACCTCTTTTACATCTTCGTGGCAGATGTTAAACAGAATCTCGCTGTTTAAGTGAAATTACCTAAAAAAGATACACCCTTTTATCCATCTGCTTGCCGTTGTTTAACTCATGACACGGGCTAACCTTAGCACAAACTCCGCGATTGTTGAAATTAGTTCCGAGCCAGTCAGAATTAGTTCCGAGCCAGTTAGAATTAGTTCCGAGCTAGTTAGAATTAGTTCCGAGCTAGTTTCGATAATCTCGGAACTGCTGATAATCAGCGTTTAACAAAAATCACGGAAGTCGGTGTTGCGCACGCTGATTTTGTTCGAAAATGCAGCATTTGCCGACTGTTTGCTTTTTACCTTTATTCAGTTATTTGTTAAAACCGCCATGAGCGTAATAAGCAGCGAAACGTTTTTTGATACAAAGTGTTTAAAACGTTTGCTTCGAGGCGTAGGCAGGCGAGTAAGTCAAAAGTTTCTGAACTAAAAAAACGAACGGTTTGGTTCGAGCCGTCAAGCCTTGAACCAAACTGTCTGTTTTTGTTCACTTTCGTTTTAAGGTTCGCTTTCGCCTTCGATATAGTTTTCCATAAACATGTGTTCACCATCGAACACTGCATACGAGAAATGCGTAATCCAATCGCCCAGAATCATCAGTCGTGCCGAGTGCGTCAGCATGAGGTCGAGTTCGATGTGGCGATGACCGAACAGGAAAAAGTTGATGTCGGGGTGCGTCTTTAAGTATTCCTTGGCAAAAATGATGAGCGGTTCGTTCGCCTCGCCCTGATACGGCGGTTCCATGCCGTCTTCGCGTTTCAAGCGCGAATGGCGCGCCCATTCCAGTCCGAACTGTACGCCCCATCGCGGATGTATGGCCGCAAACAGGCGTTGGCAGTAGCGGTTGTGAAACACCGAGCGCAGCAGTTTAAAGCGTTTGTCGGTGGCATCCAGTCCGTCGCCATGAGCCAGGAAGAACATTTGTCCGCCAATTTCCACAACCTCTTCGTGCTTATGCACCGTCATGCCGCATTCCTTTTCGAAGTAGTCGCCCTGCCAAAGGTCGTGGTTGCCGTAAAAGTAGTGCACCTCGATGCCCATGTCAGTGAGTTCGCTGATTTTGCCCAGCAGGCGCGTATAGCCTTTAGGCACTACCGTGCGGTATTCGTGCCAGAAGTCGAACATATCGCCCAGCAAGTACACCGCCTGCGCCTTATGTTTGATTTTGTCTAAAAAACTCACCAGGCGGCGTTCCTGCGTGCGGGCATGCGGAATAGCCAGGCTGCCCAGATGAGCATCCGACAAAAAGTAGATAGGGCCGCGCGTGCGGTCAAAGTAGCGGTCGTTGTGCGAAGTAGCGTTTGAGTGACAAGTCATTCGTTTGCGTATGATTTTGGGTGGGGCTATCAAAAACTGATGTTCACAAAGTAGGGAAAAATCCCCCTGCTTTAGCTGCGCATGATTAGCACCACCCCCATTGTAGGGTTTTAAGTATTTGAGGAAAAAGAAAGGAGGAAGAGCATATTACATGAAGCCCAATTCTAATTTGGCTTCCTCGCTCATCATGTCCTTGTCCCATTCCGGCTCAAACACCAGGTTCACCTTCACCTCCTTTACGCCACTCACCCCTTCGAGTTTCAGGCGAACGTCCTCCATGATGAAGTCGGCTGCCGGGCAGTTAGGAGCCGTCAGCGTCATGTCTACCTCGAGCGAAGCATCCTCGTGAACTTCAATGCGATAAATCAGTCCCAGGTTGTAGATGTCAACCGGAATTTCAGGGTCGTAAACCGTTTTCAGCACCTCGACGATGCGTTCTTCTATTTTCAGTTTTTCTTCAGCAGTCATTGATTCTAAATTTATTTTGTGTTTTGGGAGGTTTTAAAAATTTTAAAAGGAAAATGGCCCATCCGTGCAGCCCAATGTCAGAGTTAACCCTCGTCGCGGTAGCTGAAATAGCCAAAGTCCGATATGATGAGGTGGTCGATGAGCTGAATTTGCACCATCACAGCCGCATCGTGCAAGCGTTTTGTCAGTGCATCGTCCTCGCGGCTCGGCGTCAAACTGCCCGAAGGGTGGTTATGACACAGCGCAATATGCGTGGCACCCGCCAGCAGTGCCTCCTTGAGCACCAGCCTGACGTCGACCACCGTTCCGGTAATGCCACCTCGGCTGATTAGCCGGGTGCCAATCAGGCGTAGGTTGTTGTTGAGCAGCATGACGTGGCTCTCCTCGAAGGCCAGGTCCGATACTTTGGTTTTAAAGTAGTCGTAGATGTGTTTCGACGAACTGAACTGTTCGCGCTGCGTAGCCTCCTCCAGCGTACGGCGGTTGCCCAGTTCGCAGGCAGCCAGGATGGTAATGGCTTTGGCCGGTCCCACCCCCTTGAATTTGCATAAATCCTTGATGCTCATTTTGCCCAGCGCCTTCAAACTCTCGTCGCAACTGTGCATGACGCGCTGCATCAGGGCTACCGCATTTTCCTCGCTCGTTCCAGAGCCAATGAGAATGGCCAGGAGTTCGGCAGTTGATAATGCCCCAGGCCCCTTCGCTTCGAACTTTTCGCGCGGGCGGTCTTCCAAACTCAAATCGGTTATGTTCATGACAAATGTGCAGCGTGTAGTAAATATTAAGCAGCCGGATTGCGTGGTTGGACCAGCTTATTTGTAGAAATTGTGTTTGAAAGCTTCGAACTCGCCCCGGCCCAGTACGCAGCGTTCCCACCATGCACGCACAAAGCCCGTGCCGTAGCCCCAAAGCTGAATGAATGAGGCAGCTACAGCGCGAATGCCCACTTGCAGGCTATGCGACTGCAGGGCAGAATCGGCAAAGATGATGAGCGAAAACAAGGCAAACGGTGTGAGCAAGGCCCACCAGTGCGGACAACCACACAGCGCAGCCACCACCGTAAGCACCACAAGCAGCGCACAGCCCACTGTAAATACAGCCGGCAGCAGATGCACCGCTTTCAGTGTGCCCGGATGACGCTTCGTCAGGTTGATGCGCGCAATGCCCGAGTTATGCACCTGCTTGAAAAACTTTTTCAAGTCGGTGCGGCGTTTGTGCCATACCCAGGCTTCGGGAAACAGGCGACAACTGTAGCCACCCTTGAAAATACGCGTTGAAAAGTCGATGTCTTCGCCAAAGCGCATTTTCGAAAAACCCTCGAGTGCCAAATATACTTCGCGACGCACACCCATGTTGAAGGAGCGCGGATAGAACTTGTCTAACTTCTTTTTACCTCCGCGGATACCCCCCGTGGTAAAGAACGAAGTCATGGCATAGTTGATGGCCTTTTGCATCAGCGAAAACGAGCTGTGTGCCCGGTCAGGACCGCCAAAGGCATCGCAAGGCTGACGTCGGAGTTCGGCATCGACCGCTTGCAGATAATCGGTAGGCAGCACCACATCCGAGTCGAGAATCAGCACATACTCACCTTCGGCCCGGTCAACGCCGTAGTTGCGCGTTTGTCCCGGTCCGGAATTTGCTTTCAGGAAATATTTAATGTTCAGGCGGTTTTCGTAAGCCTTGACCACATTGTCGCATTTCACCGACGAGCCGTCTTCGACCACCACCACTTCAAAGTCCTTCAACGATTGTTTCGTCAGACTGTCCAAAAGTTCGTCAACTTCGTCCGGACGATTGAACACAGGAATGATAAAAGAATACTTCATACGGCAAATTTAATGCAAATAGATAGCAGTGCCAAAGAAAAGCCCGATTTTCTTTGGCACTGTCCGGTAGTTGCGTGTCAAGTGTTGTCAGCCGGCCGAGAGAGGCTGTTTTTTTATTGCTTATTTTCAGCGGTTTTCTTCGCGGTATGGCAAAAAAAAAGTAATTTTGCAGCCGTTTGGCGATAGGCGCCAGCAATAGCTTTGAAAGAAAACTGTTGTTGCGGCGCGCCGAGCAAAGCGCAAACAGCCTCCGGCCGAACGCCGGATGCCGTTTTGAAGGCTCAGCCTGAATAAACCAAATTTTTTATATCATCAACTCCAATGATTAAATCACAAGAAATTAAGAAAGGTACTTGCATCCGTCTTGACGGCAAGCTCTACTTCTGCATTGATTTTCTTCATGTAAAGCCCGGTAAGGGTAACACCATCATGCGTACGACGTTGAAGGACGTTGTAAGCGGTCGTGTACTCGAACGTCGTTTCAACATTGGCGAAGCTCTCGAAGACGTACGCGTTGAGCGTCGTCCCTTCCAGTTCTCTTACGCTGAAGGCGACCAGTTCCACTTCCTCAACCAGGAAACTTGGGACGATGTAGTGATCGAACGCGAACTCATCACCGGTGTTGACTTCATGAAAGAAGGCGACGTTTGCGAAGTAGTTAGCGATGCTTCGACCGAAACCATCCTCTTCGCCGAAATGCCCGTTAAGACTCAGCTCAAGATTGTTTACACCGAACCCGGCTTGAAAGGCGACACCGCTACTAACACGACGAAGCCCGCTAAGCTTGAAACCGGTGTTGAAATCCGTGTTCCTTTGTTCATCAACGAAGGCGAGGTGGTTGAAGTTGACACCCGCGACGGTTCATATCTTAACCGCGTAAAGGCATAAGCCCCAACTTTACATTCATTAAAACAAAGTCTCGTTGCTGAGCAATTTCTATTGAAGCTCATTAAAACACCCGGAAATTTTTCAGCATAGGCCCTTCTGCCCAGGCAGGAGGGCTTTTTTTTATACCATATACTTGCACACACTGATGGGTGTGAATTCCGCTGAAACCGTGTGGGATAAATGCGTGGGGCATACGTTTTGTAAACCGCCATACGATAAAAAGACATATCCCTATTTCATATTTCTTCGTGCTTGAAAAAAGTCTGCGAACGTCTGTATATAAAGGACTTGTGAGCTAATTGGGAGAGTTCGAAAAGATGGAGGTGCGATATCAGGTGACTAAAAATTTGGATTTAGGGGTGTGCGTGTTGTATCTTTGCAATAGCGACATCAGACTGCACCTCAGCATAGCTTTTGAGAGCAAACTCTTATCGTTCAGCATTCGGTTTGCACAGACAATTCTTTTCTATCAATCCTCGCTTCAAGTTTTTTTGGCTTAAAATCTGTCCATTTCTCACGGATAGTTTGTTCCATTTTTCCCTTTTGGCACATGCGTGTAAAAAGAGCCGGAGATATTTGTGTAATTTCGCAAGTGCTTAAGTACTCATTTTTAATATATTCAATGAAGAAAACTCTGTTTACCATGGTGTTCGGGCTTGCGAGTCTGGCACTTCATGCACAGCAAACTTTGACGTTAGACAGTTGTCGTAGCCTGGCCTTGCAAAATAACAAGGAAATGGCGATGACCACAGCCAAAATGCAAAAGGCACAGTGGGAACGGAAGGCGGCACGTACCAATTATTTCCCGAAAATTTCACTTACTGCCGGATATATGCGCACCGGCGACGAAATTTCCTTGCTAAGCAAAGACCAACGAAACGGGCTGAATAACTTGGGCAGCAATGCCACCGGCTCATTTGCTGAAATTGCCCAACAACTGGTGACGAAACACCCCGAACTCGCTCCACTGCTTCAAGGCATTTCGCCACTCCTTCCCCAAATAGGACAGGCAGGCAATGCACTCGGACAAAGCATTACCGATGCACTGCGCACCGATACGCGAAACATGACTGCCGGGGCTATTTTGCTGACACAGCCCCTTTATATGGGTGGTAAAATCAAGGCCTACGAACGCATTACCCGTGCGCAGGAACAACTGGCGGCCGACGAACAGCGTGCCACCCAGCAGCAACTCGTGCTTGATGTGGATAAAGCCTACTGGCAAGTGGTGTCGCTGGCTAACAAACAGCGACTGGCACGCAGCTACCGCGATATGTTGCAACACCTTGATTCAGACATGGTCAAAATGATTGCTGAAGGTGTGGCTACGAAAAGCAACGGACTTTCGGTGGGCGTGAAACTGAACGAGGCCGAAATGACGCTTACCAAGGTTGATGATGGACTGACACTTTCGCGTATGCTCCTTTGTCAGCTTTGTGGTTTGCCGCTCGATACGCCGGTGAAACTGGCCGACGAAGTGAAAGAAAACCTTAGTGCTGAAACCGCGGACATTACCGCCGATGTGCAAACGGCCTTTCAATTCCGTCCCGAACTGAAACAGCTCGAAACCGCTCAACAAATTTACACGGACAAGGTGCAAATTATCCGTTCGGGTTTCCTTCCTCAGTTGGCACTGATGGGGGGATACATGATTTCGAACCCCAATGTGTTTAATAGTTTTGAAAAGAAATTCCGTGGAACCTGGGCCGTTGGCGTAATGCTGAAAGTGCCTGTGTGGAACTGGGGCGAAGGTAAATACAAAGTGCGCGCAGCCAAGGCAGAAGCTCAGATTGCAGCGCTGAAAACCGACGAGGTGCGCGAAAAAATTGAACTTCAGGTTACGCAAGAGGCATTCCGAGTGAATGAAGCTAACCGCAAACTCGAACTCAGTTTGCGCAACCTTTCGAAAGCCGACGAAAATTTGCGTACGGCACAGGTGGGCTTTGCCGAGGGCGTAATCACCACTTCCGACCTTCTGGCCGCCCAAACCGCGTGGTTGCAGGCACATAGCGACAAAATTGATGCACAAATCGATACTAAAATTACCCGTGCTGCCTACAACAAGGCATTGGGGAATTTGAGATAACCAATCATCCGTTTTTAAACATATATATATATATACAGACCATTATGTCACGTCAAAAACCGAATCTTCTGCCCGCTATTTTCATTTTGGCCGGCGTCATTATATTGGTAATTATCGGCAGTATGTATGCCTTTAAAGAAGAAACCGATACCATTCAGGGACAGGCCGACGTCACGGAATATCGTGTGTCGAGCAAAGTGCCCGGTCGCGTGTTGCGCTACATGGTGAAAGAAGGACAGTATGTACATGCCGGCGACACGCTGGCCATACTCGAAGCCCCCGATGTTGAGGCTAAACTTACGCAGGCACGCGCCGCCGAATCGGCCGCTGCCGCACTGAACCGTAAAGCTGAACGCGGTGCGCGACAGGAACAAATTGCCGCAGCTTACGAAATGTGGCAAAAAGCACGTGCCGGCGTGAGCATTGCCGAAAAATCGTACAACCGCGTGAAGCGACTGTTTGACCAAGGCGTGATGACCGCCCAAAAACTCGACGAAGTGACAGCACAGCGCGATGCCGCCATTGCCACCGAACGTGCCGCCAAGTCGCAGTACGACATGGCTAAAAACGGTGCCCAGCGCGAGGATAAGGAAGCCGCTGCCGCTCAGGTAAATCGTGCACAGGGAGCCGTGCAGGAAGTAAATTCGTATATCCGCGAAACGGTACTTACTGCTTCGGCCGACGGCGAAGTGACTCAGATATTCCCTCAGGTGGGCGAACTCGTTGGTACGGGTGCTCCCATCATGAACGTGGCGTTGATGAACGATATGTGGGTCAGCTTCAACGTACGCGAGGACCATTTGTCGCAGTTTAAAATGAATGGTACGGTCGAGGCCACCATTCCCGCATTGGGCAATAAAGTTGTTCAACTCAAGGTATATGCCATGCGCGACTTAGGTTCGTATGCAGCTTGGAAAGCCACTAAAACCACCGGTCAGTTCGACATGAAAACCTTCGAGGTGAAAGCCTCGCCCACACAAAAGGTCGACGGCCTGCGAGCTGGTATGAGCGTGCTGCTCAACCGTGCCAAGTAGGGTAGTGCCCTGCGTCCGTTTGTTTCATTCCGGGGTGGGTTACTCTCTCTGTCAGTGCCCGCCCTCAACTTGACTTCAGTGACATGTTTTCCATCTTTTTACGCGAACTCCGCCGACTTGCCGTGCAACCCATTTATTGGTTTTGCATGGTCATAGCCCCGCTGTTCTGTTACTTTTTCTTCACCTCCCTCATGCACGAAGGGCTGCCCGAAAGTTTGCCCCTCGGCGTAGTCGACGAAGATCATACCGTCACCTCGCGCAATTTGGTTCGCAATCTCGATGCCTTTCAGATGACCGATGTGGTGAAAACCTATTCCAACGTAACCGAGGCGCGCAAAGCTGTGCAGCAAGGCCATATTTACGGATTCTACCTCATTCCGCAAGGTACAACTTCCGAAGCACAGTCGCAGCGTCTGCCTACCATATCGTTCTACACCAATTACTCCTACCTGGTGGCAGGCTCATTGCTTTATCGCGATATGCGCACCATGTCCGAGCTCGCATCCGGAGCCGCCTCGCGCACGGTGCTCTATGCCAAAGGCGCAACCGAACGGCAAGCCATGGCCTATTTGCAGCCTGTGGTTATCGACATGCATGCTGTAGGCAATCCGTGGTTGAACTACAACGTTTACCTCTCCAATGTCATTATTCCCGGTATGCTCGGCCTGTTCATTTTCATGATAACCGTTTACGGCCTTGGCACCGAACTCAAGTTCAACACCGCCGATGAACTCATGCAGCGTTCTGGCGGTTCGGTCATCGTAGCCGTCACCGGCAAACTCATTCCGCAACTACTGGTGTTTTTGCTTTCAGGCACCCTTTATGTGCTTTACCTTTATGCTTATCTGCACTTTCCCTGTCATTGCGGTTTGGCCCGTATGTGGTGCATCATGGCCCTTTTCGTTATGGCCTGTCAGGGTATGGGCGTGTTCATGTTCACCATGTTTCCCACCCTTCGCTTGGGTTTGTCGTTTGCGTCGTTGTGGGGCGTCATATCGTTCAGCATATCCGGCATGTCGTTTCCCGTCATGGCCATGCACCCCATACTTCAGGGCATAGCCAACCTGTTTCCGTTGCGCCACTATTTTCTGCTTTACGTCAATTCGGCGCTCGACGGTTATCCGTTGGCCAATGCCTGGCCCTTTGTGCTGGCGTTGCTGGCTTTTGCCCTGCTCCCCTGGCCTTGTATGTTCCGGCTTAAAAAAGTGCTCACCACCTATCGCTATGAGCCATAAGTAGCATGCGGCAATGTGCGGCTTTGAGCCGAAACGTGTATTTCAATTCTTCAAAACCAACCCGATTATGAGCTATTGGCGACAAGCCTTTACAGACTGGAACACCTTGTTCTTTGAAGAACTGCGAACGATATTTCGCGATCTGGGTGTCCTCATATTCTTTTTTATTGTACCCTTGGGTTATCCTCTGCTTTACACTTTCATCTATACAAACGAAGTGGTTCGCGAGGTGCCTATCGTCGTGGTCGACGACTGCCGCTCAACGCAAAGCCGCGAGTATGTGCGCCATTTGGATGCTACTCCCGACGTTAAAGTTGTATCCTATGCAGCCAACATGTCCGAGGCCCGCAAGCTGATTAAGCACCGCGATGCCTATGGCGCCGTGTACATTCCGCGCGATTTCAGTTTGCGTCTGCACCGTGGCGAACAAGTAAAAGTGAGTGCCTACGCCGATATGAGCGGCATGCTCTATTACAAAAGCGTGCTGACGGCCAACACCAATGTCAGCCTGGCACTCAACGCTCAAATCAAGTTACAACGCGCTGGCGGAGCCACAGCTGAACAGCAAAAAGTGCTGGAACACCCCATTGCTTACGAAGAAGTGTCGCTGTTTAATCCGCAAAACGGTTTTGCCACTTTCCTCATTCCCGCCGTGCTGATTCTCATCATTCAGCAAACCCTGCTGCTCGGCGTAGGTATGGCAGCCGGCACCGCTCGCGAACACAACCGCTTCCGAAACCTCGTAGGTTTTGAGCGTCAGCACACCGGTTTGTTGCGCATCGTGTGGAGCAAATCATTGGCCTATTTGTTAGTTTATATTCCCATTTCGGTGTATGTGTTAGGCGTAGTGCCCCATTTGTTCCGTTTGAATCAGATAGGCAATCCGTTCGACATGGCCCTTTTCATTGTGCCCTTCCTCATTGCCTGCATATTTTTTGCCATGACGGTGAGCGTTGTAATCCGCCATCGCGAAGCCTGCATTGTGCTGATTGTTTTCACCTCCGTGCCATTGTTGTTTATTTCCGGCATATCGTGGCCCGGCAGTGCCGTTCCGCCGTTCTGGCAAGCCGTGAGTTACTTGTTCCCCTCCACTTTCGGTATCCGCGGGTTTGTAGCGATCAACAACATGGGCGCCCCCTTGGCTGATGTACGCGAATATTGGAATATGCTGTGGGTGCAAGCAGTGGTCTACTGTTTCACTACCTGCGTGGTATATCGAGTCCACATTATTCGAGCCCGTCGCCGCACCATCGATTCGTGGAACAGCGTAAAGAACAGTCGTCGTTCTGTGCAGTCGTAAGGCCGGCTGATTCTCCTTGTCTGAACAATTTCTGCTGAAAGATTATTTCTGAAAATGGGCTGTGAAACAGACCCTCAGTAATAAAATGGGGAGTATTGACTTATTCCTAGTTAAGGCATACAAAAAGGCTCGGAAACCGATATATTTGCGGTTTCCGAGCCTTTTTTAGGTGTAAAATGTTTTCATTGTGTTTGTATATCACTGCATCGTGCTCACCCAATCGTTGATGGTACCAGTTTCCGACGAGAAGTTGGCACCTATTTTATACACGGTTCGTGCATCAGCTTCGTAGGGACGTGCATAGCCCTTATCTTCAATTTGCTGCAAAGCCTTTTGAGCCGTTCCGTCCAGTTTGAATTCGAAGATGTACACGAAGTTGGGTGTTTCGACAATGCAGTCCACCCTTCCTTCGCTTTGCTCCTTTTCGACGTAAACGGTGTAGACGCTCATCAAACGCAGCAGAAGGTAGAAGGTGTATTGGAAATACCTTTCGCGTTCAGGCTGGTTTTCTTTGCGGCGCATGGAGTAGGGAATGCTTGCCAAAAAGCTCGTCAACTGTTTGTGGAAGGTGTCTAATTCGCCTTTACGTAGCGCAAATACAGCCTGCCTTACCCACGAACCTAACGTAGGCTCACATTGCAGATAGTTTGAAGTAACCATGGTTAAGAAGCCTTCTTTCACTTCATTGTTGGGGAAATCGAGCAGAAACAGTCCCAGGTCCTTTTCAAAACTTTTGATGGTGAGATATCCGCTCTGATAAATCATGGGCAGCGGATATTCCACGTCTGCTTTGTAGTTGATGAATGCATCGAGCGAATAGTATTTTCCGGTCAGTTGGTCAATACCTTCGTGAAAATGGTTCATCAATCGAATGAGGTAAGTGGGTGTACCGGTAGCAAACCAGAAGTCGCGGATGTTTCTGTTGTAGAAGGCACAGAGAATGCTGAACGGATTGTAAATGTCCGTCATGGTATAGCCGAAATGATAGCCGTCGTAATGTTTTTTCAATAGCAACTTCATTTCCTCGTCGGTGCAATTTTCCGCAAGTGCCATTTCATGAATAGATTCGGCAAACTGCGTGTGCAGTTCTTCTTCTGTGATGCCGCAGAGTGCCTCGTATTTATCAGTCATACTGATGTCCAGCGGTTGGTTAAACCCACTGAACACGCTGACTTGCGAAAACTTGGTAACGCCCGTCAGGAACACAAAGCGCAAATAGGCATCTGCGCGCTTGAAAACGGAATAGAACGCCTTAAGTATCTCTCTGTTCTGTTCCATAAGTTCAGCATCTTTTTCCAGCACATCCAGCAGTGGTTTGTCATATTCGTCAACGAGCACCACCACCTTTTGTCCGCTTTGTTGAACAGCAGCCTGTATAATCCGTTCGAAGCGCGATGCCGGATTAAAATCCGGCCCTGGCGTCACCCCGTATGCTTCTTCCCATTGGACAAAATAGCCCTCTAAATTGGCACGAAGCGCATTAGGCATTGTGTAGTCAATGCCGTTGAAATCGAAGTGAAAAATAGGATGCCGGTGCCAGTTTTTTTCCATTGCTTCGATTTTCAGCCCTTTAAACAGCTCTTTGCGGCCTTCAAAGTAAGCACGGAGCGTTGAAAGCAGTAAACTTTTACCGAATCTTCGTGGTCGGCTGAGGAAATAGACCTTGCCTTCGTTAGCCAAGTTGTACACCATATCAGTTTTGTCTACATAGACATAACCCTCTTCTATGATTTGTTCAAAAGTTTGAATGCCGATTGGATACTTCATGGTAAAATCTCAGTTAGTTAGCTAAACATATAGCAAATGTACAGATTTTTTTTGAGATACCCTTATTTTACTTTGAGGTTAGGTAGAGGGTGAAATAACATTTATCCGATTGCTTTAAACAATGAGGCTAACGCCTGTTTTTTAGATTGATAAAAAAATACGTGTTACTTTTGGACGAATACATCCAAAGGTAACACGTTTTTTCGCTTTTATTCGAGCGCACTGAATCGGTAGTGCGGATTCAGAAACAGTTTGAATTTTACCTAAATTCTTAGATATTTTCGCTTCGTACCAGTCCGTGAGCCACCGCAAAAATGGTGAGTGCCGAAACACTGCGGGTTCCCAGTTTTTCGGTCAGGTTTTTACGGTGTGTAATCACCGTGGCCACACTCACTCCCATGCGCGCAGCAATTTCCTTATTGATGAGTCCCTCGACAATGCCTTTGAGCACCTCGTTTTCGCGCGGAGTGAGTCGGGGAGGGCAAGTCGCATTTTTGTCCGCAGGTTGCTGTGCCTGTTTCACAGCTTCGGGCGCTTCGCCTTTGGCATGGTGTGCCTGGTGCGCCAGATTCAGGATATTGCGAATCAGTTCCTTTTCGCTCTGAAACACATTGAGCGTGTGGAAGCCCTGCGGCAGGTGTCCGCTTTCCTCGCCATGCGTCAGTACGATAGTTTTGTGCTGTCGTTGTAAAAAGAACGAAGCCCCCGTAAGTACTTCGGCAGCCGATACAAAGTAATGAAAGAACGCATCGCGGTTTTCCACCTGGTTCAGTTCGGCAAAGTGTGAGAACAGGCATATTTCTGCACCCGGCATCATGCGGTGGATGATGTCGGCCAGGCCCACACTGGCCAGGGTGTTGGGCGCGACAATAGCTATGGCAGGGTGTGGCATCATGAGCAAGTGAACTAAGTTTGAAGAATTAAGAAATCAGACATCAGCAGAAGGCCGTAGGCAGACCCAAAGCCAGCGTTATGCAGTCGTTTAGTTAACGATGAGCTGCGGGAAATACGAACGCAGAATGCTTTCGGCATGTGCCAGCTGTTCGGGCGTATTTTCCTTCACATTTTTCAGTTTATACTCCCAGCCCATTGATTCGTATTTATGTACGCCGAGCGTATGGTAGGGAAGCAGCTCAACGCGTTCAATTTGTTTATAATCCTTGAAATGCTGTCCGAGTGCGTGCAAGTCCTCCTCTGCATCGCTCAGTCCCGGCACCAGCACGTAGCGCAGCCAGAAGGGGTGATTGTGCTGTTCGAGCCATTCGGCCGTGCGTAGCGTTTGTTCGTTACTCCGCTCCGTAATGTGTTGGTGACGTTCGGGATTGAATTCCTTTACATCCAGCAAGATGAGGTCGGCCAATGAAAAGAGTTCTTCGACGTGTTTGTTCCAGATAGCCCCGTTTGAGTCCACGCAAATGTGCAGTCCCGCCTCTTTCAGTTTTTTGAAGAGTGGCACGAGTGCTTCTGCCTGTACCGTAGGTTCACCGCCCGAGAAAGTGATGCCGCCGCGCTTGCCGAAGAAAGGTTTCATCGAAACCGCCTGCTCCACGATGTACTCCGGATCGGTCAGTTTGCTTTCGCCCACTGCATCAATGGTGTCGGGATTGGCACAATACAGGCAGCGGAAAGGGCAGCCCTGAAGAAAAACAACATAACGAAGACCGGGCCCGTCGAAGGTACCCATTGATTCATAACTGTGAACGCGTATTTGCATAGAATATCAATTTTCAAATAAAAAACAAAGAAATGCGGTTTACTTTTCAAAGCCCTCACTTTTTGAGAAAGAGTACATTCCTGTTCGGTTCAAACCGCTTCTATGTGCAAATTTACGCAAAATTAGTAGGTAGTCAAAATTATTTTAAAGATTGCATGCTGTGTTTTTCCGCAGTTCAGCATTTGTATCTTTAATTTTCCAACAAAAATCTTTCTGATTATGAATAAATCTGTACTTTTGCTATTGCAAAGCCCATGGGGTGACGAAATGAAGCAGGCGAGTGCTCGAAAGAATAGAGTTTTGAAATCTGTAGTAGCCAATATGTCCTGTATGTATATTTACTTGATGTTATCCGTCATGGGGGGGTAAGAAATAAATCTCTCTATGCGTGTAGCAAATTAAGCGTCTTTGCGTCAAACGAATAAAAACTGACAGCAAATGAAGAAAGAACTGTATCTGACATTGTGTGCATTGGCCACTACACTTCCGGTAGCTGCCCAGCAGCGCAACTTCCAAATTACCGGTACTTTGTGCGATAGCATTACCCGCGAGGCACAAGCCTTTGCTACCATCCGCCTGCTCGACAAAACAGCCAAGGACGGTGCTGTGAAGGGGGCGAAAACTGCAGCTGAAAAGGTGCTGCGAGTGGCTACTACTGAGGCAAACGGTAAATTCAAAATCACGGTGCCCAAGGCCGGAAACTATACGCTCGAGGCGGTGGTCATTGGGATGCAGCCCCTGCGCCGCGACGTTACCCTCAGCACAACACAGCCTACGCTGAAACTCGACACCCTGTATATCAAAGAATACAGCAACCAATTAGGCGCCGCAACTGTTACGGCACAGCGTCCGCTTGTCAAGGCCGAGATTGACAAAATCAGTTACTCCATGGCCGACGACCCTGAGGCACAAACCAACACGACGCTCGAAATGCTGCGTAAGGTGCCCATGGTGACGGTCGATGGTGAAGACAATATTAAGGTGAACGGTAGTTCTAGCTTTAAAATCTATGTGAACGGTAAGCCCAATAACATGATGACGTCGAACCCCTCGACCATTTTAAAAAGCTATCCGGCTTCGGTTATCAAAAAAATAGAGGTAATTACGAATCCGGGTGCCAAATACGATGCCGAGGGTGTGGGTGGCATTCTGAACATCATTACCACCAGCGAAACCAAAACCACGGGCTACACCTTTACACCCAGCCTCACAGCTTCTACCGGGGGCGTTTCGGGCAACTTGTTCGGCATGGCACAGTATGGCAAGTTCATGATTTCGGCCTATTATGGTGCCGGACAGCATAAAAGCTTGAAGCCTATTACCGGAAAAAACGAACTTGAGGTGTACGACGACGATGTGAACCACCTGTTCCTGACCGATTCGGAATCGAAGAACAGAGGAGTGTTCCAGTATGGCAACCTCGAAGCCAGCTATGAATTTTCCGATAAGGATTTGCTCAGTGTCTCGGGCGGTGTGCATGGGTGGAATGGTATCGACAACTCGTATACGCAAAACCGCATGATGGCCGCTGATGGCAGCCAGACCTACGCTTACGACCAGCATGTGCATAGTAAAAGCCAGTATTTGGGCGCGAATGTATCGACCGACTTTCAGCATACCTTCAAGGAAGACCAGTATCTGACGTTTTCGTACCGTTACGACCTTTCGCCCACCTACAACAAGCAAAATGTGTACTTCAGCAACCTGGAGCAGGTGCCCGAAAACAAAGAGTTGCTCGATGCCAAAACCGACCCCGACCAGCGAAGCATAGAACATACGGCGCAGGTGGACTTTACCACCCCGATTGCCAAAAAGCATACGCTCTCGGCCGGTTTGAAATACATTAACCGTATTAACCGAAGCAACAACGAAGAACTGAACCGAAAGGCAGGTAGCGACGACGAATTTGTGCTTAACGAAGAACGCTCGCTCCTTTACCGCCATCGCGGCGACATAGCTTCGGCATACGCTGAGTATCAGCTGAAATTGAAAAACTTTTCGCTGATGGCCGGTAGCCGTTACGAGTATTACCGCGTGAAGGTGACTTACCCCGACGGCAAGCGACCCTCGTTCAGCACCGACATGCACGACTGGGTGCCGCAGGTAAGTGTGGGCTTCAATCTTAAGCCCACTATGATGCTGAAAGCTGGCTATAACCTGCGTATTGCGCGCCCCGATATTTCCTATTTGTCGCCCTACGTGGAACAAACCACGCCTGAGTTCATCATCTATGGTAATCCGAACCTTGGAAGTTCGAAGGCGCATAACCTGAACCTGACGTACAGCACTTTTTCGCCGAAACTGAATGTGAACCTGAACTTAGGTTACACCTTCTCGAACAACCAGGTGAGCGACTACTCTTTCCACAAGGACGGGGTGTTGCACACCACTTACGGCAACTTCGTTCACTCCAAGGAAACTTCGCTTTCGGGCTACGTGAATTGGACCATATTCAAAGGTACTTCGCTGTTTATGAACATGAACGTGACTTACAGCGATTACAAATCGTACAAAACGAACGAACACGATTCGGGTTTTGGCAGTTTTATTTTCGGAAGCATTCGTCAGGATTTGCCGTGGAAACTCAAACTTTCGCTCCATGGTGGTGGTAGCACCGGCGGTGTGTCGTTGCAGACGAAATCGAAAGGTTTCTACTTTTACGGCCTTTCGCTCAGCCGCTCCTTCCTCGACGAAGACCGTCTGCGCATGACCCTTTCGTCCGGCGGCTTTATCAAACGCTACATGAAGCAACGCAGCGAAACTTACACCGAAACCTTCCGACAGCTTAGCCTAACGAAGTCCGACCGCTTGTACTTCTCGTTTGGCTTGTCGTACCGTTTGGGTTCGCTCAAGGCGGTGGTTAAGAAAGTTGAACGTAGCATCGAAAATTCCGATGTGATGCAAGGTGGCGGCAGTCAGGGAGGTTCGCAAGGTGGCCAGGGTGGTCAGGGCGGTATGTAAAGCCCCGTTCACTCACTCCTCAGTAGGCACTCGCAGCCCATAAGCGTAAAAGGACGATGAGCCGGTCGTTGATGCCGGCACCTAATTTTTAAAATATGAAGCGATTATCCAAACGCATCTACTATGGGTTCACAGCGGCATTGCTATTGGCAGTGCTGCTGTGCACTTATTTACCCGTGAACACAGCCAAACGCCATTCGGCCATTTGCCGTGTGAAAGCCCAACTTTACTATGTGGTAAACGCTGAACATAACGACAGTATTTGTTTGGCATTTACCGACAGTCCCCAACCGCAGGTTGCGATTGATGCACAACAAACCACAGACAGCACCGATTTGAGCGGTGTGTTTGTGTCGCATGCCGGGCACGTCGTGACCACCGATTCGCTGTTTCGCCATTTGCCCGACACGCTGCCAACCAACCATTTGCAGCGCCTACTCGTTACCACCGACAGCCTGCTACAAAAGCAGATGAACAAGCATCGCCGCATGTTGGCACAGATAACTGACTATGCCAAACGCCACAGCGTGATTGACGACGGATACAACGAAGTGATGGCTTGTGGCGATTCGCTGCGCCGCCAGATGCAGCGAAACGAACGCCTGCTCCAAGTCATTCACCGCATGCAGCAGCTCAAGCAAAGCCCAACGGCGATACTCAAAGCCCGGCTTACGGTTACCCCTTCGGGCAGTCGGCACGCCGTTGAGGCCCGGGAAGTGATGCGCAAGGACAGCATGCTGGTGCTGCAAACTCACGATGAACAACTGCCCGACGGAGCAAGCCGTTTCAGCGTTTATCGCCTCGGAACCTACCATTTAAAAGCCCGGTTGCTGGCTTTCAACGACTTTGGCAAGCGCACGGCTACCGATTCGGCCCACGTCATCGACACCCGCTTGGCTCCCGCTTTTCCGGCAGCCGAGGGAGGTGCATGGGTGAATTCCTCCGGTCAGCTTTGCGGTTTACACAGCGGTTACGGCCGCATCAGTTCGTGGCGTGTGGCCCAGTGCATGGCCGAGGTGCACTGTTGGCCTCTTTGGTGGTGGGTCAATGCCAAGGCCCTTTGGCGCAAATGGCAGACCAATGCGCCACAAAAGCAAGGTGCAGCGCATGTTGCCCGAAAAAAAACAGCGAATACCCAGCTTTGTGCGCGTTTCTTTTCGGCCGACAGCACGCTCTACGAAGGCAGTGTGTGTCCGCTGAGCGTGATGTCTAAGGCGCACAGCAGGCAGCAACCGCAGCGTCATGGCTACGGAAAACTGGTTTGTGCCGACGGCACGGTGTACGACGGTTTGTGGCAGTCCGACACACTGACCTACGGCACACGCACCGATTCATTGGGCGTGTACTGCGGACAGTTCAATGCCAGCCTGCAAGCTCACGGAACAGGCCGTATGTACTACAGCAACGGCGAGTTCTATGCCGGAACATGGAAGGCTAATAAGCGTTCGGGCCACGGGTTCAGCCTCAGTGCCAAGCGAGCTGTGTATTGTGGTGTGTGGGGCAACGATCGTTTCAGGGGCGAACAGCTCATTTTTACTTCCGACCGCATCTATGGCATCGACATTTCGCGCTATCAGCACGAAATCAACGGACGCCGCCGTCCGGTTTACCCCATTCATTGGAACAAACTGCGCATACGCCATCTTGGTGCCGACCGCCGCGTGCAGGGCAAGGTAGATTATCCGGTGTCGTTCGTTTACATCAAATCGACCGAAGGCCGAACCTACCTCAATAAATATTATGCGGCCGATTTGCGGCAGGCCCGCCGACGAGGCATACCTGTGGGCACGTACCACTTCTTCAGCCTCACGAGCAGTGGTGCGCTGCAAGCCCGACATTTTTTGCGTAAGTCGTCAGTGCTCCCCACCGACTTGCCCCCAGTGCTCGACATTGAGCCTACCGAACGGCAAATAAGGCGGTTTGGCGAGGCTAACATGTTTCGCGAAGTGCGTGCCTGGCTTCGCATCGTCGAAAAGCAATGCGGCAAACGCCCAGTGCTGTACATTTCGCAGCAGTTCTTTTTGGACCATTTGAAAAATGCGCCCGATCTTGTCAGGAACTACGAATTCTGGATAGCCCGCTACGGGCAATACATGCCGTATGTGCGTTTGCTTCATTGGCAGCTCACCCCTTACGGACGTGTCGAGGGCATTCGCGGCGATGTGGACGTAAACGTGTTTAACGGGACGCCCGAACAGTTTCGCCAATACATTGCGTCGCACGGAAAACGCAAAGAATGATTCCGTATTTATTGAAGTCGTCTAAACTTTTCTGACGAAGATTTGATTTGGGGATTTATCTCTTCTAAATTCAATTTTCACCTTTCTTTTTGGCCGTTTTTTGACCTTTCATCAGTCGTGTAGCGAGCTACACTCCTTCTTCAAGGCCCAAAAACGCCTCAAAAATTAAGGCAATCTTGAATTTCATAAAAGTTCAGACGACTTCATTTAAAAAAGACAAAAGCCGGGCGAGAAAATCCGTTTTTCCTCGCCCGGCTTTTTCGTAGCATACAAAATCATTCAAACCCATGCAATAAAGAAAGCGGGAATGCCAACTGTTTCGCAACAGTTTGGCATTCCCGCAGTGTGATGCTGACGCTGTAAATACGTAGAGATTAACCTAAGTATTTCGTCAGAATGTTGATGTTGTCTGCTTCGCGAAGGCGGCGCAAGGCGCGTTCCTTAATTTGGCGTACACGTTCGCGAGTCAGGTTGAGTGTATTAGCCACCTCTTCGGCAGTCATTTCGTTGCGTCCGATACCGAAAAGCATTTTCAGTACCTGGCGTTCACGGTCAGAGAGCGTGGTCAGTGCGGCATCGAGGTCGGAGGCAAGCGATTCCTTTTCCATTTGGTTGTCGGTACCGGGAGCGCCATCGTCAGTCATGATATCAATCAGACAGTTCGAATCGTCGTCCTGGAAAGGAGCATCAACGCTCACCTTCTTACCGTTCGTTCCGAGTGCTTCCTGTACCTTAGCCACATCCGTTTCGAGCAAGTCAGCCAATTCAGCAACCGAAGGTCTGCGTTCAAACTCCTGTTCGAAGTTGACGATAGCCTTGGTCAGTTTGCTCTGGAAACCTACTTGGTTTAGCGGCATACGAACGATACGGCTCTGCTCTGAAATGGCTTGCAGAATGCTTTGACGAATCCACCAAACGGCATAGGAAATAAATTTGAATCCTCGCGTTTCGTCGAATTTCTGCGCAGCCTTAATCAGGCCGAGGTTACCCTCGTCAATGAGGTCGTTGAGCGTAAGTCCTTGGTTCTGGTATTGTTTGGCCACACTGACTACGAAACGCAGGTTGGCGCGTGTCAGACGGTCAAGCGCTTCCTGGTCGCCCTTATGAATACGCTGTGCCAATTCTACTTCTTCGTCCGTTGAAATGAGGTCTTCACGGCCGATTTCCACCAAATACTTGTCCAACGCCGCACTTGAGCGGTTGGTAATACATTTGTTTATTTTTAGTTGTCGCATATCCTAAAATACATAACCGCACGCACATACGAATGCATGCACGCACGTCCTTTCATTAAAGGTTTTTTTGTGTAAAAGGCAAGCAAAAATGCTGCCAAAGCGCAAAATCAGCATGGATTTTTCTTCTTTTTACGCCTTAGATATTGCAAAATTACGAAGAAATGAAATGTCGTGCCACTTTTTTAATAATTATTAAGCAGAAACATACTTATATTGCGTGATTTCTGCGTAAGTTTGCCCCAAATTGCAGTTTTATGCAGTTGCGCGACTTTGAAAAGTCTGTTTTTTCTTCTTTCCGATGCTTTTCAACGTCCGATGTTCTGTCATTATTTCCTGTTATTCCTTTCACACGCTGTGCCAGGCAGTCATTTTGTCAATTATTACCCATTTAAATAACGAAAAATGCGCCACTGAATAACTTTGTGTCGAAACAAAGTATGCAGTGGCGCATTTTTGCCTGCGAGGGTGCGCTGTGCAGAACAGCAGCACTCAAAAATCTTAACAGTATGGGTATTTAAGGATACCCCGGTTTTCCTGGTTATTTTTTACTTGATGAGGTCGAGGGTATCGCTGGCAATGAGCAATTCCTCGTCGGTGGGAACAACCACAACCTTAACCTTGCTGGCAGGGGTAGAAATGATTTCTTCCTCGCCGCAGTTTTTGCGGTTCTTTTCCTCGTCGAGTTCGATGCCCATGAATTCAAGACCGTGAACAGCACCGCGACGCACATCCCACTGATGTTCGCCGACACCGGCCGTGAACACCACGATGTCTACACCGCCCATAGCAGCTGCGTAGGCACCCACATACTTTTTGATGCGGTAGTCGTACATTTCCATAGCGAGTTTGGCGTGTTCGTCACCAGCTTCAATGCCGGCTTCAACCTCGCGGATGTCGCTTGAAATGCCTGAGATACCGAGCACACCGCTCTTCTTGTTGAGCAGGTCGCTCATTTCGTCGGGGGTAAGACCTTCCTTCTTCATGATGCTGAGCACAGCTGAGGGGTCAATGTCACCCGAACGGGTACCCATCATCAAGCCTTCGAGCGGAGTCAAGCCCATTGACGTGTCGACGCACTGTCCGAACTTAACGGCAGAAACTGAAGCACCATTACCGATGTGGCAAGTTACGATACGTACTTCTTCGGGTTTAACGCCGAGGAGTTCGCATACACGAGCCGTTACGAAGCGGTGGCTCGTTCCGTGAGCACCCCAACGACGGATGTTGTTCTGTTCGTAATATTTATAAGGAACGGCATACATATAAGCCTTGGCAGGCATGGTCTGGTGGAAAGCCGTGTCGAACACGAACACCTGAGGCAGGTTGGGCAACATTTTCTTTACAGCCACATAGCCTTTGAGGTGTGCTTCGCTATGAAGCGGAGCGAGTTCCATATATTGCTTCCACTCTTCGAGCATCTGGTCGGTTACAATCTGGCTCTTCGTGAAGCGACCACCGGCCACGATACGATGACCTGCTGCGCTGATTTCGTCGAGGCTCTTGATTGCTCCGTACTCAGGATTGAGCAGGGTGTCGAACATGAGTTTGATACCCTCGGTGTGAGTGGGGCAAGCTGATTCGATGATTTTGGTTTCACCGTTGATTTTTGTTTTCAAGAACGAGCCCTCGAGGCCGATTTTTTCAATGCCGCCGGCAGCAAGTACGCTCTTGTCGTCCATTTCGTAGAGTTTGTACTTGATGGAAGAGCTTCCGCAATTGATAACGAGAATTTTCATTGTGTGAATATCGTATGTTAGATTCCGTAAATTGTTGTCGATACAAACGGATAGACACATATTCGAGAAACTGAAAAAAACGAGTTAGGCAGTTTGACAGGCTGTGTATCCGTTAAGTTAGCTTACTGCAAAGGTAGCCATTTATTTTGAGCCAAGTGCATAACGTGGCTTTTTTTATACGAAATGTGATTTTAAGTAGGTGCTCAAAATCATGCCTCCGTCACGATTTGTATGGCTAATGCTCTAAGCCTCACAGTATCCTTTGCCGCAAATGTTAAACAGCACACTATTTGATTGTTGAATTTATATTAAAATTAGTGAGCTGTTTTCCTTACTCCATGCCGTTGTTTGAACAGTGCGCTGAGCTATCGTCAAAAATTACGCAGCGATTGTTGAAATTAGTTCCGAGCTTGTTGAAATTAGTTCCGAGCTTGTTTGAATTAGTTCCGAGCTTGTTTTACGAATCTCGGAATTAGTTTTACGAATCTTGGAACTGCTGATAATCAGCGCGTTCTGAAAAACGCCAAAATAGGTTCCATTCACGCTAATTCCGCCTTGAAAGTGAAGAACAAAGCGAGTTTTCCATTTTTGCGTTTATTGACCTATTTGTTAAATTCGCCTTGCGCGCCATAAGCCGCGAAATGCTGTCCAATCCAACGTGATAGGAGGTTATACTTTGAGAAATAAGCGGAAGCATAATGTCGAAAATTACGATTGCCATTTACAATACCCATCACCCACACGATTCGTGACAGAGCCTTTTGAATAAGCCCGTACAAAATAGATTTCTTCCTTTATCAGTAGGCTGAAACGCCGATTTAAACTAACTTTGCTGTCGAGAAAATATAGAAGTCGTCTAAACTTTTTCTCAGAAGATTGAATTTCATAAAAGTTCAGACGACTTCATAAAAAAAAAGGACCATCATGGCCCTTTAACCCAAATATATACTTTATGACTATTGCTGAAATCATCGCCAAAGCATTGGGACTGCGTCTCAAGCAGGTGGCCAATACCATAGAATTACTCCAAACCGGAGCTACCATCCCCTTTATCAGCCGTTACCGCAAAGAAGCAACGGGCGGACTGAACGAGGTGCAGGTGACAGAAGTGAAGGAACAAAACGATAAACTCGAAGAACTGGTTCACCGACGCGAATATGTGCTCAAAACAATCGAAGAACAGGGTAAACTGACCGACGAACTGCGCAATCGCATCGAGCAATGCTGGGATGCCACGCAGCTCGAGGACCTGTACCTCCCCTTCAAGCCCAAGCGCAGAACCAGGGCAGAAGTGGCACGCAAAAAGGGATTGGAACCCCTTGCCAACCTGCTGCTGCTGAACCCCATGGCACAACCCGAAAAACAAGCCGAGCGCTTTGTGACTGAGGAAGTGGAAAACGTAGATGCAGCATTGCAAGGCGCACGCGATATTTTGGCCGAACGCTTTAACGAAGACGAACGCACCCGACAAACGGTGCGCCGCTCGTTCGAGATTTCGGGCGTAATCCACTCCAAAGTGGTAAAGGGCAAAGAGGCAGAGGCTGTGAAATTCCGCGACTATTTTGATTGGAGCGAACCTTTGCGCCGCTGCACATCGCACCGCCTGCTGGCCATGCGTCGCGGCGAGGCCGAGGGCTTTTTGCGCGTGAGTATCAGTCCGGCCGACGAGGACGACTGTCTGCGCCGCATGGAGCGTCCCTTTGTCAAAACCGGCACCCCGGCTGCACCGCAGGTTGAAATGGCGCTGGCCGATGCCTACAAGCGACTGCTTAAACCGAGCATCGAAACAGAATTTGCCGCAGCTGGCAAACTGAAGGCCGACGACGAGGCCATCCGCGTGTTTGCCGAAAATCTCAAGCAATTATTGCTTTCGCCTCCTCTAGGTCAAAAGCGCATCATGGGCATTGACCCGGGTTTCCGTACGGGTTGCAAGGTTGTTTGTCTGGACGCGCAAGGCAATTTGCTGCACAACGAAACCATTTATCCCCACCAACCCAAAAATGAATATGCACGCTCGGGCTTGAAGGTTTCGAACATGGTCAGCGACTATGGCATCGAAGCCATAGCCATTGGTAATGGTACGGCAGGACGCGAAACTGAGGAGTTGGTGCAGTCGCTTCATCTCGAAGGAGTTGAGGTGTTCCTGGTCAGCGAAGATGGAGCTTCAGTTTATTCAGCGTCGAAATTAGCCCGCGAGGAATTCCCCGACTACGACGTAACGGTGCGCGGTGCCGTGAGTATTGGCCGTCGGTTGGCCGACCCGCTGGCCGAATTGGTAAAAATTGACCCGAAGGCCATCGGGGTAGGGCAGTATCAGCACGATGTAGATCAGGGCGCACTGAAAAAGTCGCTCGACCTGACAGTTGAGAGTTGTGTGAACACGGTAGGCGTAAACCTCAACACCGCTTCGAAGCATTTGCTCACCTATGTTTCCGGACTGGGACCGGCGCTGGCACAGAACATCGTTGATTTCCGTTTGGCCAATGGCCCCTTTGCATCGCGCAAGGCTTTGCTCAAAGTGCCGCGTCTGGGAGCCAAGGCCTACGAACAGTGTGCAGGCTTTTTGCGCATACCGGGAGCTAAAAATCCGCTCGACAACACCGCGGTACACCCTGAACGCTACGAACTGGTGGAGCAAATGGCCAAGGATGCAGGCTGCGACATTGCCACACTCATTGCCTCGGCCGATACGCGCAAAAGCATCGACCTGAAAAAATACTGCACCGCAGAGGTGGGACTCCCCACACTCACCGACATCATGGACGAACTGGCTAAACCCGGACGCGATCCGCGCGGCACCATCAAGGTGTTCAGCTTTGCCGAAAACCTGCACACCATTGACGACCTACAGGAAGGCATGGAAGTGCCGGGCGTCATTACGAACATCACGAAGTTTGGCGCGTTTGTCGACATGGGAATCAAGGTGAAAGGCCTGATACACGTTTCGAAAATGGCGAACCGCTTTGTCAAAGATCCGGCCGAGGTCGTACACATTCAGCAGCAGGTTATGGTGCGTGTGCTTGAAATCGACCATGAACGCGGACGTGTGGCTTTACAACTCATTGACCAACCCTAAGCAACTTCTTGAAACATGACCGACGAATACTATATGCGCAAGGCGCTCGAACAGGCGCAACTGGCTTTCGACAGCGACGAGGTGCCGGTCGGTGCAGTGGTGGTATGCCGTGACCGCATCATTGCCCGGGCACACAACCTGACCGAAACGCTCAACGATGTAACGGCGCATGCCGAAATGCAGGCCATCACGGCTGCAGCCAATGCGCTGAACGGCAAATACTTAGATGTGTGTACGCTTTACGTCACAGTGGAGCCTTGCATCATGTGTGCAGGGGCCATCGGTTGGTCGCAGCTCGGCCGTGTGGTCTACGGTGCAGCCGACCCGAAGCGGGGTTATGCGGCTTTTGCGCCCCATGCCCTGCACCCTAAAACAGAGGTGGTACACGGGGTTCTCGAAGCAGAATGTGCCCAACTCATGAAGGACTTTTTCAAACGCAAACGCTGATGGCTGCGCACAACGAATTGGGCGCGCAGGGCGAATATGAGGCCTTGCTTTATCTGACAAAGCAGGGCTACACGCTGCTGGCGCATAACTGGCGCGTAGGTCACCTTGAACTTGATATCGTGGCAGAACAATGGGGCGAAATCGTGTTTGTCGAGGTGAAAACGCGCAGCAGCGAGGACTTTGCACCGGCCGCCGAGGCCGTGACGCTTTACAAAAAGCGAAACCTCATTGCGGCAGCGCGGGCGTACCTTGCCCGCAACGGTTTGCTGGAACGCCCCTATCGCTACGATATCATCACCGTGGTGGGCAAAGCGCAACCTTTCAAACTGACGCACTTGCGCAATGCCTACACCGAAGAGGGTGTTTATCTGGAACACAGCGGACGCAAGGGTAAAGCGGAATTTCAGGTATAAAAAAAATGCGCTGCAATCTATGTTGGCGCATTTTTTTTGAATTTCCGGCTACCACTTTTTGAACTACCGGCTACCACTTTTTGAACTACCGGTTACCACTGTTCTTCCGTAAACGTATTATTTAATTTCTTTATGATGAACATTGAAAAAATTCGCGAAATCTGTTTGGCCAAACCTTTGGTAACAGAGGATACGCCTTTCGGCCCCGAATTTGTGGCTTTTCGCTTTTTCGACAAAATATTCTGTTGCATCGACCTCGAACGGCCGCATCTCGTCACCATGAAATGCGACCCCGACCGCGCTGTATCCCTGCGCGATGCGTATCCGGAAATTATGGGGGCATGGCATTGGAACAAACGAATGTGGAACGATGTACGGCTCGACGGTCAGGTGCCCGACGCGCTCATTGTCGACCTCATTGATCATGCCTACGACGAGGTTCGAAAAAAATTGCCGAAAAAAACGCTCTATCACTTTCCCGACTTGCCCCAAGGCTGGACGCATACGCATTTGCCCGAGGTGGACTCCACGATGAACGTGGTACGCGCCTATCCGCCCTTGCCCGACACTTCGGCTGAGGCCGGGCCAACGGTGGAACCCACGCGCTTCGAACTGCTCACGGCCGATTTCCAAACAGCCGGACGCGGACAGCGCGGTTCGCATTGGGAGGCCGACGACCGCCAAAACCTGTTGCTCAGTTTCCGCTTCTGCCCCTCGCCGCTCATTAAGCCGTGCCACCATTTTATGTTGTCAGAGTGTTTGGCACTCGCTGTGGCCAAGGCCCTGAAACAATATGGAGGCAACGACATCCGCATCAAGTGGCCCAACGACATTTACTATAAGGACCAGAAAATTGCCGGTATGTTGCTCGAACACGATCTATGCCAAAAGCGCATTACGCAAACCCTTGTCGGTGTGGGCATCAACGTCAATCAGCGTCAATTCGTGAGTGATGCACCGAATCCCGTTTCGCTTTATCAGATTTTGGGCAAGGAGGTAGACCGTGCCGCCATTCTGCGCAATGTGCTGACCTATTTCACCCGCGCATACACCTCGCTTTATGAGGGATTTGCCGACTTCGTCGAACGCGATTACCACAAACTGCTTTATCGCCGCAACGGTTTCTACACCTTTGCCGATGCCAACGGTACGTTCCGCGCATGTATCGTACAGGTTCACCGCGACGGACTCCTCGAACTCAAGGACGAAGGTGGTCACTTTCGCACTTACGCTTTCAAGGAAGTTTCGTTTGTGCTCTAAGCCTGTTTTCACTCCATATATATAATGAATCGTCAAATACTCAACATCACCCTGCCGAGCATTGTGTCGAACATCACCGTGCCGCTCCTTGCCCTGGTCGACACCACGATTGTGGGGCACTTGGGCGCAGCATCTTATTTGGGCGGCATAGCCGTGGGCGGTATGCTGTTCAACATGGCCTACTGGCTGTTCGGCTTTCTGCGCATGGGCACCGGCGGAATGACGGCGCAAGCTTACGGTGCAGGCCGTACAGCCGAAACCCTAGCCATTTTGTTTCGTTCGCTTCTTGTTGCGCTCACCTTGGGGCTGTCACTTATTCTGCTGCAACACGTCCTGGTTAACGTGGCTTTTCAATGGATAAACGCCACCCCCGAAGTAGAAAACCACGCTCGCACTTACTTTGCCTGCCTCATTTGGGGAGCCCCCGCAGTTTTGGCCCAATACAGTTTGCTGGGCTGGTTTCTCGGTATGCAAAATGCACGTTTCCCCATGTATGTGGCCATTGTGCAGAATGTAGTAAACATTGCCACCAGTCTGCTCTTCGTAATGGGTTTCGGTTGGAAAATCGAGGGAGTCGCTATAGGTACCCTAATTGCGCAATACGCCGGTATGGGGCTGTCCGTTCTGCTATGGTTCAAGCAGTACTACCAGCCACAAGCATGCCACACGGCTTCCCGTTTGGTCATGAATGCAATGGCCTTCCGCCGCTTTTTCAGCGTTAACCGCGACATTTTTCTGCGCACACTCTGTCTTATTGCCGTAAGCACTTACTTCACCTCAGCCGGTGCAGCCCGTGGCGACCTCGTCTTAGCCGCCAATACCCTGCTCATGCAATTTTTTATACTGTTCTCCTACGTCATGGACGGTTTTGCCTACGCAGGTGAAGCCTTGGGCGGATGTTATTACGGAGCCCGAAGCCGTACGCGCTTTTCCCTGCTCACCCGTCGTTTGTTTCAGTGGGGGCTGGTGCTGGCCGGACTGTTTACCGCAGCGTATGCTTTGGGCGGCGAACTCCTTGTTGCCCTGCTCACAAACGATGCGGCAGTACGCACCACGGCTGCCGACTATCTGCCCTATGCTGTAGCCATTCCGCTAATCAGTTTTCCGGCTTTCCTATTCGACGGCCTCTTTATCGGCACCACATCAACGCGCCAAATGCTGCTGAGCATGGCTTTTGCCGCCGGTGCTTACTTCGCCATTTTGGCCATGTTTCCGGCAAGTAACCCTGTGCTTTGGACGGCTTTTCTGGTGTACTTAGGCAGTCGAGGCGCAGTGCAAGGGCTGCTATATCCTCGCATTTTTAAGTAAATGACGGCCGATTGGTGAAATTCTCAGATTCACTTCCTATTGTAAAAAAATAATTTCCTACATTTGTAACATGGCTGTCTGTGCGGCACCTTGCCAAACACACCCTGCAGCCTCATTAACCAATCATCAGTCAGTAATCATCAAACTCTAACAAATACTTATGGCAAAATTTAAGCGCATTCTGCTGAAGCTCAGTGGCGAGAGCCTGATGGGCGAACAAGGTTACGGTATCGACGTAAAACGCCTCAACGAATATGCCCTGCAAATTCAGGAAGCTCTGAACATGGGCATTCAAATCAGCATCGTCATTGGCGGTGGAAACATTTTCCGTGGCCTGAGCGGTGCTGGTAAAGGTTTTGACCGTGTCAAGGGCGACCAAATGGGTATGTGTGCCACGGTTATCAACTCTTTGGCTCTGAGTTCAGCTTTGGGTGCCATTGGCGTAAAGAGTCGCGTGCTCACAGCCATCCGCATGGAACCCATCGGCGAGTTCTACAGCAAATGGAAAGCTATCGAAGCCATGGAACGCGGCGAAGTGGCCATCATTAGCTGCGGAACGGGTAGTCCCTATTTCACCACCGACACCGGCTCATCATTGCGCGGCATCGAAATCGAAGCCGACGTTATGCTCAAGGGAACGCGCGTGGATGGCGTTTACACCGCCGACCCCGAAAAGGACCCCACGGCTACGAAGTTCGACGACATCACCTACGATGAAGTGCTCTCGCGCGGCTTGAAAGTGATGGACATCACCGCCACAGCCATGTGTCGCGAAAACGGACTCCCCATCTATGTGTTCAACATGGATGTAGTGGGCAACCTGAAAAAGGTGCTGAGCGGCGAAAACATCGGCACCTTCGTTCACGCCTAAGCCTTCGCACTTTTCATAACCTTAAAAAACGGTCGTACAGAATGTCAGCCATCGCTGCCTTCTGTACGACCGTTTTCGTTTACACAAATCCTTCCAAATGCCTTTTTTCGGGTAGCAGAAGGGGGCTGTCAACCTGCTTTGCTTCCCAATTAGCAGTTCATCAAGTGTTTACTGAGGAACGCCTCCATGGCGCGGTAAAAGTCGAAGCGGTTTTCCTGATTGTGGAAGCCGTGGCCCTCGTTGTCCTTTACCATGTACTCCACCTCAACCCCTCTTTGTCGCAAAGCTTCAACCATTTGGTCGCTTTCGGCCTTGTTCACACGCGGGTCGTTCGCCCCCTGCGCAATAAACAGCGGCGCACAAATGCGGTCAGCGTTCAAAGCCGGCGAAGTAGCAGTGAGCTGTTCGCGGTCCGTTTCAGGGTTGCCCACCTGCTCGTACATCATTTCGAGCATCGGACGCCAGTAGGGTGGAATGGTGTTCATGAACGTAAACAAGTTGCTCACGCCCACATAGTCAATACCGCAAGCATACAGATTAGGTGTAAAGGTAAGTCCCGCCAGCACCGCATAGCCACCGTAGCTACCACCGTAAATAGCCACACGCTTCGGGTCGGCAATACCCTGGTCAATGAGCCAATTCACACCGTCGGTAATGTCGTCCTGCATCTTCAGTCCCCACTGCTTGTAGCTCGCTTCAAGGAAACGGCGTCCGTAGCCCGTCGACCCACGGAAGTTCATTTGGAACACCGCATAGCCCCGGTTACAAAGGAACTGCACTTCCGACGAAAAACCCCACGTATCGCGGCTCCACGGTCCACCATGCGGATTGATGATAACCGGCAGGTGATGCGCCGTTTCAGGCGTCAGTCCGTCCGGCAACGACAAGTAAGCCTCGATGTGCAGTCCGTCGCGCGAGGTGTAGCTCACCGGGTGCATGCTGCACATATCCTCTTCGTGAATCCACGGAGCCAAATCAGCAATATGTTCCACCGTATCGTTTTGAGCATCGTAGAACCAGTAGGCACCCCGAGTGCGGTCGCCGCCCACATAAATCAAGTAAAAGTTCTCCTCCTTGTCCGTGTCAGCCACCCCGAAACGCTTGTCGGGAAAGTGCGCTTTGATTCTTTCGCGCAGCGCCTTCTCCTCCTCGTCAAAGTAGTGACGAATGGGCTCCTTGTGGCCCGTGCAGTACACACTCAGCAACTTTTTGCGTTTACGCGAATAGCTGATGCTGGCAATGTCATAATCCTCGTTTTCGTAGAGCAGTTCCAGTTCCTCGCAAGTCGCCGGATTCATGCGCACCAGCACCGTTTTGTCGCGATTCAGGTTCGTTGCAGCATACACCTCGCGGTTATCGGGCGTAAACTCCATAAAGCCCACCAGGTCGCGGAAGTTCGTAGTAAGTACAGCGCGGAAAGGTTCATCCTCGCTGTCGCGATACAGAATTTGCGTGTTCACCCCATCCACGATGGCAGTAGCCACACGCAGTGCACCGTTGTGGTCGGTCATCCATCCCTGGATATTGCCCGGATTTTCAGCCAGCAGCGTCAGTTCTCCGGTTTCAAGGTTCAGACGGTAGGGGTCGAACACTTCAGGGTTACGCTGATTCATGCCAATCAGCACAAAGCCCGGCTGTTCCTCGAGGTCGTCGATGATGGATGAACGTACCCCCGGAAAAGCCGTATAGGCACGTAAGTCTGAGCCATCGTGGCGCACGCCGTAGAGCTGGTAGTTTTCGTCGCCCGCCGTGTCTTTCATAAACAGCAGACGCTCATTGTCGGCCCACATGTAGCCCGCCACGCTGCGTTCGGTTTCGGAGGTGATGCGTACGGACTCGGAATCGGGCTGACCCACCCGACGCACAAACACGTTGAGGCGGTCGTTCCACGGAGCCATATACGAAATTTGGCGTCCATCCGGCGATAACTGGTAGGCTGTTCGTTCTGAGTTTCTAAAAAAATCCTCTAAGGGAAGTCGTTTCATGCTATATATTTTTAGTAATTTTGCAGTTAAGGCAAAGTCGCATCCAATTGCGGCTTTCGTCCGGCTACAACAGGTACAGAAATGGGTAAGACCGTAACCGTGTTTCGCCGTTGAAACACAAAGGTACGTCTTTTTTCATGATTACTGCATGGCGCAAAGCCACATTTTCGAACCCTGTGTAAGTGTTTTCTTTTTTTGAAATTTCAACTCAAATCATATCACGCTATGGCAATCGTATCCCCTTCGCTTTTATCGGCCGATTTCGGTAATTTGCAACGCGACTTAGAAATGCTCAACAACAGCCAGGCCGACTGGTATCACCTCGACGTAATGGACGGAGAATTTGTGCCCAACATTTCGTTCGGTTTTCCCGTCATGCAGGCCATGGCACAGCACGCCACCAAGCCGCTCGATGTACACCTGATGATTGTTCGTCCCGAAAAGTTTATCAAGGAAGTCAAGGCCTTAGGCGCCAAGGTAATGAACGTACACTACGAAGCCTGCACTCACCTTCATCGCGTTGTGCAGCAAATCAAGGCCGAAGGCATGATGGCCGGTGTAACGCTCAATCCGCACACCCCCGTCAGCGTATTGGAAGAAATCATTGCCGACCTCGATTTGGTGATGCTCATGTCAGTCAATCCCGGTTTTGGCGGTCAGAAATTCATTGAACATTCCGTCGACAAAACCCGCCGCTTGCGCGAACTCATTGAACGCACGGGTTCAAAAGCCCTTATCGAAATTGATGGTGGTGTCAATCGCGAAACCGGTGCGCGCCTCGTTGAGGCCGGAGCCGATGTACTGGTAGCCGGTTCTGCCATTTTCAAGGCTCCCGATCCCAGTGCTGAAATCGACTTTATGAAAGCATTGTAAGCCACCTTTAGTGATAATCCAAAATTAGCTAATTTTGAAACCGATTTTAACTGAACAAGAACTGTTTTCTTTGCTGCAAATCATTCAGCAAAGCCGTAAAGTGGTGGTATGCGCGCACCGCGGACCCGATGGAGATGCGGTGGGCTCATCATTAGCCTGGGCCGAATACCTCATGTCGTTGGGCAAGCAGGTCAACGTAATCATGCCCAATCCCTATCCCGACTTTTTGCGTTGGTTGCCCAATTCCCACATCATACAGTATTACCTCCGCCATGAAGCCGCAGCCCAGACCGTGCTCAACGAAGCCGACCTCATTTTCTGTCTCGACTTCAACGGCTTGAACCGTTTGCAGGAAATGGGAGCCGCAGTTTCGCGTGCCAAGGCCGACCGCATCATCATCGACCATCATTTGAACCCCGACACTGCCATGGCCAAAATGGTGATATCGTATCCCGACAAAAGTTCAACGAGCGAACTCGTGTTCCGTTTGATTCACCAGTTGGGCGGTTTCGACAACATGACGCGTCAGTGCGCCACCTGCATTTACACCGGCATGATGACCGACACCGGCGGCTTTACGTACAATTCGAACGATCCCGAAATTTACGAAATCATTTCTTTGCTGCTGACCAAAGGCATTGACAAGGACAAGATTTACCGCAATGTATTCAATGTCTATTCTGTCGACCGCATCCGCCTCATGGGCTACATCATGTACGAAAAGTTGCAGTTTCATGCCGGCAACCGGGCATCTATCTTTACGTTGACGCGCGAAGAAATGAAGCGTTTCAACTTTATTCGCGGCGATGCCGAAGGATTGGTCAATATGCCCTTGCAAGTAAAAGGAATGCGCTTGAGCATTTCGCTGCGCGAAGACACAGAGCGCGATGTGGTGCGTGTGTCGTTGCGTTCAGTCGACGATTTTCCGTGTAACAAAATGGCCGAACAGTTTTTCAATGGCGGCGGCCACCTGAATGCCTCAGGCGGCGAATTGCCCTTCCCCCTTGACGAAGCCGTGCGCACGGCCGAACGCGCCATTGCTGCTTTTGCCGACCAACTTTAATGGCACCCGAACGCTTTCATGCGCAGCATGGCCCGCGAGTCAGTGCGTGCTGTTGAGCGCACCTAAAAATCCCCTGTATCCGTTTTCTGCAATGCCCCAAGGGCTGGCAGTAAAATGGTACAGGGGATTTTTGCTACTGAGCCATAAAGGGTGGTTTTCCTAATTTTAAGCTCTTGAATTAGGAAAACCACCCTTCTTTATATAGGTTGTAATTATTTACTCATCTTTCGGTTTGAACAAATCAGCAAACAAGCGCAAACTGTCGGGGTGTTCAACGGCAAAGGTATCGATGTGGCGCATACGCTTCTGTTCCAGAATTTCGTCTACGGCAATCAGGATACCCGTCTCCTCCACCTCGCCAAATTCATGGTTCACCGCAGTGCCAAACATACGCATAGTCGGGCTCAGCCCCATGTAAGCATTGACGAGCGGCGGAATGTTATAGCCTCGTTTACGCACCTCCGTGTTCAGAATGCGATAGTCCGACTTGAAGTCATCGTACACAAAAAGCTGTTCGAGTTCGTCAATGGGCGTATCAATTTTCAGCGGTGTGATGGGCCTAACGAGGTTGTCGCGGTCGCCAAAGTGTTTGTTGAGGAAAAACAGAATCATGTCGCGCGCCTGTCGGTTGAACGACGGATACATCGTCATTTTTCCGAAGAAATACTTCAGGTTCGGAATCACCACAGTCAGAGCTCCGAGTCCGTCCCACAGGTTGTCGAGTGCAAAGATGCCCTTGCTCATGGCGCGCGTACTTTGGTATTCGAGCGTTACGAACGACCGCCCCAGTTCAACGGTATCAGCCATGTAGGTCGACAAGAATTTGTCCGAGAAGTGAAACATGTGGCTTGTAGCCAACAGCGGTTGTCCGTTCTCGTCGTAGGAAATTTCCTTACCCGGCAGGAAGCGGTATCCCCCCAGGATGCGTTCTTCCTCAGGGTCCCACACGATGAGTTGGTAGTAAGGATGCTCGCAGGTGTCGAATTCGTCCCAGTCGAGTTCCAATCCCGTACCCCCTCCGGCAGCCCGGAAAGCAATTTCGCGCAGACGGCCTATTTCGCGCATCACGTTGGGCGCCTGGTGATAAGTAATGATGTAAATTTCGTTGCCCGCTTTGTTCGTCGACCGCAATCGGCGTTCCGGTGTCAGTTCAGCTTTTAAGAGTTCTTTGTCGACGGGCGATATAATTGGTTGCATAATTACCTATTTTAATCTATAAACTTCATCTTCCACCCATTTGGCCCATTCGGCAGGCTTTTTGCTATGGTCGAAAGTTTGCCAGGGAATAGGTTTCCCGATTTTTACCTGAAATGTTTTGTGTCGGTGTTTGAATGTTTCGTCAGCCAGAAACAGCATGGCGATGTTGAACTTGAGTCCGAGTCGTTTCCCGAAGGAAGCCCAACGGTAAAAGCGGTCGGAGTTGCATCCGTCAAAATAAATTGGCACCACATCGCGTTGCGTTTCGATGCTCTTGGTAATGAAGGTTTTGTTCCACGGCAAATCGTGTACCACTCCCTTTTCCCGTCGTGAGCAAAGTCCGGCCGGAAACATGATGATGTGGTTGTCGCTGCCGAAAGCCGCTTCAACCAGTCGCGGAAAGTCGCGGCTTTGTTTGCCGGTTTTGTTAATCGGCACACAGAGTGGTGCAAGGCCGTGCAGATTCATCAGCAAGTCGTTCACCAGGTAGCGTATGCGTCCGTCGTAGCGATGACCTAAGATTTGCCCTATGGCAATACCGTCAGGTCCGCCCAGCGGATGGTTGCTGACAAAGGTAAAGCGCCGGCCGTCCGCGTCGTCGGGCAGGTTTTCGGTACCGCTCACCTCCAGGCTGACGTCGAGAAATTTCATGACAGCATCAAGCCAGGGTACCCCCTGCATATCGCCCACGTCCGTCAGAAATTCGTTAATTTCGTCCTGATGGGCAATGCCTTTCAGCCAGTTGCGCACAAATCCCGGAACGAATTTAGCCTTACTTCCGGCCTTCGAACGCAATATTTCGTCAATGTCTATTTTGAAAATGCGGTTGTTCACTATTCAGAAATGTGTATGTTTATTTTTTTCAAGCAAGGGTGGGGCTGCAAGGGGTAAGCATTGGGCAAACCGTTTTTGCAACCAGGTACTTTGCCATATAATATGACCAGTAAAGCCTCCCGTACTCAGCAAAGACAGCTTCAAACCAAGCCTCTTTGCAAAGGCAAAAGTACAAATAAATTTTGCCTTTGCGCAATTTATCCAAAAAAGTTTCCTACTTTTGCCTGACTACCGGCACACTTAGTGTGCTATTTGTTGATAAAATCTTAACAGCTTTACAAAATTGTAAAGAAAAAACTATTGCTTATCATTCATGCATACGCTCGTACTCGTTACCACTGAATTTGCTGCTGCCGCGCACCTCATGATGAGTTTGGTGCTGTTTTATCTGGCTCGTCGCAGCGTGCAGTTTCTTTCGCAAGCATGGATTATGCTGCTCATTTGCCTCATGTACTGTTTGGCTCTGTTCTATGTAGCCACCACCGAAAGCATACCCTCGTTAGGCATTCTGCATCCCATTTTGCTTATTTACTTACTGGTCTGTTCCTATTTGCAAAGCATTTACCCCTTGGGCTTATGTTTGCCCGGCTATTTGCAGTGGGGGCGCATGTGGGCCTACGCCACTCCGGCCCTGGTGCTCATCTTTATTTATTGTATAGGTGCTGCCGCCGGCAGTAATTTGGCCACTGTCTATAGTGCCGAGGACTTTGTCACCTACTTCCTGTCGGGCGATGTGTTCCTGCGCCTGCTCTGTCTGCTCCTTTCCGGCTACTACATAGTCAACATTTTCCGCCTGCCCCATCGCCTGGCACGTCGAATGGAAATACCCAGCGACCTCATAGCCTACGGTTCAGCCTTAGGTTTGGTGTGCGTACTGTTTGTGGTAGTCACCGTGCGCTTCAGTTTGGTACTCCTCACGGTCTACATGCTCCTGTTCACGCTCGTCAATATGTTCCTGTTCTTCCGCATTCTGCGTCCCACGGTCAATAGCATATCCTACCCTGATTTCCGACAGGTCGAAACTCCCCCCACGAAGGAAGAAATCACCCAGTCTGAAGCTGCCGACTTTAATGAAGCTAACCTTCACCGCTTCGAAGTGATGGAATACATCATGCAGCACGAACGACCTTACACCGACGACACCTTCAACCGCGAACGCCTTTGCCGTTTGGCCGGATTTAACCGCCACGTTGCCTTGCAGAGTCTGCGCTCGCAGGGCTACAACGACATTCACGAATACATTTCGCGCTACCGCGTGGCCGAATTGCGCCGCCTCATCGAAATGGGCAAAGTCACCGACATCAAACAAGTCACCATGGTCGGTTTCCGTTCGCCCCGTACCGCAGTAGTGGGTTTCGAACGCTACGAAAACCTTGACCTCGCCACCTTCCTCGAAAGTCATGTAAAGCCCGATGCCAAACGTACGCGCGAAGCGGTGCGCAACGATGTATAACCTGCTTAACACCTTCTTACCCGAATCTTTTCACCCCGATAATCTTTACCTATCAATGAAACTTACCCCCCCCTATGAAAAATCTTACTCTGATTTTGTGGCTCTTTTTGGTCTGGGTGCAAGCACTGCCGCTGCATGCCCAAAATGAGAATAACCAGCATTACTATTACATTCATGGCCAGGTGTTCAACCCCGTTACGCGTGAGCGTTTACAGCATGTGTTTGCCGAACTCCTGACCACCGACAGCGTAGTAGTCGACACAATGACCACTACTGAAAAGTCGCAAGTCAATGGCCAGCGTGGCCCCTGGATGTTCGACATAGCCAAACATCCCGAACAACCCTACATTGTGCGCCTCAGCAAAGAAGGGTATCAAACGGTGTGCATCCATGTGCCCAAGCAGCCGGTAAAGGCTCAAAAGTCGACGTTTGAGGTTATCACCATCAAGCACGCTTTCATGAAACGCGCTCCTCGCAAGTATCAGCTGGGGCAAGCCACCGTCACAGCCAGCAAAGTGGTGTTCTATCAAAAAGGCGACACGGTGGTTTACAATGCCGACGCCCTGGCTCTGTCCGAAGGGTCGATGCTAGACGCCATCATCCGTCAGTTGCCCGGTGTCGAAATGCGCGAAGGCGGCGAAATTTACGTCAACGGACGCTACGTCGAACAGTTGCTGCTCAACGGCAAGGACTTTTTCGACAAAGACCGCCAACTCATGCTCGACAACCTGCCCTCGTACATGGTGAAGAACGTGAAAGTGTATGAGAAGGAAAGCGATCTCAACAAATTTACCGGCTTTAAGGTTGATGAAAAGAAGCTGGTCATGGACGTGAACCTGAAGAAAGAGTACAACATAGGGTTCGTGCTCAATGCCGAGGCCGGATATGGCACCGAGAACCGCTACCTGGCGCGCCTCTTTGCCATGCGCTTTACGCCCCTTTCGCGGCTGACCATTGTGGGCAACATCAACAATGTGAACGATAGCCGGCGCCCCGGCCAAAACACCTCGTGGACACCCAATAAAATGCCCATCGGCACCAGCATTACCAAAATGGGTGGTTTCGATTACGACTACAACGATGAACTCTCGGGCATTTCGTTTAGCAGCGATTTTACAGGAACGCATACCACCCAGAATAATTATTCGGAGCAAAGCAATGAACTCTTCCTCGAAGGAAACAACACCTTCGGGCGCAGTTTGGCGCGTAGTCACGTCAGCAATACCCGCTTAGACACCCACCAACGCCTGAAATTTAAAAAAGGCAGTTTATATGCAGATTTGTGGTTTTATGGAGGCTATTTGCGCAACCGAAACCGCAGCCGCAGTGCCTCGGCCACTTTTAGCGACAATCCCGATAACTACCTCAACGGGCATGTGCTCGACACGCTCCAAGGCCCGGCATCGGGCAATTTCCTGCGCAAACTGGCCCTTAACCGCACGCTCAATGAAGCCAAGCGCCAGAGCCAGACGGGGCATGGCAATGTGGATTTCACGATGTTCTACAAACGTACGTTTTTGAGTACGGGTTTTGATTTCAACGTCAACGACGAAAAGTTTTTCGAACATTACGCCCTCGATTATCCCTCGTCGAACAAAGCATCCGACTATCAGAACCGCTACAACCGCAATCAGCCCTATTACAAACTCAACTACCGTTTGTCGTTGAGCCAATTTTTCCTGATTGGCCCAAACCTGCAAATCATTCCGTCGTATTCGCTCAATGCCAGTTGGCGCAATCAGCATTATGCCCAGCATCGCTTGGAACGCCTGGCAGGGTGGGGCGCAGGCAACGAACATCCGCTCGGTATGCTTCCCTCCGAAGCCGAGTGGCTTAAAAATGAAACCTACGATCAGGTAAATTCCTACATCACCGAACTCAAACCCATCGACCAGACAGCGCAACTCCGCTTAGCGTATGAAAAGGCCGACAGCAACAATAACCGGTGGAATTTGTCGCTCAGCATACCGCTCAATATCAAAACCCAGCGTGTGTATCACAAGCGCCACACCTACGATGCCCACCGCACCATTCACAACGTGTACGCCACACCCACGTTCAACGCCTCGCGCAGGTGGGACAAGTCGCAAAAGGAATGGAACTACAGTTATAGCATGGGCGTTCGCACCCCCGATTTCCTGACCCACCTCATCGACCTGCCCAACGATGCCAATCCGCTATACGTCACCACGGGTAATCCCCATTTGAAGTCCGAAATCAGCCATGTGCTCAACACCTCGCTCAAATGGTCGAACAGCGAAAAGCAACGCTCCTACTTCCTGTCGCTCGGTATTACGTTCAACACCAATGCCATTGCCCAAGGCATGACTTACGACCGCACCACCGGTGCCCGCTACTTCAAGCCGCAGAATGTCGACGGAAACTACCTTTCGCAAAACCATTTCCAGTTCAACCTACCCCTCGACCGCAAGCGGCGGCTCACGCTCGCCTCGCGACTCTTTTTTCAGTTGCAACACAGCGTCGACCTCATCACCAACACCGACCATGTCGGCAGCAACGAAGCCTTCAGCTCGCGCCCCACGCGCTCCACGGTCAATACCTACTGGACCACTGAAGCCCTCGAACTCAATTACCGTCTGGGCAATTTCAGTGTAGAGGCCAACGGTTATGTAGGTTATAACCGCTCGCAGTCCGACCGCATTGGCTTTGTGTCGCAGAACGTGTGGCAATACAGCTATGGGCTCACCGGCCAGGTGCAGCTCCCCGGCAAAATCGAGTTTTCAACCGATATAAAGATGTACGGACATCGCGGCTTTGCCGATGCCGCCGGCAATACCGACGATTTGGTGTGGAATGCCCGCTTGTCGCGCTATTTCCCCAAGGCCAACCTTTCGGTGATGCTCGACGGTTTCGACCTCCTTCGTCAACTTTCCAACCGCACCTTCATGATGAACTCACAAGGCCGCTTCGAAACCTACAACAACGCCTTGCCATCCTACTTCTTGGCACACATTGTTTACCGATTCAGCAAAAAGCCGAAGCAATAAGCCATTTTCCGTACAGTCTGCTGATTAGTCCTTCGAACAGCCAACCAACCACCGCTGTTCGAAGGACTTTTTTGGGTTGTTATAAAAACTATAGCAGCGGTGCATCACCGCTCAGTCTCACCAAATGCAAAATGTTAACTGGTTGTTTAGGCTATTTGTGAAAAAACAAAAATATTGCCGCTTTGTTTGGTTAGTTTTGTTCGCTGTGAATGACAGCGCATCCACCTGTTTGCAAAACGCATCGAACTATCGTTCAAATTTTCTCCACGATTGTTGAAATTAGTTCCGAGCCAGTTGAAATTAGTTCCGCGCTTGTTGAAATTAGTTCCGAGCTAGTTGAAATTAGTTCCGAGCTAGTTTTGAGAATCTCGGAATTATTGAAAACCATCACTTTCAAAAAATCACCAATCGTTTTTTCCCGAACGCCAGTTTCTGTCCCGCGTTCCAACGTACCAAATATTTTCTTCATTTACAGTTTTTGCACGACATCTACAAGCCTTTACGTTGTTTGTTAAAAACGAATCAAAGCCTTTCGCTCTTCTATGTGTACGATGTACTATGCGTATATTGCAGGTTAAATCCTCGAAAAAGTGGGGGAAAACAATTTAGAAAATTCAGTATCAACACCTACATATTATATAATCTTTATATTGTAAGTAGGTGTTCAAAATTATTTTTACATTTGAATGGCGTTAATGTGCCGTAGTTGTCTGTTCTGTGCTCAGGAGCATAGCGGACTATGTGACTGAGCGCAGGGCAAACAAAGTCAGTGCAAACCGAATGCAGAGCGATGAAAACTTGTTTTCAAGAGCTATGCTGAGGTGCAGCCTGATTTCACAACGTAAATGCGGTGCAAGAACGTGATTCAAAGTAAAAATACTTCGATAGAATTATATAAAATAATTTTGAACACCTACTTAATGGAGTACACTTGCCAATATTGAATTAAAAATTCTTTTCTTTCGAATAAAAGCCATATCTTTGCCACAAATTGTCAAGACAATATTCAGAATTATGTTGTTTACAGAAAAAATTAAAGATTTACGGTTGCATAGTCAACTACCACAAAGAAAGTTGGCGGCTGCATTAGATATAGACACGGCAACCTATTGCAAAATAGAAAAAGGCGAAAGAAAAGCTCGAAAAGAACAAGTTGAGCTATTGGCCTCCGTCTTTGAGATTGACAAGAAAGAGTTGTTGGCTCTTTGGTTAGCAGACAAAGTTACGGATCTTGTTTCCGACAATGGGCAAATTGCTCGTAATGCCCTCTCCTTAGCTGTAGAAAATTTAGAATACAAAGAACAAAATGATAAAGTCAAAAGCATATAAACTTCCAGAAGAAATTGAAGAGGCTATTGTTGCCGAAAGTCGTTCTTCATATGGTCTACATACATACGTCAGCTTGTTTAGCAGTGCTGGCGTGGGATGCTATGGCTTTAAGGAAGAGGGCTTTTACTGTGTCGCAACTGTAGAATTACTTGAAAAGCGTCTTAAAATACAATCCTATAACAACAAGTGTGTCTATAAGAGTGGGTATATTTGTGGAGACATGACAACACAGGAGACAAAAGATAGAGTCTTCGCTGAATTGGAAATGTGGAAAAAGGGCTTTCATGTTACCGATTTAGATGTACTTATTGCCACTCCTCCCTGTCAAGGTATGTCTGTTGCTAATCATAAGAAAAAGAAAGATGAGATAATAAGAAATTCCTTAGTTGTCGAGTCTATAAAAATGGTTCATCAGATAAAGCCAAAATTCTTTATCTTTGAGAATGTACGAGCATTTTTGACATCTGTATGCACTGATGTTGATGGCAATGCAAAAAGCATAAAAGAAGCGATAGAAATGAACCTTGGTGGATTATACAATATCCTGTATAAAGTTGTAAACTTTAAGGATTACGGAAATCCATCAAGCCGTACTCGTACACTTGTAATTGGAGTAAGAAAGGACATTAAGGAGATAACTCCATGTGATGTTTTCCCTGACAAACAACCAGAGAGAACACTTAGAGAAGTGATTGGGCATCTTCCATCTTTGAAGAAAATGGGAGAAATTTCTGAGAATGACATATATCATAATTTCAGAAAATACAATCCGAAAATGGAAGCATGGATTTCTGATATTAAAGAGGGACAATCAGCGTTTGACAATACAGACATTAATCGCATTCCGCATACGGTTAAAAATGGAGTTGTTGTATATAACGCCCAAAAGAATGGCGACAAGTACACTCGCCAATATTGGGATAAGGTTGCCCCATGCATACATACGCGGAATGATATCATGGCAAGTCAAAATACTGTTCATCCTGTAGATAATAGGGTGTTTAGTATTAGAGAAGTTATGCTTATGATGTCTGTGCCAGAGTCGTTCAATTGGTCTGACATTCCATTTGAGAAACTCAATGCTTTAACACCTAAAGAAAAAGAAGCATTCCTTAAAAAAGAGGAAATGAATATTCGCCAAACTTTGGGCGAAGCTGTGCCAACCATCATTTTCAGACAGATAGCCAATAAGATACGTAGAGTCTTGTGCAAGCCGACATTGACTGAACAAGATGCGAAAGGCATAATCGAGCGAAGAAAACTTACAGACATTGACAACTTACTAAGGTTTATCAGAACTAACAATTCATACAAGTTCGCTGAGTTATCCAAAATAGCAGAATTGGCAAATGCTCAAAGAGAAAATAATGCTGCGTACTATACAAGGCAAGATACCTGCTTCACTATTATAAGCAAACTTCCAGAAGCAAAAGAGTATACTATTCTTGATATTTTGGAGCCATCAGTAGGTGTGGGGAACTTTCTCCCAACTTTGATACAAAAGTATGCAGATGTACCAGTTGTAAACATTGATGTTGTGGATATTGACAAAAACAGCATAGCTATACTACAAGCTCTTGTTGACAAAATCAATATGCCACAAAATATACACATCAACTATATAGTGGCAGATTCTCTTCTATATAATTTTAGTAAAAAATATGATATTGTGATAGGGAATCCACCATATATGAAAATAACAAAAGACAAGAAACTTCTTGCTTTGTATAAGGAACAGGCTCAGAACAAAGACACAAACAATATCTTTGCATTCTTCATAGAAAAAATGATGAGTGTTGGAAATGTTGTGTCTCTGATAGTACCAAAGAGCCTAATAAATGCGCCAGAGTTCAATTTGACTAGATCAATAATGAGAGAAAAGCATATTGCCAATATTATTGACTTTGGCGAGAAAGGTTTTAAGGGTGTTAAAATAGAAACCATAAGTTTTGTCCTTGACACTCGAAAAGCTCCAGACATGACGACCATAGAGTCCTATATAACGGAAGATGTTAGATGTAGGCCACAAGACTACATTACTGATGACAAGTTCCCATATTGGCTCATTTATAGAAATTCGTCTTTCGATAAAGTAGCTGACAAGATTAACTTTAATGTATTTAAGGCATACAGAGACCGAGTTATAACAAAAGCTCGTACAAAAGCAAGCGGACGCATTCGGGTTCTGAAATCACGCAATATCGGGAATAATAAAATCATTAACATTGCAGACTATGACAGTTATATTGATGATTTGGACGGACTTGATGTCGCAAAATATATGAATCAAAAGTGCATTCTACTACCGAATTTGACTTACAATCCAAGAGCTTGCTTTATGCCAAGTAATTGTATCGCTGATGGTTCAGTAGCAATACTTACGACAATAGACCCGTCTGTAAACATTACGGAAGACGATTTGGCATTTTACGCAACAGACGAATTCTCAAATTTCTATTCTGTTGCAAGAAATCGTGGAACTCGTTCTTTGAATATAGATAACAATTCTGTTTTCTTTTTTGGAACATTAAAACAGCATAACATATGAGAATAGAAGATATACAAGAGCATCTTGACAAATACAACGACTATGATATAAGACAGAACAAGAACTGTCGATTCGTTGACCAAAAGTGTACCCCAGATGTAGTTTGCTTCATTGCAGACTGCATTCTGAGCACCGACTGTGCAACAAAGGCATTCACTGTAAGCGATTTGTGGAAGACACAATTCTTCATTGAAAATACAAGAATTGTGTTTCATAAGCCGTATGCAGACAACGAGTCTGCCCATAATGAATATAACAAGGTTCTGGCTCAACCATTGAAACTTTTGGCTTATGCCCACGTACTTGAACTTGACGATTCACAACGTCATTTGGTATTCTGTGTAAATAATATGGAAATGTTGGAGTACATTGCTTCTCGTGAAAGGAATGCATTCAACTTTCTACAAGTGTTCTTTCGTAAAGTCGTTTCAGCAAGCGGTATTGAACGTTTCTTCAGAGAATACAAAGAGAGTTGCACTAATGCCACAAAAGGTGAAATCAGAGCGGCTAAGAACACTTTGTATGATAAGTATCATCGTTTCATTAGTACAAACACTCCTACAAAGTCAAAGCTAGACACAACCCGAATGCTTCACAAAGTACTGAATGTATTTGCATATTCAGAAATGATACCAGGGAGCAACTGTAAACTGCAAAATTGGGGAGACCTTATGTATAATAAGGTGAATTGGCGTGATGAATATACTGGCAAAGAGAAAACAAAGACACGAAATGAGGCCAAAGCACATGAAACTGATGATATAAATGTAAACTTCTACATAGATTATCAGGTTAATAAAGCGATTAAGAATGTCAAGCGTCAGCAAGGAGACACAAGTGAAGTTCATGATGAATTGGCTACAGGTATAGCAACAGAGGTCCACCACATATTCCCTAAATCACAGTTCCCGATGATTGCCTCATATTACGAGAATTTGATATTGTTGACAAGTAGCCAACACAGGCAAAAAGCGCACCCAAAAGGCAACACACAGGTAGTGGATAGAGACTATCAGTTGACTTGTCTCATGGCAAAATCTCAGACGATAGAAGCCTCTCTCAATGAGGGTAATAATTTCTATCGCAAGGAATCTTTCATCTATGTGGTAAATACAGGATTGGACGAACACATAGAAGAAACCATTTCTTTTGTGGATATACGAAAGTTCCTTGTGAATAAGTATTTGGAGTTTTAATTGTACTTTCCTATGAACATACAATAGTTCGTTAAAAAATAGTCAAGCCTAAGCGGCTCTGGCAGTAAATTTTTCGGGGTAGTGTTTCACAGCGTGTGTCTGCGTCAAGTTAGCTTTAGGAGTTAATGATGCGGTGTTAATAGACTGTACGTATATTCATCTTCAAAACCCCTAAATTGCATTGAAAGCAGCCGTGAATGTCAAGAGTTCACAAAAAAACAACAACTGATTACTCACTAACTCAGCTATTTTGTGTAATTTTGCAACAAACTATCGAAAAAACGCCGTGTTCATGTCTGTTAAAGCATGACGCTGCACCCTGCGATATTTGTCGGCCGCCCCGAAAAGGCTGATAAAAATCCGCACACAGAATCCAATTGGTGGGACAGGGTATTTGTATAACTAATTCCACAATCCATGGGGCTATTACTCGTATTTCTTTTTACCGCGTTAGGTGTTTCGTTCACCTGTTCAGTGCTTGAAGCCGTTTTGCTTTCTTCACCCATGTCGTTCGTGTCAATGCTCGAACGCGAAGGCCGACCGGGTGCCGCTTTGCTCAAAAAGTATAAGCAAGACATTGACAAACCCATTTCTGCCATTCTTACGCTCAATACCATTGCTCACACCGTGGGTGCAACCGGTGTGGGTGTACAAAGCGAAGTCCTGTTCGGTAGTGAGTATTTTGCATTGACTTCGGCCATACTTACCCTGCTCATCCTTGTACTTTCCGAAATTTTGCCTAAAACCATTGGCGCAACCTATTGGCGGCAATTAGCCATTCCCGCAGCACGTGTAATTCACGTCATGGTCATTCTTACTTACCCCTTTGTGCTTATGTCTGAGTTCATCACCCGCATGTTCTCATCGAACAAGCAAACGCAGTCGGTGAGCCGCGAGGAAGTGTCGGCCATGGTCACCGTAGGTGCAGAAGAAGGGGTGTTCGAGAAGAAAGAAAACAGCATGATTCAAAACTTGCTGAAACTCGATGATATCAAGGCACGCGACATCATGACTCCCAGTTCGGTTGTTGAAATGGCCGAGGAAAGTATGAGCCTGCGCGAATTTTATCAGAACGAAGCCTTTCGCACCTACTCGCGTATTCCCGTTTATAATGAGGAAAACGATGACTACATCAAGGGCTATGTGCTTCGCCAGTCTATTCTTGAACGCCTTACTGAGGATAAGTTCGACCTCCGCCTTTCCGACATCGTGCGCCCCATACTTACGTTTCAGGAAACTGAACCCGTGTCGAACATTTGGGAAAAGCTCCTTGCCAAAAAAGAGCACATCTCCATCATCATCGACGAATACGGCTGCTTCCGCGGCATCGTTACCATGGAGGACGTTATTGAAACCATGCTCGGCACCGAAATTGTCGATGAAAAGGATAAAGTCACCGACATGCAAGAGTTTGCCCGCGAAAAATGGCAAGAACAGCAGGAACAGCAGGGCCAGACGCTCGACGATACCGAATTGGCTGACGAAGCTAATGACGGAAATGCCGACAATAAGGCCGATGGCGATAATAAGTAGGTCGCTTCATTTGCTTGCTGCTAATTTTTTGCATCATCTACTACTTTTTCACACAGAAACTGAGCGTACTGACCCGTGCTGCCCGTGCCTTGAGCATCGGCACTGCGAGCCTTGCGCTCAGTTTTGCTTCTCAGCCTTTGCTGTTTACTCTCCCCCCAAGAAAGTCATCACCGTTAAAGTAACCCCGCTTTACAGCCTATCGTAAACCAACCGTGATAAAGTTTTTTCTCTACCTCATTCTGCTTCTGGTACTGCCCGATTTTCTCATTTGGCTGAACTATACGCGCGTCAGCCAAGGCATTTGGCGCACCGCCCTGTTGCTATTTCCCACCATCCTCACCCTCGGGTGTATGGTGTTGCAGCTGTGTCAGGTTCGCGTTGTATGGCTCATGCAGTTCACCTTTCTGCTCTTTATCTGCATTGCCGTGCCCAAGGTCGTGTTTATCGTGGTAGCCCTGTTAGGCAAACTTTTGGCCAACCATCAGCCCGAAGTGCAGCAAATATTTGTTCGCGTGGGTTTAGGGCTCGCCTTCCTCATGTTTGTGATTCAAACCTATGGAGCCGTGTTCGGTTGGCGCAAATTGCAAGTAGAACGTCCTGCGTTACAGGTAAGCGGTGTTCCCCCTTCGTTCAAGGGCTATCGCATTGTGCAGATATCCGACCTCCATCTCGGCACTTACGGCACCGATACCCGCTTTGTGAAACGCCTGGTTGACAGCGTCAATGCCTGCCGTCCCGACCTCATTGTGTTTACGGGCGACCTCATCAACACCTCGCCCGACGAAATTCGCCCCTTCATTCGCACCCTTCACGGCCTGAAAGCCACCGATGGTGTGTATTCCATACTCGGCAATCACGACTATTGCGTCTATGGTAATCAAGACAGTCCGGCTACCCGGGCTGCTCAGGTGAAACGCGTCGTCAAGTCGCAAAAGCTCATGAACTGGCGTTTGCTGCTCAACGAACATGTAGCCATTACCCGCGGTGCGGACACCCTCTATCTGGCCGGCGTCGAAAACATCGGCAAGCCCCCCTTCCCCAAAGTGGGCAGTTTGTCGCGCGCACTGCAAGGCATACCTCAAGGCGCATTCACCGTGCTGCTCAGCCACGACCCCTGGCATTGGCGTCACGGTGTGGTAGGCGAGAGCCCCGTGTCGCTGACCCTTTCGGGCCATACCCATGCCCTGCAAATGCAAGTGGGCAGTTTTTCGCCAGCCAAATGGCTCACCCCTGAGTGGGGCGGTGTGTATCAGCATGGTCGGCAGCTGCTTTATGTCAGTACCGGCGTAGGCGGTTCCATTCCCTACCGCCTCGGAGCCTGGCCCCAAGTAGACTTGATTGAACTGTAAGGCCGTTTTACTCCCACTTCAAGCGGCAGTAGTAGCCGCTTTCCGTAAAAAATAGTGAATCTTCTGCCAGAATGCTTCAGTATATCGGTAGAATCGCGTAATTTTGTTTACGCATAATCAAGCAATTACATTTGCTTGCAGTCACGAATTTTTCTAATTCCCCGCAAACTATTTGGCAGGTGTTCAGCATGCCCGCTTGATAGAAGGGTGCTTAAATATTTCTTGTTCCATGATTACAAATGCAGACCAAGACCTTTTACAAAAAAAAGGCATCAGCGAGGCAAAGTTCAACGAACAGCTTGCATGTTTTGTCAAAGGATTTCCCTATCTGAAACTCGCTGCCGCAGCCAGCGTTGAACACGGCATACTCTCGCCCAATGCCGACGAAGAAGCCACCTACCTTGCTGCATGGCAGAACTATAAAGCCGATACCAACCACCGTGTGGTGAAGTTTGTACCCGCTTCAGGTGCAGCCAGCCGTATGTTCAAGGATATGTTCGCCTTTGTCGATGCCCCCTACAATGAACCCACTACCGACTTCGAAAAACAATTCTTTGCACGCATTCACGATGCCGCATTCTTTGCTGATTTAGAGGCAGCCTGTCAGCGTATTTACGCCGCAGGCATTGATACCCTCGTGCAGAACGGACGCTACAAGGATGTGGTTAAAGCCATGCTTCAGGCCGACGGACTGAACTACGGTGCATTGCCCAAGGGATTGCTCAAGTTTCACCGTTATGCCGAAACAGCCCGTACGCCCCTCGAAGAACACCTGGTGGAAGGCGCACTCTATGCCCGCCAGCAGGACGGTCAGGTCAACGTACACTTTACCGTATCGCCCGAGCACCGTCAACTTTTCGAAGCCCTCGTGCAGCAGGTTGTGCCCGCCTACGAGCAGCACTTCGGCGTGAAGTATCACATCAGCTTCTCGGAACAAAAGGCAAGCACCGATACCGTTGCCGCTAACCCCGACAATACCCCCTTCCGCAAGGCCGACGGCTCATTGCTTTTCCGTCCCGGTGGTCATGGTGCTCTGATTGAAAACCTGAACGACATTGAAGCCGACGTGGTGTTTGTGAAGAACATCGACAACGTGGTGCCCGACCGCTTGAAGGACGACACTGTGCGCTACAAGAACCTCCTTGCCGGCATACTCGTCAGCTTGCAGCACCAAGCTTTCGAATACCTCAACAAACTCGATGCCGGAAACTGCACGGCCGACGAACTCAATGAAATGTTGCACTTCCTGCAGCACACCCTTTGCATTGACAATCCCCAGACGCCCGACTTGCAGGGCGAAGCTCTGGTAGCCTATTTGCGCACCAAACTGAACCGACCCATGCGCGTTTGCGGCATGGTGAAGAATGTGGGTGAACCCGGTGGTGGCCCGTTCCTGGCCTACAATGCCGACGGTACGGTGTCGTTGCAGATTCTTGAAAGTTCGCAAATCGACATGGCCGACCCCGAAAAGAAAGCCATGTTCGAGAAGGGTACGCACTTCAATCCCGTTGACTTGGTTTGCGCACTCAAAAATTACAAGGGCGAAGCCTTCGACCTGCCTGCCTACGTTGACAAGCAAACCGGCTTTATCTCGCACAAGAGCAAGGACGGCAAGGAACTCAAGGCCCTGGAACTTCCCGGTTTGTGGAACGGTGCCATGAGCAACTGGAACACACTCTTTGTTGAAGTGCCCCTGTCGACCTTCAATCCCGTTAAAACCGTTAACGACCTCTATCGCGATCAGCACCAGTAAGCCGGTGACTCATCGCTAAACGCTATCTCAGGTGTTGAACCTTGTTGCCTGCTCCGTTTCTGTGGGGTAAGTATTACTTCCTTATGAACTACCTGCCATGCAGAAACAGACCCGAACAAAGTTCAACACCCTTTCCATGTTCACATTTTTCAAGGACTGAATAAGTAGGTTCTTTCCCTTTCCCTTTCACTCTCCACTTCGGCTCATCTGTACAGATGACAGCCTGGCAGCCGAATGCCGCTTACGCCCATCCAACGCCGCCCGTTTTACCCCAAATGCAGCCGTAAAAAATGTCCACACTTCCCACCAATATCCTGACCCTCTTCCTCACCTTTTTAAAATCCGGCGGACTGACCGTAGGCGATGGCTATGCAATCATTCATCCGCTGCGACGCGCCATTGTCGAAACCAATGGTTGGATGACTGCCGACGAATTTGCTGAACATCTCAGCTTGGTACAAGCCATGCCCGGCATATTCAATGTGAACTTTGCTACCTATATGGGACGTCAGCTCCTGGGATGGAAAGGCAGTGCAGCCGCCCTGTTAGGCATGTTGTTGCCACCGATTGTCATTCTCATCATCTTTGCCACGTTCTTCAACGATTTCCGCGAGTTTCCTGCCGTACATTCCTTTTTACGCGGCGCCCGCCCTGCCATTGTGGCCCTGATAGCCCTTCCCTGTTTCCAGCTTTGGCGCAGTTCGGGCGTTACGCTCAGCACCGTATGGATACCCGTAGGAGCCGCCATCTGCATTGGTCTGTTGGGCGTGTCACCCTCGCTCATCATTCTGGCCCTTGTATTTTTAGCGGTGCTTTATGCCATTATGGTACATGCCACCGATTAGCCACCGCTATCAGCCCATTCCTTATCCCCCTGTCACCTATTTTCCATTCTATAACATTCACCCCACGCTATATATACCCTCGCAATGCTTTTTCTCTTACTCATGTTCAGCTTTGCCCAAGTAGGCTTTTTAGGCATAGGCAGCAGTGTCGGTTCACAAGCATTTTTAGAACACGAAGTGATAACCCTGCACCGTTGGCTCACCCCCTCGCAAATGGCTGACCTCATGGTGTTCTGTCGCGCCCTTCCCGGCGGTACCGGCATTAACACCGCCACCCTTACCGGTTTTTTAGCCGCTTCAGCCCGTTTCGGTTTTTGGGGTTCGGTTGTAGCCAGCGTGCTGAGCGTAGTTTCGTTAGCCCTTCCTTCAGCACTTTGGACCGCCTTTATCACCCGTTTCCGTCAGCACAAGGTGTACGGTTCGTGGTTCGACTGCGCCCTCGTTGTGCTGCGTCCGCTTGTGCCCGGACTTATAGCAGCCGCCGCCCTACTGATGATGCGCCGCGACATATTCAGCAGTCAGCAAATCAATGCCTGGGATTTTTGGGTTAGCACCTTCCTATTCCTGGCCACGCTTGTTGGTGCCGGACTTTATCGTTTCAATGCCGTATTTATGATACTGCTGTGCGGCTTTGCCGGATGGATTCTGCTGTAAACCATTCTCTGGCCCTTTACTTTCAAAAAAAGACTTTTCAGACTTACTCTGCCAGCTCCCCTTTGTTGAGCAGGCGGTAAAGTCTGATTTTTTGTACCCATTCCCCTTGAAGATTCTTTTCCCTTTTCTTTCAGCACATCAACGAGCCGACAGCAACGGAAGGAACTCACACGCTTGTAGCTTCTACTTTTTGTTAATCGGAATGAGACAAAACAGATTATCCCGATTTCATTTTTTTATGCGCTTCATAAACGATCCGGAATGCCCGTAAACAAAGGGTTTCCAGACTGATTTTCGCAGTTCCAACAAATCGAGGTGCGATATTAGGTAGTCAAAAAAAATAGATTTCGGGGTTCTCGTGTCGTATCTTTGCTGTCGCGAAGTCAGGCTGCATCTCAGCATAGCTTTCGAGAGCCAGCTCTCATCGCTCTGCGTTCAGTTTGCACTGACATGGCAGTAGCTATGGATGAAAAAACAACAATACCTCTTTAGCCATTCAGCGTTCTTTGACATTTTGTTACAGCAGAAAGTAAGGCAGGTAGGCCTGTCTGAAACCCATGATGTGTTGGTAAGTTTTACCCCTTTGATTTTGCGAAAGAATCCGCTTTCCATTCCGCATAAACTTTATAAGGGGCTGACTCCTACTGAAATAATCATGGATAAAAGTGCAGTTTTCGACTCACCCGATAAAACGAAGAATCCAAAATAAGATGAGCTTTCAAAACCTTTGAACGGAAAATGGAACTATTCACCGCTGAGTAGTTGCACCTAATTATCTGCCGGCCGAAACAAACCGCAGCATCCCTCTTTGGCGTGCCCCTTTCATTTGTCATAATTAGAACCTTCACCTATTTGTAACATGCGTTTTGCAGCCCCTTCTTCTTTTTGGCAAAAAACGTGTTACTTTCGCACTTTTTCCGAAAATCGTGTATTTGTTTAATATATTAGCCGTAATTTTGCAATAACGTTACATTGCTGTCATATTCTAACGCATAAAAAATCTTACGTTTGCTTTCATTAAATTGTTTGCATAACCATGTTACGTGTTTATGCGTAGGGCGTATGTTGCAGCAACCGTTCATGCTAACAAACTAAAACTATTTAAACAAGCAATATGAGCTTCAATCTCCCTAAGACTGATAAAAAGCGTGTAGTAATTGTAGGCGGTGGCTTTGGCGGTTTGAAACTGGCTAACCAGCTCCGCAAAGGTCCGTTTCAAGTAGTGCTTATTGACCGTAACAATTACCACCAGTTCCCCCCACTGATTTATCAAATTGCTTCGGCGGGTATTGAACCAAGCTCAATTTCTTTCCCCTTCCGCAAAATTTTTCAGAAGCGCAAAAACTGCTTCTTCCGCATGGCTGAGGTGCGCTCCATCTTTCCCGAGCACAAAATTATTCAAACCTCAATCGGTAAGGTTAGCTACGACTACCTGATTCTTGCAGCCGGCGCTACAACCAATTTCTTTGGCAATGCGAATGTGGCTGCTGAGGCTATGCCTATGAAGAACGTGAGCGAATCTATGGGTCTGCGCAATGCACTGCTCGATAACTTCGAACGCGCCTTGACCTGTGCCACTGACCTTGAACGTCAGGAATTGCTCAACATCGTCATTGTCGGTGGTGGTGCTACCGGTGTCGAAATTGCCGGTGCCTTGAGCGAAATGAAAAACTTTGTGTTGCCCAAGGACTATCCTGACCTGCCCACTTCGCTCATGCACATTTACCTTATTGAAGCCGGTCCGCGCTTGCTTCCTGCCATGAGTGAAGAATCGAGCCACAAGGTGGAACACTACCTGCGCACCATGGGTGTGAACGTGTTGCTCAACAAAATGGTGACTGACTATAAGGATCACTGCGTCATGCTCAAAGATGGTAGCTCCATTGCTACGCGTACGTTCATTTGGGTCAGCGGTGTAGCCGCTCAGCCTGTGGGCAACCTTGATCCTTCGCACCTGGGTCGTGGCCGTCGTATCATTGTCGATGCTTTCAACCGCGTACCCGGACTCGATGGTGTGTTCTCAATTGGCGACCAGTGCATCATGCCCGAGGGCGACGATGAATGGAAGGGCGGACACCCGCAGTTGGCACAGGTGGCCATTCAGCAGGGTAAACTTTTGGCTAAGAACTTGCAGCGCCTCGAAGCCGGCAAGGAACTGAAGCCTTTCCGCTACAAAAACCTTGGTACGATGGCTACCGTGGGCCGTAACCGTGCCGTAGCTGAATTCAGCAAAATGAAGTTCGGTGGTTTCATGGCTTGGTTCCTTTGGCTGGTTGTTCACCTCCGTTCTATCCTTGGTGTGCGCAACAAGATGATTGTGTTGCTCAACTGGCTTTGGTACTATGTGTCGTACTCGCAGAGCTTGCGCATGATTATTTATGCGAAAAAGGCTAAGGAGGTAATTGAACGCGAACAGCGTTTGGCTTCGACGCACTGGGGTACGGATTTAATGAGTGAGGGCTCGGAAGATACGCGCGATAATCAGCCGGGCGAGCAGAAGTAAAGTATAAGCATTGCTGCTTTGCTGTAAATATATGCAAATAGGACGCTCGAACGCGAGCGGGCTTGCGTGAAGCACCAAAAAAAATCACCGCATCAGGTTTAGCACCCGATGCGGTGATTTTTGCTGTACGATTCAATCCTAAAAATAGGCAGATATAGAAGTCGTCTGACCTTTTCTGACGAGG